>Ga0315275_10001091_pt1 | contig 23396 bp, 22 predicted proteins | sample YL17G03_0_MG_FD_205557 | JGI IMG/M metagenome (GOLD analysis project Ga0315275, IMG submission 205557) | Sediment microbial communities from Yellowstone Lake, YNP, Wyoming, USA - YL17G03_0 | ecosystem: Environmental > Aquatic > Freshwater > Lake > Sediment | place: USA: Wyoming | collected...
GTTGCCGACGACGATTTGCGGACGCGCCGCGAGTGTCGCATCGAAGAGCGCGAGCTCGCGGTCGATCGATTCGAGCGCCGCGAGCGGATCCTCCCCGAGGCCGGAAAGATCGATCAGATGGAGCAGCAGTCGCGTGCGGAGCAGATGCCGTAGAAAGCGGTCACCGAGTCCTTCCCCACGATGCGCCCCCGGGATCAATCCGGGCACGTCAGCGACGACGAACGAGCGCCCTTCGCTGCAAGAAACCACGCCTAGGTTGGGGGTCAGGGTCGTGAAGGGATAGTCGGCGACTTTCGGACGTGCGGCCGAGATCGCGCGGATGAGCGTCGACTTGCCGGCGTTCGGCGCGCCGACGATACCGACGTCGGCGAGCAACCGAAGCTCGAGCCGCAGACGCCTCGTTTCGCCGGGAGTTTCCGGGATCGTCTTGCGCGGCGCCTGGTTCGTGGAGGTGGCGAAGCGGGCGTTGCCGCGCCCGCCGCGCCCGCCGTGCGCGACCGTCACTTTGTCATTGGCGCAAGCGAGGTCGGCGAGGCGCTCGCCCGTGTCGGCGTCGAACACCACCGTGCCCGCAGGAACCCGCGCGATTGTGTCCGCGCCGCGGCGACCGTGCTGGCATTTGCCGCGACCGTGCTCGCCGCGCTCGGCCTCGATCCGATTCTGGAACTGGAAATCGAGCAGAGTGGTGATGCCGCCGTCGCCTCTGAGGATCACGCTGCCGCCGTTGCCACCATCGCCCCCGGCGGGACCTCCATAAGGCCGATACTTCTCGCGCAGAAATGCCACGCACGGACGGCCGCCGTCCCCGCCTTTGACCTCGATGTCGACTTCGTCGACGAATTTCATACGCTTCGGCTACAGGCTACCGGCTACCGCAAGAGACTCCGTGAAGTCTTTGCCGGAAGCCGGTAGCCTGTAGCCGGTAGCCTTTCCAATCCCATCTAGGCAAAAAAAAGCCCCCGGCGTCGAGCGCGGGGGCTTCACGACTTCTGCCGCGAGAACGCCGGGCGCGAGTGGTCACGCCGCCGGCGGCTGCTGGATGTTCACCCGGCGTCGGTCCTTTCCGAACCGCTCGTACTGGACGATGCCATCCACCAACGCGAACAGCGTGAAGTCACGACCCATGCCGACGTTTCGCCCCGGATGGACGCGGGTGCCTACTTGGCGGACGAGTATGTTGCCGGCGCGGACTTGCTCGCCGCCGAAGATCTTTACGCCGCGACGCTGTCCCTGACTATCGCGACCGTTGCGGCTGCTGCCCTGTCCTTTTTTGTGAGCCATGGATCCCTACCCGCGGATATCGAGAACGCGCAGCGTCGTAATGCGCTGACGGTGACCGCGCTTACGCCGCTGGTTCTTGCGCCGCTTCATCTTGAAGACGAGGATCTTCTTGGCCTTGCCGTGCTCGACGACCGTCGCGGTGACCTTGGCTCCGTCGACGAGCGGCGTGCCGATGCGCACTGCTCCGCCCGCGGCGGTGAGCAGCACCTCGCCTAGCTCGACGGTTGAACCGGGTTCGCCGACGAGCGACTCGACGCGAATCAGATCTCCCGGGGACACACGATACTGCTTTCCTCCGGTGCGAACGACTGCGTAGTCCATGGCGCTTGTCAGTACCTCTTCGCTTGAATCATTCGCGAATCGCCATGATTTACAGGAGCATAGCCGGCGTGTCAAACGGCGGGCGCGGGTCCTTGACCGCCTCGGCGCTGGCGAGGAAGGAGTATACTCGATGCTGGAGGCCCGACGTCGACGGTCGCCGTCGACGCGACGAGGGAGATTGCCCGCACGGTCGCGGCGATCTCGGAACGGAGGAATGCGTGAGCGAGAAACGGCCGATCGTCGTGCTCGTGACGGCAGGGTCGGCGGACAACGCCGCGGAGATCGCGCGCGCTCTCGTCGAGGAGCGGCTCGCGGCCTGCGCCAGCATCGTGCCCGGCGTTCGCTCGATCTACCGCTGGGCGGGGCGAATCGCCGACGACGCCGAGTGGCTGCTCGTCATAAAGACCGAGCGCACGCGCTTCGCGGCGCTCGAAGCGCGGGTGCGGACCTTGCACACCTACACGGTTCCCGAGGTCATCGCGGTCGAGATCGTCGAGGGCTCGGAGCCCTATCTCAACTGGCTGCTCGGCGCTAGCTCGGTAGCCGGTGGCGGCTGAAGGAGGATCGCGACCAATGGAAGCTAACGAGGTAGCGCTTACGGCAGAGCTCTCGCGACCAATCTGGAGCGACATATGAGGCGATCTGTTACGCCCGCTCCTAACGCTTGTCTTACCTCGCTCCAGATTGGTCGCGAGGTCGGCTCCGACCCCATAGCGTGACGAGCTAGGAGTCTGCGCCACAGATCGTTGGTCGCGACTTGCTTCGGCCGAGCATCCTACCGAGCTAGCGCTTGAGCTTGACCGGCGTCGAGCCAACCTTCTGGAGCCCCCCGGTCGCGACGAGAGGGGGAGCGGGAGCGGCTGGCTTTCGGGTCTCCGGGCCGCGGTGACCCTGGATTCGAAACGACGGCAACTCCTTCGGTTCCTCGCCGTTGGCGAGCTCCTCGTTGCGCAGGCGAAGGCGGAGATTGTTGGCGCTGTCGGCGTGGATGAGCGCCTGCTCGATGTCGATCCGATCCTCACACGCCAGGCGGAAGAGCGATTCGTCGAACGTTTGGCAGCCCTCGTTCGTGCCTTGCTCGAGCGCTTCCTTCAGCGTGTCGATCTCGGCCTTCTTGATCAGGTTTTTGACGCGCGGGGTGTCGAGCAGAATCTCCAGCGCTACGACGCGCCGCCCGTTGGTTCCAGGGATCAGCCGTTGCGAGATGATTCCGCGAAGGTTCAGCGAGAGCTCCAGGTAGATCTGGTTATGGCGCGCGGGCGGGAAGAAGTTGATGATCCGCTCGATGGTCTGATTCGCGTTGTTCGAGTGGAGCGTGGCGAGGCAGAGATGGCCGGTTTCCGCGAAGGCGATCGCGGCCTCCATGGTGACCTCGTCCCGCACCTCGCCGATCAGGATCACGTCGGGCGCCTGGCGAAGCGTGTTGCGCAGCGCTTCGTGGAAGGAGAGCGTATCGAAGCCGACCTCGCGCTGGGTGACGATCGACTTCTTGTGCCGATGCATGAACTCGATCGGATCCTCGATCGTGATGATGTGTCCCGGGGTGGTCGCGTTTCGGTGGTCGACCATCGCTGCCAGAGTCGTCGACTTTCCCGAGCCGGTCGCACCCGTGACCAGAACGAGGCCCCGCTTGGTGAGCGAGATGTCCTTCAGCACGTCCGCTAGGCCGAGGTCGTCGATGCTCGGCACGTTGAGCTTGATCTGGCGGATCACGAGTCCCACGGAATTCCGCTGCTGGAAGATGTTGCAGCGGAACCGGGCGCGGCCCGTGATCGATAGGGCGAGGTTCATCTCCTTGGTACGGGCGAACTCCTCGCGCTGGCGAGGATCGGTCATCGCCGCCTCCGCCAGCGCGACCGTGTCTTCCGCGGACAGGGCGGGCTCGTCGACAGGCGTGGCCACGCCTTCGACCCGGAAGACCGGCGGGCTGCCGACCGTCAGATAGAGGTCCGAGGCGTCGATCTCGAGGATGCGCTCGAGAAGGCGATTGATGTCCAGCATCGCGAGGGCCTCAGGCAGCCGCGAGCTTGGCGCCGGCCAAGGCCGTGCCGATGGGTGCTACGCCGAACAGCGCCGAATTCGAGCTCTTCATCGCGGCTTCTTCCTTGGTGATCAAACCCCGGACGACGAGATCCTGAAGCGCCATGTCGAGCGTCTGCATGCCGAGCCTCTGGCCCGTCTGCATGGACGAGGGGATCTGATGAATCTTGGCCTCGCGAATGAGATTGCGGACCGCCGGCACACCGACGAGGATCTCGCATGCCGCAATCCGCCCGCCCCCCTTTTTCTTGCAGAGTGTCTGGGTGACGATCGCCTCGAGTGACTCCGAGAACATGGAGCGGACTTGGTTCTGCTGGGCGGCCGGGAAGGCGTCGATGATGCGGTCGACGGTCTTCGGCGCGCTCGAGGTGTGCAGAGTCCCGAACACCAGATGGCCGGTCTCGGCCGCAGTGAGCGCGAGCGAGATGGTTTCCAGGTCACGCATTTCGCCGACCAGGATCACGTCCGGATCCTCACGCAGCGCGCTCCGCAGCGCCGCGGCGAACGACTGCGTGTGCGGTCCCACTTCGCGCTGGTTGATCAGCGACTTCTTGGGCGTGTGCACGAACTCGATCGGGTCCTCGACGGTGAGGATGTGGCACTCCCAGTTCTCGTTGATGTAGTCGACCATGGCGGCGAGTGTGGTCGATTTGCCCGAGCCGGTCGGGCCGGTGCAGAGCACGAGGCCGCGCTCCTTCTTGCAGACCTCCTTGAGGATCGGCGGCATCCCGAGCTCGTCCAGCGTCACGATCTTGGTCGGGATCGTGCGGAACACCGCGCCTTCGCCCTTCCGCTGCATGAAGACGTTGACACGGAAGCGCGCGATGTCTCCGAGCTCGAAGGAGAAGTCGATGTCGAGCTTCTCTTGGAAGATCCGGCGGTGCGTGTCGCTCATCACGTCGAACGCCATGTTGTGCACCTCGTCCCGGACGAGCGGGGCGTAGTCGAGTCGCTTGACGTCGCCGTGGATGCGTAGCATCGGCGGCTCGCCGCTCGAGAGATGTACGTCGGATGCGCCTTCTTTGACTGCAAACGTCAGTAGCTCTGTGATGTCCATTCGTTCCCCCTGCCCGTACCCTCAGCGAAAGCCATGCCAACGAGGGAAGGGAAGAAAACATTGAAGAATCGCGGGCGAACGTAGGGAAAATCAGAAAGCTCGCCGCCTCTCTCGCCAAGTTTATGACGAGAAGAGCAAATTTTGCCGCTGGTAAATGGGCTAGGAGCGAGCGCCGACTGCGCTGGCGAGGTTCGTGCCGACGGCCGGCGCGCCGAAGAGCTGCGGGTTGGCCGCTTTCGACTGCGCCTCTTCCTTGGTGATCATCCCTTTTGCCACCAAGTCTTGGAGCGCCATGTCGAGGGTCTGCATTCCTTGCCGCTGACCGGTCTGCATCACCGACGGCAGCTGGTGGATCTTTCCCTCACGGATCAGATTGCGGACCGCAGGGACGCCGACGAGAATTTCGAGCGCCGCGACCCGGCCCCCTGCCTTACGCTTGCAAAGCGTCTGCGTGATCACCGCCAGCAGTGATTCCGAGAGCATCGTCCGCACCTGGTTCTGCTGCTCGGAGGGGAAGGCATCGATGACACGGTCGACGGTCTTCGGCGCGCTCGACGTGTGCAGCGTGGCGAATACCAGCTGTCCGGTCTCGGCCGCGGTCAGGGCCAAGGCGATGGTCTCGAGGTCGCGCATCTCACCGACCAGGATCACGTCCGGGTCCTCGCGCAGCGCCCCGCGGAGGGCATTGGCGAACGAATGTGTATGCATGCCGACCTCGCGCTGGTTGACCAGCGCCCTCTTCGACGGGTGCACGAACTCGATCGGATCCTCGATCGTGATGATCGTCACCTCTTCGGTCGCGTTGATGTGGTGGACCATCGCCGCCAGCGTGGTCGACTTGCCGCAACCGGTCGGTCCGGTGACGAGAACGAGCCCGCGGTCGCGCTTGCAGAGCTCCTTCAGCACAGGCGGCATGCCGAGCTCGTCGAGGGTTACGAGCTGGCTGGGGATGACCCGGAAGACCGCCGCCTCGCCGCGCCGCGTGAGAAAGACGTTGACCCGGAAGCGCGCCACCTCGCCGAGCTCGAAGGAGAAGTCGATGTCGAGTTTTTCCTGGAATATCCTGCGCTGGGCATCGTTCATCACGTCGAAGGCCATGGTGTGGACTTCGTCGCGGGAGAGCGGCGGGTGCTCGATGCGCTTGATGTCGCCGTGGATGCGCAGCATCGGCGGCTCGCCGCTCGAGAGGTGGCAGTCGGAGGCGCCCTCTTTGACTGCGAAGGTGAGCAGTTCGGTGATGTCCATGGGGCCGTCGTCCCAGCGCTCAGCGTGCCTCGACCATCCTGCCGTTTTCAACGAAAACTTGCCACCAAGACCCTGTACCAGAGGTTGGCGGCGGCGTGGTAGACGGCGGGAGCCAGCACCGAGTCACTCCGCTCACGGAGCCACCCCGCGAGCAAGGCGAAAAAAAACACTCGCAGTTGCGTCCAGTCGCCGGTGACGAGGTGACAAGCGGCGAAGAGGATCGCCTGTAGGAGAAGGCCCGCGCCGACGGGCGCTCCGAAGATCCTCCAGGTTCTGCCCAAGACCCGGTTCCAGCGTGTCTGAAGATAGCCACGGAAGAATACCTCCTCGGGGAAGCCGACGGTCAGGAACTCGCGAACGAGATCAACGAGCGGATGGCGCGGCGCGCGGGCCGCGAAGCTCTGATGAAGGAAGGCGTGCGCAACCGATGCATGGAGAGCGGCGTAGAGCGCGAGCAGCGAAATTCCGAGTGTGAGATGGACGGCGAACGACGGCGGTCGGAAGCGCAGGTCGAGGCCGTGCTCCGAGAGCGGACGACCGAAGGGAACGAGGAGCCCGAGCGGGAGAAGTAGCCAGACGAGTGACGATGCGAAATGAATCGAGAGCAGCAGGGCCACGGAAGTGGCCAGCAGGGTTTCGACGGCGGTCCAGCGGAAGCTCGCTGGGCGCGTCTCGATCACCCGCCCGTTCGAGTCGCATGCCATCGTGACGCTGGAACGGCTGTGCTAAGCGTGTTCATGTGCTGATCGAAGACGGTCTTCGCGTGGTGACGGCTCCGAATCCCGGCTTCATGACGGTGGATGGGACCAATCAATACTTGCTCGGTGAAACGCGTCTGACGCTGATCGATGCGGCACTCGGGGTAGGCCCGAATCTGGATCGGCTGCGCGCCGAGCTCGACGCGGCGGGCGCCTCGATCGTCCAGATCCTGCTCACGCACATCCATCCGGATCATCTGGGCGGTGCGATGGAGCTTCGTGCCGCGCTCGGCGCACGGCTCGGCATGCACTCGAGCCGGCAGGGCTACGCGGGGGTCGAGCCCGACTGGACATATGAGGACGGAGACGAGATCGGGTTTGAAGGAGGGGGGCTTCGGGTCGTCCACACGCCCGGCCACGAGTCCGGCCATTGTTGCTTCTACGAGCCGTCCCACCGATGGCTCTTCACCGGCGACCACGTCGTCGGGCAGGGGACGGTCGTGATCGCGCCGCCCGACGGCGACATGAGCGCCTACGTCGCATCGCTCGAGCGACTGCTCGCGCTGCCCGCGACGCTGCTCTTGGGAGGGCACGGGCCGGTCGTCCACGATCCGCGCGCGAAGATCCAGGAATACATCGCCCACCGCCGCATGCGCGAAGAACAAGTGCTCGAATGCGTGCGCGCCGGCAGGCACACGATTCCGGAGATCGTCGCCGTCCTCTATCGGGACGTTCATCCCGCGCTGCACCTTGTCGCCGAGAAGTCGGTGCACGCCCACCTGTTGAAGCTCGAACAGGAGGGCAGAGCGCGGAGGTCGGCGCGGGAGTATTTCGCGCCATAGGCGGCTAGCCGCGGGTCGGCTCGAGACACTCGCGGACGATTCCGGCCGCCGCGAGGCGAAGCGCGCCGCTGTGCGAATCGATTCGCGCGAGGTCGAGATCCAGGTGGATCTCTTGGGGAGCGAACGTCGTCTTCGCCCACACCTCCTCGACGCGCTTGCTCACGTCTTTGGCGGGGACGCCAAGCGCGAGGAGGATCTTGTCGCCGCGTCTCTCGAGCCAGTAGGGAGCCGTGCCCTCGGCCGTCAGACGATCCCGATCCGCCTTGCGCGGCGAGTCGGGAAACGTTCGCGCCAAGATCTCGCTCTCCGCCGAAAAGAATTCCTTTGCGGCCGCCTCGTCGTCCCAGATGGAGATCCAATAGAGGTGCAGCTCTCCGTCGTGCCCGAAGGCAGCGAAGCGATCGCCGTCCCATCCTTCCGCCACGTGATTGGCGCGGCCCGGATCGAAAAAGCTCTCGACGAGGATGCGGATGGTGAGCGCGCCGAGCGTGTTCTCCTCCACGGTCGTCCATTTCTTGACCGAAGCGTAATCGTCGAGGCCGCCGAGCCGCACCGTCATCGGACTGTCGGGATGGACGAAGAACTTCTCCGGCCAGAGAATCTGCTTCGTCGACGTCGGCGGGTAGGCGAGCAATGCGTCGACTGCCTTCCAGCCTCCGCGAAGATACGCGAGAGCGACGAACTTCGTGCCCGCCGAGTACTGAAACACGAGCGAGTCACGCAGCACGGGCGGCGTGTCGGGAAGCGCCGCCGCGACTTCCGCGGGGATTGCCTCGAGCCGGTCCACCAGATCGAGCAACGAAGCCTCGGGGAGCTCGCCGAACACGTAGGCGAAGCCGGCGAGCGTGGCGTCGCCCTCGATCACCGCGTGCAGTGCGAGCGAGCGGTCGTCGTTGGATGGATCGTCGGCTGCGGAAAGCGCGCCGAAGTGCTGGTCCTGCAGCGCGTGCGTGAGCTCGTGGGCGAGCAGCATCTCGTTGACGAGATCCCGCTGCAACAGGAACTGCAGCGTATTCATCATCCACCCCACGGGAGGCACTCCCGAGGGGACCAAGAAGAGCGTGCCCACCGCGGGGTCGTAGAAGCCGGCGATCTGTGTGTTGTAGAGCTTGAGCAGCGCTTCGCCGAGATCGAGGGTCGCAGGCCAGAGGCCGAGCCGCTCGTATACCTGCTGAAGACCGCGGATCTGCTCGGCGGAGTACTGCCGGCCGAGCTCTCTGCGGAGGTAGGTCTGCAGCTCTTCGGGAGTCTTCACCTCCATCGGCACGGGCGACAGGAACTTGAGGCCGCGTTGCTGCTCGAGCCCGCGTTCGATCTTCGCGGCCGCTGGTTGGTTGATCTCTCCCTTGCGAACGATCGAATAGCTGCACGCCGGCAACAGAAGCAGTGGCAGCAGCAGCCACCGCCGCCGCAGGGAATCGATCATCGGCGAACTTCTTCGACGACCATGGCGCGGAAGCCGCGGCCAGCGAGTGCCCGGGCGCGCGCGACGGCATCGTCGCGGCGCCCGAAGGGCCCGACCCGCACTCTGTAGTAGCGCGCATCGGAGGTCTCGAGCTGGCTCAGGTATACGTCGGCGAATCGGCGGGCGAGATCGGCGCGCAGTGCCGTTGCCTTGGCACTGTTCTGGAAGGCGCCGGCTTGAACGGCGTAGGCGACGACGCCCGGAGGGCCACCGCCGTCATCGATCGATTCCACGCGCACCTCGGCGGTGCCGGGACCGATGAGATCGAGCTCGCGGGCCGCGGCTCGCGACAAGTCGATGATGCGGCTCTTGGCAAACGGGCCGCGATCGTTCACGCGGACCTCCGCGGACCGGCCGTTCTCCAGATTCGTGACCATGACGCGGGTGCCGAGCGGCAGGGTGGGGTGCGCCGCCGTCATGTCGCCGAGGTTGTAGACCTCGCCGCTCGACGTGCGGTTCCCCGTGAATCCCGGCCCATACCAAGAAGCCGTGCCGGTCTCCACGTAGTGTCCACCCGGCCGCGATGGAGGGTGCCAGCCGGACAGTGGTGGCAGCGAGCAGCCCGCCACCAACGATAGAGCGCCCAAGAAGAGGATCGCCGAACTCTGCCCCGCGCGATCAAACCCTCTCGGCTGCATGGTCACGGCGGGGTTACCAGAGAAGGGCCCGGAGGTCCAGGAGCCGCCGCGCCGAGCGGGTTCGCGACCGCTTCTTGACAGGCTGCGTCACGAGCCGCTATCTGACCGCGCTGCCCGCTTCGTTTTCACGCTGCCGTGAACAGCCAAGGAGTCCGCTCTTCATGACCTTCACGACGAGACAGGTCCGTAAAGTCGCCGTGCTCGGCGCCAATGGCGCGATGGGATCGGGAGGCGGCGAACTTTTCGCCGCCGACGGCATCGAAACCGTCTTTCTCGCCCGCGATCACGAAAAGGCGCGAGAGGGGCTCGAGCGCGCGCAGACGATTGCGAAGTCGGAGAAGCTCGCTGACTTCATCCGTCTCGGAACGTACGAGCACGATCTTCCCAAAGCGGTCGCCGAAGCCGATTTGATCTTCGAAGCGCTCGCCGAGGACCTGGCGTTGAAGCAAGAGTTCTTCGCGGCGGTCGATCGTCATCGGCGGCCCGACTCGATCGTCGCCACGGTATCGTCGGGACTGTCGATCGCGGCGATAGCGAAGGGGCGGAGCGAGGGCTTTCAGCGGAACTTTCTCGGCATTCACCTCTTCAACCCGCCGAACGTGATCACCGGCTGCGAGGTGATCCCGCACGCCGGGACCGCCCCCGAGGTCGTCGACTTTGTGATCGGACTACTCGAGAGACGGCTCGGAAGAAAAGTCGTGTTGACCGCCGACCTCCCGGCCTTTGCCGGCAACCGGGTCGGCTTCAAGGTGCTGAACGAGGTCGCGCAGCTCGCCCTGGAGCACGGCGTTGCGTTCATGGATACCTTGATCGGCCCGCACACGGGCCGCGCCATGCCGCCGCTCGCCACGGTGGATCTGGTCGGCTGGGACGTGCACCGCGCGATCGTCGACAATCTCCATGGGCACACGCGCGACGAAGCCCACGCCGCCTTCGAGCTGCCCGCGTACATGGCGAAGCTCATGGCGTCGGGCCATCTCGGCGACAAGACGCCGAAGAAAGGCGGCTTCTACCGCCGCGTGCGCGATGGCAAGACGACCGAGATTTACGTGCTCGATCCGACGAGAGGCGAGTACCGAGCGGCGCATGACTCGATCGTCGATCCGCCCGACTTCGTCACGGGTATGAAGCGTCTCAACCACGTGGGTCGCTACCGCGAGGCGATCGGCGTGATGCTCGACGCCGAAGGCTTCGAGGCCGATCTTCTAAGAACGGTCATTCTCGGTTATGTTAGCTATGGTTTGAATCGCGTCGGCGAGGTAGTGAAGGAAGCACGCGACGTGGATCGCATCATGGGATTCGGTTTCAATTGGGCACCGCCATCGCTGCTCGTGGACCTGGCGGGCGCGAAAGAGATGATTCGGGCGCTCGAACGAGCGAAGCTCGAGGTACCCAAGGTGCTGCGCGCCGATCGCTCGGGCCCGCTGTTCAGGGAGGCGCACGTCGACATCGGGCGCTTCTTCGTGGGCTGAGACAGGAGAGGTGATGATGGCGAATCCGCAGGTATATGTTCTCGGCGGTTACCAGACTGACTTCGCCCGCAACTGGACGAAGGAAGGGAAGCACATCTGCGCCCTGATTCGGGAGGCCGTGACCGGCGGCCTCGAGGCGACTGGCATCGAGCCGAAGGAAGTCCACGTCGGGCATGTCGGCAACTTCGCGGCCGAGCTTTACTCCATGCAGGGCCATCTCGGTGCGTTGCTCGTCGAGGCCGACCCTGCGTTTTCGGGTCTGCCGACCGCGCGTCACGAAGCGGCGTGTGCGTCGGGCTCGATCGCGATTCTCGCCGCGTCTGCCGAGATCGAAGCCGGTCGCTACGACCTCTCGATGGTCGTCGGTGTCGAGCAGATGAAGACCGTCGACCCCAAGACCGGTGGCGACTATCTCGGCACCGCCGCATGGTACGAGAACGAAGCCAAGGGGATCGAGTTTCCGTTTCCCAAGCTGTTCGGCAAGCTCGGCGACGAGTATGACAAGCGCTTCGGCCTGAAGGACGAGCACCTCGCGCGCATCTCCGCGATCAACTACGGCAATGCCAAGCGCAACCCGCTCGCGCAGACCCGCAACTGGTACATGACCGAGCCCCATGCGAACGTGGCCGGCAAGTTCAACACCGTGATCGGCGGACGGATCAAAGTCTCGGACTGTTCGCAGGTCACCGACGGCGCCGTCTCGCTCTTCCTCGCGTCGGAGGCGTTCGCGGCGCAATACGCCGAGCGGCGTAACCTCAAGCTCTCTGAGATTCCGCGGATTCTCGGCTGGGGCCACCGCACCGCGCCGCTTGAGTTCGCAGCCAAGGTCGAGGAGAGCCGCAACGATCGATACGTCCTGCCGCACACGCGCCAGGCGATTCTCGATGCGCTGCGGCGTGCGGGTATGAAGGACGTCTGGGACGTGCAGGGGATCGAGACCCACGATTGCTTCACGACCTCCGAGTACATGGCAATCGATCACTTCGGCTTGACCGAGCCGGGCGAGTCGTGGAAGGCCCTGGACGAGGGTGTGATCGACATGGGCGGTCGGATGCCGATCAATCCGAGCGGCGGGCTGATCGGTGCCGGCCACCCCGTCGGGGCCACGGGGACGCGTCAGCTCCTCGACGCCTGGAAGCAGGTGAGCGGGCGCGCGGAAGACTATCAGGTCGAGAACGCTCGGCGGTTCGCCACGCTGAACATCGGCGGCAGCGGCACGACCAGCTGCGTTTTCATCGTCGGGAACTGACGGAGATCCTCCTTCGGGACGCAGGCAGGGGAAGCGGAGTGGATCAGTCCTCTGCGAAGGTGCCCCCGCACAGCCTCGAGGCCGAGGCGGCGGTGCTCGGCGGCATCCTTCTCGACAACACGGCGCTTGACCGCGTCGCCGAGCACGTTTCTGCGGAGGACTTCTACCGCGAAGCGCACCGCAAGATTTTCCGGGCGGCGTCCGAGCTCTCGCAGCGCTCCGAGCCGATCGATCTGCTGACGCTCACCGAGGCGCTCAAGACGCGCGGCGAGCTGGCCGAGGTCGGAGGAGCCGCATACGTCAGCGAGCTGGCCGATCGCGCCCTCTCGGCCGCCAACATTCAGTACCACGCGCGGATCATCCGCGAGAAGGCGATTCTGCGCGGGCTGATCGCCACGGCCTCCGAAATCGTCTCCCGCGGCTACGAGGCGCGCGAGGAAGTCGCCCGCTTCGTCGACGAGGCGGAGCAGGCGATCTACCAGATCGCCGAGAAGAAGACGCGCGGCGCGTTCACGCGCGTAGGCGACATGATCACCGAGACCTTCCGCCACATCGAGCAGCTCTACGAGCGGAAGGAGATGGTGACCGGCGTGGCCACCGGATTCACCGATCTCGATCGCATGACCGCCGGCCTCCAGCCCTCCGACTTGATCATCGTCGCCGGTCGGCCGAGCATGGGCAAGACGAGCTTCTGTCTGAACATCGCCGAGCACGTGGCGATCGAAAACGGGATCGGCGTCGCGGTGTTCTCGCTCGAGATGTCGAAGGAGCAGCTCGTGTTGCGCATGCTCTGCTCGCAGGCGCGCGTCGACCTCTCCAAGGTACGCACCGGGTTCCTGGCGCAGAAGGATTTTCCGCGCCTGGCGGAGGCGGCGGGGCGGATCCACGACGCGCCGATCTACGTCGACGACACGCCAGCGCTGTCGGCCCTGGAGCTGCGGGCCAAAGCGCGTCGGTTGAAGCGAGACAAGGACGCGAAGCTCGGGCTCATCATCGTCGATTATCTGCAGCTCATGCGGGGGTCCAGCGCGCGCGACGACAGCCGGGAGCAAGAGATCTCGCAGATCTCAGGGTCGCTGAAGGCGCTGGCCAAGGAGCTTCGCCTCCCCGTCATCGGCCTGTCGCAGCTGAACCGCCAGGTCGAGGGGCGCAATCCGCCGAAGCCGCGCATGGCGGACCTACGCGAATCGGGGGCCATCGAACAGGACGCCGACGTGATCGTGTTCATCTATCGTGACGAGGTCTACAATCCGCAAAGTCGCGACCAAGGTGCGGCCGAGATCATCATCGCCAAGCAGCGGAATGGTCCCGTAGGCGACGTTCGTCTCGCCTTCCGCAGCGAGTACACCCGCTTCGAGAACTTCGAGGAAGCGCTTCCCGACCTGTCCGCCGACGGCCAGGCCTGAGGCCTTGGAGAGTGGCCGTGGCGGACGCGCGGCCGAACCCGCGCTTCAACTCCGCGGGGCCCGTGAACGCGCGGAAGACTCTTTCGCACTTCGACCCGAACGTGCGCGTGAGTCGAAGCGTGGCGTCGTCGTCGCGCTTGGCGCCCGCTTTCGCTTGGGCCATGGAGGGTCCTCCTTTGGCTCGGAACGTTGGAGGGGGTCGTCGAGAGCGACGAAGCGACGCTCCCAGAAGCTCCGGTAGTGCTCGATCCATTCTGCCGCCTCGCGCATCGGCCGCGCGATCAGCCGGAGCTGGTGCACGCGGCCGACCTTGCGACGCGCGAGGAGCCCCACGCGCTCGAGGATTCGTAGGTGCTTGGAGATCGCGGGCAGCGAGACGTCGAACGGGGCGGCGAGCTCGGTGACCGAGGCAGTCCCCGCCGCGAGTCGGCGGACGATTGCTCGGCGCGTCGGATCGGCGAGAGCTGCGAACACGGCATCGAGCGCGCTCGACCTAGAGTTAACCATGTGGTTAAGTTTACGATCCGACAAAACGCGCGTCGACCCCCCCCCCGTCACGTTGGCTCGACGCGCGTCTGCCGATCAGCCCTGAAGCATCGCGCGTTCTTCGGGGATGAGCGGGCGGAACGAGGGACGCTCGTGGACGGCTGCCAGATAGGCCGCGAGCTTCGGCCAGCGCTTGGTGTCGACTCCGTAACCGCAGTGGAACAGGTTCACGAACTGCGACGCCACGCCGATGTCGCCCACCGTGAACTGCTTACCGACGAGCGTGCTCGCTCCCGGCGCGAGCTGACTCTCGAGATAGTCGAACATCGGTGGGAGCTCCTCCTCGACCGCCTTCTTGACCACGGCCTCGTCGGTCTTCTGATTGAAGAAGCGTGGCCCGGCGACTTTCTGGAAGAAGATCTTCGGACCGATGATCGTGACGAGGCCCCCGTCGGCATACTCCTCGAACCATAGCGCCCGGGCGTACTCGTATGGATCCGAGGGGTAGAGTGGTGGATTCGGGTGAATGCGCTCCAGGTATGCGATGATGACGGAGGAGTCGGCGAGGGTGATGTTGCCGTCGCGGAATGCCGGTACCTTTCCGAGCGGGCTGATCTTGCGGAACTCCGGCGAGACGTTGACGGGGATCACCGGATCGAGGTCGTAGGCGATTCCCTTTTCCGCAAGCGCGACTCGAACCTTGCGCACGAAGGGCGAGAGCGAAATTCCATAGACGGTCGGCATATCGATCTCCTTTTCGCGAAGTCGGCGGCTCGGCGAGCCGTGGCAATGGTTAACCTGTGGGTTAACTACGTGGCGGGGCAGCTCGAGTCAAGGGAAGTCGAGGAGCCTTCGCAAGGTCGTCACACTCGCGGCCACGTCCGCGACGTCGCGGAGCGCCGAGATCATCGCCACGGCATCCGCGCCGGCGTCGAGGGCGCTCCGCGCATTCGTTCGATCGATGCCGCCGATCGCTACGATCGGCACGGCAACGGCGCTACGGACCTCACGCAAGCCGTCGATGCCGCGCGCACGATAACCGGTTGCCTTGGTCGCGGTCGGGAACAGAGGACCGAAGCCGATGTAGTCGGCGCCTGCCGCTTCGGCCGCACGCGCCTGCGCGAGGTCGTGGGTCGAGACGCCGATCCAGCGCTCGTCGCCGAGCAGGCGACGCGCGGCCGCGAGCGGAAGATCCTCCTGGCCGAGATGGACACCGTCGGCCGCGCAGGCGAGCGCGACGTCGACTCGGTCGTTGACGAAGAAGAGGGCTCCGTGCGCGGCGGCGAGGCGGCGGCACGTCATTGCGGCCGCGAGCAGCGGGCCCGTCGGCGCGCGCTTCCAGCGAAGCTGCACGATGGTGGTCCCGCCGTCGAGGAGCTCCTGGGTCAGCTCGACGGGATCACGGTCTCCCTCGCCGGGATCGGCGATCGCGTAGAGTCGCGACGGTAGGCGCAGCCTCATTTCTTGATCGACACGCCGAGCGTGGTGATCTTCTTGCGAAGCGTGTTCCGGTTGATGCCGAGGATCTCGGCGGCGCGCAGCTGATTTCCGCCCGTCTTCTCGAGGACGAACTCGATCAGTGGCCGCTCCACCCACGAGAGCGCCATGGCGTGCAGATCCTTGGGCAGGGCTTCCGCCTCGGCGGGAAGCGCATCACGGAGCTTCCGTCGTACGAGCTCGTCGAGCGCCGCATCGCCGGCGGCGGTGGGCGGGACCCCCGAGTCGCCGGAGAAGTGAAAATCGGTCGCGGTGAGGGTACGCCCCCCCGCGAGCACGCACGCGCGAATCAGCGCGTTCTCCAGCTCGCGGACGTTTCCGGGCCACGAATGCTCGACGAGCAGGCGCTCCGCGTCGGGAGCGAGGCCATGGATGTTCGCCTTCATGTCGCGGTTGATCTTCTGAATGAAGAAGCGGACGAGCTCGGGGATGTCGCTCCGGCGAGAGCGCAGCGGAGGGATGCTGATCGGCACCACGTTCAGCCGGAAGAACAGGTCCTCGCGAAAGCGGCCTTTGCGGACGAGCTCCGCGAGATCGCGGTTGGCGGCCGAGATGATCCGCGCGTTGCTGCGGATCGGCTCCCGACCTCCGACGCGCATGAACTCGCGCTCCTGCAACACCCGCAGCAGCTTCGCCTGCAGATCGAGCGGCAATTCCGAGATCTCGTCGAGAAAGAGCGTCCCTTCGTTGGCGATCTCGAACTTGCCGAGCGTTCGTTCCACCGCTCCGGTGAACGCGCCGCGCTCGTGGCCGAAGAGCTCGCTCTCCAGCAGATCGCGCGGGATCGCGGAGCAGTTGATGGCGACGAAGGGTCCGCTTCTGCCGGAATGGAAGTGCAGAGCGCGCGCGATCAGCTCCTTGCCCGTGCCGCTTTCCCCTTGCAGCAGCACGCTCGCATCGCTTTCGGCAACGCGGCCGATCGTCTTGTAGATCTCCTGCATGGCAGGGGACTTGCCGACCAGCCCGCTCCCCGGGGTGAATTGTGGGCGCATCTCATCCTTGAGGTTCTCGACCATCCGCGAGAGCCGCCGCACGCCGAGCGCCCGCTCGACGAGCAGCTGCACCTCTTCGATGTCGAACGGCTTGGTGAGGTAATCGAATGCGCCGCGCTTCATGGCCTCGATCGCGTTCTGCATCGTGCTCTCGGCGGTCATGACCAGAAAGGGAACGTCGAGGGACTCGTCGCGAGCCCTCGAGAGCAGGTCGAGCCCCGAGATGTCGGGCAGGCGGATGTCGACGATTGCGAGATCGAAGCTCCCCGCGCGAAGCCCGGCCAGCGCGGGCAGGCCCTCGGCGAAGGCGCGGACGTAGTAACCTCGTCCCTCGAGGGCTCGGGTGAGGACGAAGCGGATCGATTCCTCGTCCTCGGCAATCACGATTCGCGATTCGTTCATGTGCGGCTCGTGTCCCGGGTGGCCTCGTCCCACGCGGGCAGGAAAATGCGGAAGAGCGTTCGGCCGGGCTCGCTCTCGAACCGAATCGTGCCGCCGTGATCACTGACGATTCGCTGGCAGATCGCCAAGCCGAGGCCGGTTCCCTTCGCCTTCGTGGTGACGAAGGGCGAAAACAGGTTCGGCTGGACCTCGGGTGGAACTCCGGGGCCGCTATCTTCCACGTCCACGCGGAGCAGACGCACCCGCCCTTGCTCGCGTGAGGGTTGCGGCGCGAAATGATAGTCGGTCTCCATGCGGGTGGTGAGGCGGATGTCGCGCGATCTTCCGGCCGGCGATTCCGCGACGGCCTGCAGCGCATTCTGAACGAGGTTCAGGACGAGCTGCGTCAGCGCATCGGGATCGCCGCGGACCTCGGGAAGACTCGGATCGAAGAAGCGAAGGATGCGCGTCTCGGCCCGCCGCGCGGCGTCCTCGACGAGCGCGATCACGTGATCGATCACGCGGTGGATGTTCACGGGCTGTGGCGTGAATGCCCCACGCGGGCGGAGCTCGAGAAGCTGTCCGAGCAGCTTCGAGAGCCGGTCCACCTCCCGCAGTACCAGGTCGATGTACTCCTTGGCCGTCGGGTGCGGGCCGATCTCCCCGGCTAGGAGCTGAACGGCGCCGCGGATGCCGCCGAGCGGGTTGCGGATCTCGTGTGCGAGTCCCGCGACCAGGACGCCGAGCTGCGCCAGGCTTTGCGCCCGCCGGACATCGGTCTCGAGGTTCCGTTGCAGCGTGAGATCCCGGAGGATGAGTGCCGCGCCGGAGCGATGCGCTTCGGCGTCGAAGATCGCCGAGGCGGTGGCGCGAACCGGGATCGGCTTCTGCCACAGGCCGAGGATCGCGCCTTCGGCCGAGACGCTGCCCGGCTTACCCCGAGCTACGGCTTCGACGAGCGCGCTCACCCAGCGGGCGTCCTCGAAGACCCCCGAGTGATGGCGTCCGCGCGTCGCGCCGAGCGAGCAAGCGGTCAGCTGCTCGGCCGCCTGGTTCATCGACTGGATGCGGCCGGCGGCGTCGATGCCGATCACCCCTTCCTCGAGGCTCTCGATGATCTGGCTCCAGCGGTCGTCCGGGGGATCGGCGTCGGCAGGTGCGCCCTTTTCCTTCGCCATCGGGTGGAGGACGGATAACACGGCCCGACGCGCAGGGATAGGACGGTCCCCGTTGGACCTCAATCGTCGGAGGGCTCGCCGTCGCCGTCGGTGGTCTCGAGGTCGCCGCCGCCCTCGTCCGGCATTTTGCCGGCCTCCATCTCGTCGACCATCTCGTCGAATTCCCCCCCGCCGAACTCGTCGCCCATCTCTTTGCCCATCTTGCGCATCCAGCGGGCCATGCTACGGGGATCGTTCTCGTCGAGCCCGGAGAGGTTCGATGGGTTGGCGAGCGAGTCGATGCGGGATTCCTCCGAGCGGGTCATCGCGAATCGCGAGAGCAGACGCGTGAGGCGGGTCGAGCCGCAGTGCTCGCAACGCGCGTCAACCTTCTCGCTGACACGTAGCGTGAGGATCGACACCTTCTTGCGACAGTGGTTGCAGCGGTATTCGTAGATTGGCATCGTGCGAATTATAGCCCCGACGTGAGCAGAGTGGGAGGGGGGGCTCGCGTGGGCAGCGGGCCACCGAAGGTGACACCCTCTCTCCGCTCGGGTACTATTCGCGCCCTATGCGCGGTGTGCGTCACTGGCTGCTGGCAGCATCGCTGTGCGTCGCGCCTGCCATGGCGGCGGTGACCGACACAGAGCTCGAGGGTTTGTGCGCCTACGTCGCGGGGCGTTTCGACGAGGCGGCCGTCGGTCTCAAACAGTCGGTTCGCAAACGGTCCCCGAGCGGGGGCGAGACGCAAGCAGGCGAGAGCGTTCCAAAGGTGTCCGCCGAGTGGGCCCGAACCTGCTCGACAAGCTGAACACGAGACGTCGGGCATCCGCCGCGAGGTCACGAGTCCCGTGATCAAGGGCTGGGTGGAAGAGGAAATGCCTGTCAAATGAAGCGCGAAACGCGGCAAGCCGTAGTGGATTTCCTCGAGCGCGAGATGGGGCGGCGAACGCTGCTTCGCGGCACCGCTTCGGGGGTGCTGCTGGTCGCCGTGGCGGCGTTACTGCCGAGCGGGTGCCGCGGGTATCCCCAACCAGCGGTTCCGCTCCGTTTCTTCTCCAACGAAGAATACGCGGTCTTCCAGGCCGTAGCCCGGGCGATTCTCGGCCTCGAGGACGAGTCGACGGACGTTGCGGCCGAGGTCGATCATCTGATCTCAGGGATGAGCTCCGGCGTGAAGCGCGACATTCACTGGGTGTTGCGGATCTTCGAGCACGGCACACACCTCTTCGATCTCAAGGGCAGGCGCTTCACGCGCCTGGCACGCTCCGATCAGGAGCACTATCTGCGCGGCTGGATGCAGAGCTCGCTCGGCGCGCGCCGGATCGTCTTTCGGGCTCTCAAGCTGCTCGCCTCGCTCGGCTACTACGGGCTGCCGAACACCTGGAACGCGATTGGCTACGATGGGCCGTGGCTGGGGCGGCGACCCGAGGAACACCGCTTCACCTACGAGAAGGCGACGCCATTCGTCTCGTGATGCGGCAATGATTTTCGAGACTTCGACGGTGCATGGCGACGTGACGCTGTCTGCCGACGTCTGCGTCGTCGGATCCGGCGCCGGCGGGTCGGTGGTGGCCGCCGAGCTCGCCGCGGGAGGCAAGTCGGTCCTTCTCCTCGAAGAAGGGCACTACTGGACGAGCGACGATTTCACACAGCGCGAGGAGGAAATGTATCCCCGGCTGTACCGCGAGCGGGGCACCAAGCCGACGGCGGACTATACGGTGCTGGTGTCGCAGGGCCGAGCGCTCGGCGGCTCGACGCTCGCGAGCTTCTGCCTGTGCTTTCGCGCGCCGCATCAGATTCTCGCTCACTGGGCGGAGCGCTTCGGGCTCGCCGAGCTCTCGCATGAAGCGATGTTCCCCTATTTCGAGCGCGTCGAGCAGCGGATCGGCGTCAAGGACATGGGGCCGGAGCACGCCAACGCGAACAACCGCGTGCTGATGCGCGGTGCCGAGCGGCTCGGCTTCCGTGGCCGGTTCATGAAACACAACCGCACGGATTGCCTCGGATGCGGCTACTGCGCGATCGGCTGCGCCTACGATCGTAAGGGTGATGCGCTCACCACGTATCTAGCCATGGCCTCGAAGGCGGGGGCGCGGATCGTTCCGGACGTACACGTTGACACGGTGCGGCACGAACGCGGCGCCGTCGCGGGTGTGACAGGGCGGTTCCTCCGTTCGAAGAGCCTCAAACGATTCGCGCTCCGCGTCGACGCTCCGACGGTGGTGCTCGCCGCCGGGGCGCTGGAATCACCGATGCTCTGGTTCCGCTCCCGCCTTCCCGATCCGAATCGACTCGCGGGGCGGAATCTACATCTCCATCCCCACGTCGTCGTGGCCGGAGTCTTCGACGAGACGATCGCATTCTGGCAAGGGATCCCGCAGAGCTACGTCGTCGACGAGTTCCTGAATCTCGACAAGTCCATCCACGGTGGCTACCTGACGGTCGCAGCCGCCGCCCAACCCGTCGTCGCCGCCGCCTTGCTTCCCGGGCTCGGCCAAGATCACCGCCGCTTGATGGACAGCTACGCCCGAACGGCGGGTATCGCGTGCTTCTTGCACGATCGCAGCTCCGGACAGGTCACGTCGGATCCGCGGGGTCAGGCCGTGATCGAGTACCGCCTGAACGACGAAGACAAACACGACGTCATGAACGCCATGCGCCGGTCGTGTGAGATCCTGTTCGCGGCAGGGGCGACGTCCGTGGTCCTGCCGTACAACGATCTCGTCGAGATTCACCGGCGGCCGGCCATCAAAGTGATCGAGGAGCGAGGGATCCTCGCCAACGACCCGCTGTTTCTATCCTTTCATCCGCAAGGCACGCTTCCGATGGGACGCGACGCTCGGTTGTCCGTGGTGGATTCCTTCGGAGCGGCGCATGGAATCAAAGGCCTCTACGTCGCCGATGCGAGCGTGTTCCCGACCTCGGTCGCGGTGCCGCCGCAGATCACCGTGATGGCGCTGGCGACCCGAACGGCCGAGCGAATCCTCCGAGCCTGAGCACTGGGAGCGTGCGCCACGGATCGCTCCCGTTGGGCGCGATCAAAGGGAGTGCAAACATCCTGCCGAGCTAGCCCGACGCGGCTGAGGCGCGCGCGAGAGGTGGGGCCGAAAGAGGCGCCTCAAGCCGCTCAGCGCGGCGCGGGCGGCCGGTATCTCGGCATCGGCGGGTTCGTCGAGCGGGTTGGCGCCGCCACGGATGGAGAAGGGTCGACCTTGCCGATTTCTTCCTGGACCTCGAGCGGATCTTCGGGTACGTCCAGCGCTGGCGGGGCAGGGGCATCGCGGGCTTCGGCTACCGGCTTCAGGCTGCCGCCAAAATGTCGCGGGGTCTCTTGCGGTGCCGGTAGTCGGTCGCCGGTCAGCTCTTGAGAGACTTGGTGGACATCCCCCGATCGTTGAACGCGAGCAGCATCCGCTTGCCGCCGATCACGGTTTCGACCGCTACCTCGCGACCCCAGAGACGGTACAGGTAGGCGAGCGTCCGTTCCGCATATTCCAGGTGAAGGTCACGGCCGTCGTGGTCGTGCTTCAGATAGAGCTCGCGGTTGTCACCGTACCCGGAGTCTTCGATCTTGATGACCGGCACGCCTCCCATGCCGACGTTCTTGATCAGCGTCTCCTTGATCTTCGTCCAGCCCTCCTGATCCGAGACCTCGGACACGACCAGGTCGTTGCCCTTTGCTCGGTACTGGAAGAGATCCATCTCGCGCATCAGCTCCTCGGTGAGGAATCGGCGCAAGAATGACGCGTCGCGGTCGGCGGCGCGGACTTCGAAGAGCTGCTTCGTCCCTTCGCCCTTCGAGCGATGGAACTCCCGCGCGTCTTCGGGGCTCGGATCGTCGTAGCGCCGGCGGATGTCCTCCCAGATCTTGAGGCCGAGGTGATAGGGATTCAGCCCACCTTCCAGCGGCCGCACGACCTGATTGTGGCGCACGAGGAACTCGAGATGCAGCTCCTGCGGCAGCTCGAGACTGTTGAGGATCTCGCGGTGCCAGTAGCTGGCCCAGCCCTCGTTCATGATCTTGGTCTCGATCTGTGGGATGAAATACTGCACCTGCTCGTGCACGATCGTGAGCAGATCCTTTTCCCATTCGGCGAGGAACGGGTTGTAGTCGCGGATGAAGAGCAGGAGATCCTCCTCGGGAGAGGTCGGGATCTTCTTGAGATCGGGATCCTGATATTCGCGTCGGCGGTGCAACGCGTAGAACGGGTCTTCGCGCGGTCGCGCGGCATCGAGCAGACGCTCTCGATCCGCCTCGAGGTCGAGCTTCTTGATCGCGAGGTTGCGGCGACATTGCAGCGACAGGGCGTGCGCGGCATCGAGGATCGACTCCACCTTTCCGATGCCGATCGACGGATCCTCGACGTAGGTGCGCACGCGGTCGGCATGGGCCTTGAACGTCGAGATCGTGTATTCGGCGCGCGTGCGCCGAAACGTGAAGTTGTTCTTGAAGAAGTCGTTGTGACCGTAGACGTGGGCGACGGTCAAGAGCTGCAGCGCCAGCGAGTTGTCGCGCATCAGATACGCGAGAGCGGGGTTCGAGTTGATCACCATTTCGTAGGGCAAACCCGAGACGCCGTAGTCGTAGAGCGTCTTCAGCTTCTCGTAGGCCTTGCCGTAAGACCAATGCGGGTAATGGCTCGGCATGCCCGAATACGCCATGTAACCGAGCATCTGCAGGTGGTCGCAGACCTCGAACTCCTGGGGGTAGCAGTCGAGCCCGAACTCCCGGACCTTCTCGCGGATGCGAGCGTCCCAGCTCTCGAGGTCTTTCAGCTCCCAGGTCGCCATCGCCTGAAAGAGGGCTACAGGCTACGGGCTACGGCAAAAGACCGAAAGGTGTCTTTTCCCGGAGCCTGTTGTCCGTAATCCGGAGCCATGTTCATGCGGTTGCCGCTTCTTTCCCGCGGTCCTTGGCGAGCAGCGCCTTGAAGCTCGGCCAAATGTCTTCCTTGCGCTCGATCAGGATCGTCTGGAAGTTGTCGGCCTCGAGGCGGCGGAAGATGTTGAGCATCGAGCTCTCGTAGTAGCGCGAGCCGAGCGGTTTGATCTCCCCGTAGCCGAAGAGATTCGACACGTCGGCGAGCTCCTTGGCGGCGCGTAGCGCCGCGGGATTGTCCGATTCGAAGTTGTCGCCGTCGGAGCAGTGGAACGAATAGATGTTCC
>Ga0315275_10001093_pt1 | contig 23391 bp, 38 predicted proteins | sample YL17G03_0_MG_FD_205557 | JGI IMG/M metagenome (GOLD analysis project Ga0315275, IMG submission 205557) | Sediment microbial communities from Yellowstone Lake, YNP, Wyoming, USA - YL17G03_0 | ecosystem: Environmental > Aquatic > Freshwater > Lake > Sediment | place: USA: Wyoming | collected...
GCTAATAGACGCATGCTACGTATAGATTCAAAGGTAACATAGGATAAAATCTCTTTTTGATTAGCGTATACATCATGTTTAGGTTGATCACCCCCAAATGAAACATCCTTTATAGTTACCTGTATATCGGTTAATTTTAGCGTGGAAAAAAGCGAGTCAATGACTAGACCTCTTCCAATATTAACTGATGACATAGGTTTGCCAAGTAAAAGCCAACCAATATTATATGCAAGTAAAATTAATGCTGTATCATCAATAGGGCTATTTCCGAAATCGGCTATACGTGCTGATTCCATATATGCGTTACTATTACCTTTACTTGAAGCGGGCATGAAATTAGCGGGCAAGCTAATCTCAAGACTTTGACCGTCTATTTTACCTGTGATAGTCATAGCATGAGTGAAAAGCCCGTTACCGACTAATTGCGTTACCCAATTGCTAATGTTATCCGACGCCGCGACCTTGCTTTCAAGTGTATCAACTATACGAGCAAAAGCCTTGAAACATGCTGCATAAATTTCCGAAATTTTAGCGCCCATCTTTTTTTAGCCGTCCTTTGCGGCTGTTGCCTGTGAATTCAGGCAACCAAATTTTACCCTATAATCGAGTATTAAGATTAAAATATCCTTACAATATTGCAAGGTTTCGTTCTAAGTATTAATGTTTATTTTAGAACACATTGTATGACAACTTTTGTTAAAGGAATGTTAAAGGACTAATTAGATATTATTAGTATGAATACCTTTTTTGTCCACATTATATTATACCAGGCATGATACTGTATAGCACACAGTATATATGGTTATACATATATATGTATAATAATTAGGACAATCCAGGTAGTATTTGTCTGTACCAGCTTACCTGAGTACATACAATAAGTGTGTACTCAGGCAACTTGGTATAGGTACCAGACTTCGGTGCACGTACTATATGATTTAGTAACTGAACGAACTTACAAACTGGTATATGTACTCTGAGTTCTTGTAACAGAACTTTTTTACAAACTGGTGGGGTCAAGTACCAGATTGTTTCTCTGATACTTGACCCACAACTTTATTTCTCAGCGAGTTTCCACAGGTCAATTGCTATACGAACAAAGTTGTACGCGAGAAAGAGTACGATTAATGCTTTACCGATTAAGATGATGTCATCTAAGTTCATGTTCATTCCTCCTTTCCTTTGAAGTGTACCAGCCAGTTCTAGTAACTGGCTGGTTTTACAAACTGGTGGTTATGCAGGCTGTACTCGTACACCAAATGAGGACCAACGTGCTACGGTGTGTCGTACACCTTCGATTGTGAACTGGTATAGACGATGGTTTTCTTTCTCGGGGTCAGCATCAGCGATATCCATTTTGCCCTCGGCAACCCACTTGTCTACCAGCTTACCCCACTTGTCCTCAAGCAATTTCTCAGATACAATCTTGCTATTATCGTACCGGCACATTTCATTAGCTATGCCTCTTGAACATTGTACAATAATTTGGGTCGGCTTTCTGTTTGTCATTTTGTACCATCCTTTCCTATACTATTAATTATATCACATACCTATGTACCAAACATACCAATCTATGACGAGTTTTACCCCAGGAACCAACTTGCCCGAGTACATTGATTTATAATGTACTCTGTCAACTGGGTACCAGTATCTATCACATTTACACCCCGTACCAGCTTGACTGAGTTCAGGTACCAGACTGTTATATAGCTCATTTAGTGAGTACATATACCATCCTTTCAGTACATATATAAATACAAGAGCCTGGTGCATAACACCAAGCTCTTAGTAACTGAACCAGGGTACAAACTGGTTACTTCAGGTTCTTAGCAGTCCAGTAACCCATCCAGAACCCAATCCCAATACAAACTGCTATTGCTAGTACCAGCCATCCGTTTATCATTTTGTACCATCCTTTTCTCTACGTAGTATTTCTTCAGTACGTTCATCAGCACGCTTGCCTGCGACACAGCAACACCAGAACACGAACCCACATACAATACTTATACCAATGTAGATTATTAGTACCAGTTGTATTGTTGTCATTTCGTACCTCCTTTCTTTGATTTTGTACCAGTGGTTCCTGGTTTCTTCCACATATGATATTCTTCTAAATGAGTTGGGAACCAGCGTGCGTATGCCCATGCTTTTGCACTCTGGGTCTTGTACGTGGATGGTGGGTGGAACTGGTGGTAACACATCGGACACACAAGAGCAGCGTTCTGTACTATCTGGCGGGTCGGTTTCGCAAGTTTGACCATTGAACTGATAGCTGGTTTTGGACCCCCCAATGTTTTATGCCAGTACCAAGCACACACATCCATTAGATATACCAGCGATTCATTATTGACCGCGAGGATGTCAAGTGAACCAGATAACGCTTTTCTATCCACAGCTTGGATGAGTACTGGGACAATCCATGCTACGACCTCTTTAGTAAGAGTCTGTACTAGGATTTCAGGTTCAACATTGTATGGGAGAAGATTGTACTGCTGTACATACCCCGTAGTGTACAATCGGTTCAAAACGTAGATTATGTCTTTGAACTCAGGATTAGATTCGACCCCCATCTCAAAAACTGTACCCGTTGCTTCAAGCTGGAACGCGCCTGACAGAAGTTCTGCCACGCGGTTGAAACGTACCTGCTCTGGGTCAAGCTCATCATCTGCTGATTTACGTACTGGTTTTTTCATTTCGTACTCCTTTGCTGGTTCAGTTGGGATAAGTCGTTCCTACAATAATTATACCACAATCTATGTACCCAGGAGCATGACTTTGTAACGAGTTTTACCCTGTGTACCAAGTTGCTAGAGTACACGCTAAAGCGTGTACTCAGGGTGGTGGGTACCAGTTTCTCATACTGGTTCAAATAAAAACCCCTGGGTTCACAATTCAGGGATACAGGTACCAGATTATACAACCAGTTCTAGCACCAGTTGTTGGGACAAAAAAATTGCCTGGTCGGGCGAACCAGGCTATTGAATTATGTACTGCACTATGGGTCAATATTTCATGGTAACTCTCCTTGTACTGAACTGGTAGTACAGGGTAACTGATGCTGCTGTCGAACTGGTTTTACATCATAAGATGTATCCTGGGTTCGTAAAGGATATTCACACCAGCAGCACCAGTAACCAGGGTTTGACCTAGAACGCTAGGTCAACTTCACAGTCGTGGGTACATTTACGAAGTATTCTTTCAGAAAATGAAAAGTTTTCTTGTACCCGCCATTGATGGCGTGACCTGAACGGCAGACATTGAAGAAATTCTTGATGGTCTGTACCTGTTCAGGTGACTGTGTACTCATGAAAGTTGCTATCTCAAGCTGGTGTTCAGGTGTACCACAACTGAGGTCGGGTATGCTAAACAGCGGCTGTTGTACTGGCTTTGCAGCTTTGGGTTTGGATTTTAGTTCAGGCATGATGTTGTCCTTTTCTGTACTGACCCCAGACATTGTGGTAACTGCCTGGGGTCAGATACTGGTGGCTAGAGTACAGCCTTGATGATGGGTGCTGATTCAGCTTTCTTGGAACGCTCTTTACCAGCAGCAATTCCGTACGCGTCCACACAGGTCTGAATTACTTTCGCCCGTGCTATGACCTGAGAAATCAGTTCAGGCATAGGGATGCGATACTTGGATGTGCCTGCACGACCATTCGGCACCAGGAACAAATCATACCCCTTGAGAGCGGGTACAATCTTGAGCACGGTATCTGCGTACTTCGCAACGTAGAGCGCACTCCCATCACCACTGAGACCCACACCACTACTCCAAGCATTGACACATGCCTGAACGAACCTGATGAGGTTCCCAAGGTCAGAATTCCATGTGCTGACCTGAACATTGGGGTCTTTAGTATCAGCTTTGTGGCTGAGTACTGGCTGACCTTTAGCCGTATCCTTTTCCAAGTTCTTGACCAGGATTATGGCTTTGTACCGTTCTGCAACGGTTTGTTCCAACATCGCGTCCGTGTCATGAGAAACGCGAAATGGAACTGGAAGGGCTAGTACAACTTCCGTTTTGGGCTTACTTGTTTCTGCCATGGTTCTTACCTCCGTTTTTAGGTCGCTTATGCATCTTTGGTACACGGCGCTTAAGCGTGTCTAAGTTACCCCGTTTCGGGGTCTGGTTGAGTTTGAGCACATTCATATTAGTGATTGTGTTCATGTACTTATACCTTGAACGTAATGGGAATTAGCTTTCCCATGTACCCAGGCGTAGGTTCATATGTTTCAGGCTGGGTCTGATACGATTGCAGTAGTTCGGGGTCAGCAATCAAACGACTGAATAGCATCGAAGCAAAGCCGCACGCGTAATGCGGGTTCACGTACCCCTTTGCTGGGTCACCATCTTCATCCAAGACTGTCGTAACCACACCGAGTTCTGGAATGATAAGTGTCCAGGGAACTGTTTCCCTGGTTCTCATACTCTTGTCAGGTTCGACAGGGGAGTATGCTGGTGCAGGGTTGAACAAAATTCCTGTGACCTCACGGAATGTTGCTCGTACCCGTTCTACGGTTACATCTTGCTTAGCCATTGTAACCTCCTGTACTGTGGGTCGCGTACGATATGGTTTGGATGCGACCTGAACTGGCATAGCTTCGCCTATGTATATTATCCCACACCTTTTTGTACCAGCCGAATCAGTTTGTAACGAGTTTTGGGCTGTGAACCAGGTAAACAGAGTACACAATATACTAGGGGTTCAGGTACCAGTTCATAGTATCATGCCAATTCCCCAGTACGCAGCGTAGCACAAGCACCACAGCGGGGTCAGGTACCAGTTTCCCTACATACTCATCTCAGGGGTACAGGTACCAGTTTGCAGTTCCTGGACAAAAGAAAAGCCCGCTGTACCAGATAGCGGGCTAAACTTTTTATACCAGTAAACTTTAGTTTCCTATAAACTTTATCCTGTACCTAAACTTTATATATATATAATAGTAACAGCTAAACTTTACAAACTGGTAAGTAAAGTTTATCTCTTATATATGCGTTATGACATGACATCAGGTATAAAGTACATATTTTAGTCATTTATAAATTCTTCTATATTTTATTATTTACTATTATTTACTCTCTTATTCGACTAAAAAGTTTATAATATGCTAAATTTTGAAAAGAAACTAAAGTTTATATATGGGTTTGTGTAACAGCTAAACTTTACAAACTGGTTCGATAAAAAGTTTGGAAAATTGAGAATCTAAATTAGAGTTTGTAGTATACAATATATCCCATTATTATTATCATCAGTATTGCTATTGAATATATTACTACTAATATACTTCCTATACAAGTTACTGTTTGTTCTTTAGCCATATTCTTTACTCTAAAAGTTCTACTAATTCTTTATTTATATTTATTAGTATATCTGTACATTCATTACACATAGGTATATCTTCTTTAGCATATAATATCTTCATAGTATGTTCTTCTAAGATAGTAATATTTATAGATACTGGTTTTATTGTTCTATTACTATTTTTCCTTAGTGTATATCCACAAGATTTACATTCAGTTAGATTATTCATGATTAGGAAATATTAATTCTTTATTCATACTCATATCATCTAAAGTATGTTCAGTAATCTCAAATACTATTTCCCATCCATTCTTTATTCCCACCATATATGTATCAAACTCTTCAATATGTATAACTTTAGGATAATATAGTTTCAGATAATCTATAGCGTTTTCTTTACTGGAGAATATACCTATAATAAATACTGTATCACAATGATATTGAGTTAATATATACATATTATTTATCCTCATTATATATTTCTACTGACTTTATTTCATCATAATCATAATCAATATATTCTAACCTACCTTTTATATGACAAGTTATTTCTAATATAAGTATCCAAGTATTGTTCATAAATTGAGTAGAATAAGATACTGATGTTACTTCATTATATACTATTGTTTCACTATTATTCTTTGTTACTTTTACAATAAATTCTATCATATTATTTACTCACTTTCTTATCAGGACTATTATTATTCAATCTATCAGTTAATTCTTTACCTACTATCCATAATTTATCGTAATCCCAACTTCTTAGAGCAAGACTAAATGGTGATGATTGTATATCATATTCTTCAAGTAATTGATTATTAGATAGTTTTTTTACATATCTCTTATACTCTTTAGTGTTCATAAGTTTAGGCATATTATTTACCCTCCTCTTTTAATAATTTTATAGTTACTATATCTTTATAAGTATTCTTTATTGGATGTCTAAAATCATTTATATATATTTTTACAGTATCATTTTTTACGTTTATTTTCTTTATATGCGTATAAAATACTTGTCCAGGGCAATCTTTATCATCTTTATACTCAATCAATAATGTATACATTATTTACCTCTCTTTCATTCTAAAGATTTCATTTCTTTTTGTATATCTAAAGTTTCTGTAAGAAATGCTAAATCATACCTATTATCTACGCCTATAAAGAATTGAGTATTATCAGTAAAAGTTATTAGAAGATTTGTTCCGTCAAATTTATCTTTAATAACTTCTATTAGTTGAACTTTTTTACCAGTATATTCTTGAAATGACTCTACTCTTAACATATTAACATCCCCCATTTATTAGTATATTTATTAAACGAATAACTACTACCCACCAAACTATACAAAAAGTTATAATTATAAACCATACAAAACAATTGAAACATCCTATTGTAAATTGTTTATTATCCATGATTATTTACTCCTATCTATTTTATCTACAATTTCATCTACAAAACTATTACCAGAATAATCCCTGGACATTTTCCAGCTAGATTTTAGTTGCTTTAGATTTATAATAACTTGTAATCCAGTTTTATTTTCATTGAATACTATTTTATCTTTATCTTGATAAATAAAGATTACATCACAAGTAATTTCAATATCTTTTATCTCTTGTTTTGATAACATATTATTTTCTCCTTGATGCTGATTTATAATTTCCACCACAAGATTTACAATTATCTTTTCTTTCATTATATGTTCCACAATAATTACATATATATCCTATTAATTCAATTTCATTATCCCAAACTAAATAAGGAAATCCTGATAAAGTAATTTCAAATAAATTATCATCTTCTTGGGCAATTGAAGATACTATATAACTTCTTTTTCGTTGTTCTTCTGTATATATATTATTATTACCAGTATATTTTACAACATCACCAACTCTAAATTTACAATTAGGAAATTCTATAGGATAATCTTTTCGTAAATCTTCTACCATATCAGTAATATAATGTCCTATTTTTAGTGTATTTATATCCATACTATTTACCTTCCTTTCTTACTATATCTCTTACTTGGTCTAAAGTTATAAAATAATATGTAGAAACTGTTTCTTTAAAAACTAAAATATCACCAAGTCTACCACAAAGAGTAGACTTGGTAATCTTTTCATAAGTTTTTATAAGTTGTTTCTCATCAATCATACTAACAGTTTAGATAACTTATTTAATTTATCAAAACAGTATTCTACAATACTTACTAAGTTATCTAATACTAATTGATTAAATGGTAAACTGCGATATTCAAATCCATAAGATTTTAACTCATAAAAACCTGGATATCTATACTTTAGTTTCTGGTTAGGAATAGTATATTTATAAAGAATATCATTATCTAATCCTCTAATAATAGATTTGATAACATTATCTGTAAGTAAAGAATATAATTTAGTTTCTTCATGATATCTAGTAGTAGTAGGTAATTTTATATAATGATTTTGTGTATCTTGTACAAAATCAGGGATACTATAATCATTATCTATAACAATATCAGAAGAAAAATGTATATGTAATCCACAAGAAATTTTATGTCCAGTAATCTTTCCATCTTCTACAATTGCATCAGTTAACTTTAGAATATCAGTTTTATAAATATTCTTTGCTTGGGAAATTTCTTTATTCCCCATTTTCTTTAATATTTTAGAATAATATTCTGGAGAAATTACATCCCAACCATCTTGAATATCAAGAAATAACTTATTATATTTAGTATGTAAATTATAAGCATAATAATCTTTCCAGAATTCAAATACAGTATCTTGGACAGTTTCATATGGTAAACTTCTTACTTCACCTAGTATTGGAAAATCATCATGTGCTAAACCATAATCATTAGGAATAACTAACTCATCTTTATTATTACGAATTAATACTTCACATTCTAATCCAATTTTATTTACGATTCTTTTTGTTATCATCTTATCCTCCAAGAATTCCTAATAGTTTATCAGTTAATAAATCTTTCCAAGTTTCTGTATTATCTACTCTAGGTTGATGATGTTTTATTTTATCTGCTTTATCTAATTGTTCTTGAATTTTCTTATGATAAGTTTCTTCAGGGATAATCATTGTAGTAATAATCCTTAATTCATCTTTAGGTAGCATAGTATTTTCTCCAATTTTTAGAATAAAACTCCCTACAGAATTAACTGTAGGGAGTTTTATTACACTTTATTAACGACCATACTTATCAAAGAAGATAAGCCACAATGCTTTTCTATCTTCTCTTATACTAAAATTATGATTAACGATTTTAGTAAAAGCAGTTTTTCTACCTATGTATTTATCAAATTTATCTGCATATTCTACAGTTCTACCATTTTTTATAAAAGTAATTTGATTATGTTTACATCTTGCAGTAGTTTCATCCCAAGTTTCCCATGCATAATCTTTAGGGTCTTCTGGATTAACAATCTTTCGAGATAATTTAGCATAAGTATATACCTGTTCATTTATAGGTTTATGTTTATCAGGAAAACTAAATGTAACTTGCCAAGTAATATTATCAGGTAAAGTAATTTCAATCATGATTTTTTCTCCTAATATCCTGGGTAAAACATTGAATTTAGATTAGCTTTTACAGATTGTAAAGCATTATTTATTTCATCAGTAATTATAATCATTTGTGTGCCAAAAGACCATGCGTGAAAATTATTATATTCTATTCCTTTATCTTTACATGGGAATAAAGTATCTTTATTCATATTAATAAATGCTTCTTTTTCCCAAAAATTATATGTAGTAGTTACTTCTATACCAACTAGAATATAATCATAAGTATTTGGTTTATATTGTATAACTATGCAGGGCAAGTTTTTGTCATCCATAAACTCATACACCTTTCTATCCAGGAATAATCTTCCAAGATATTATTATCAATAAAGGTTACAATACTATTCTTATGCTTATCATAATAACAAATTGTCCATCTATTATTAACAAGAATAAGCCATATAGATACTCTATTACTCTTTTTCTTTATAAACATACATGGAATAGAATTTTCTACTCCCTGAATATTATTATTTAATTTCTTCATATTATTTCTATCTATAGTTATATTAAATCTTTCCTCTAATCTTTCGTTAGTATGTTTCATATAATCCTCCGATAATTAATTTTAGATTAATGTTTATTTGCCTAACTTACCGCAAAATTTATGTTATTTTAATACTTTCCAAATAACCATCTTAATATTTCTTTAGTATAAGGATAATCATTCATCCATTCTGGATGAAATTGTACTGCCCTAACTTTATCATTAATTTCTCCAATCATTTCAATTATTCTAGTTTCTATATCAAATGCTAATGGAAATAATCCTTTACCTAATTCTTTTATTGCTTGATGGTGTAAAGAATTTACAATAGTAGTCTTTGGAAGAAATTCAATTATAGTATTATCTATCTCTATTAAGTGAGAAGTATCATGTTGTAAACTATAATCACCAAGATTTTGATATAAACTTCCTTTATACATAACATTTAGAAACTGTAATCCTCTACAAATTCCAGCAAATTTTGTGGGAGTATCTTTATATTGATAAAATATAGACTTTTCATAAGCATCTCTATTTATATCAGTATAAGATTTACTATTTTCTTCATTATAAAGATGGGGTGATACATCACTTCCACCATCTAATAGAATAAAATCATAATTATCAGAAAAGTTTACAGTTGTTACGTTTAATTCTTCACCATAATCTATAGAATTTAATAAATTTCTATAAAATATTACAGAATTTAATCCCATCTTACTTAACCCTACTGTTTTCATAGTAAACTCTCCAAAATAATTTTATTTGTAGTTAGATTTATAAAATCAAAAGATTTAGTTTGCATAGCCCAACCATAACCTTCAGGTTTAGTTTCAAAAATATCTGTAAAATATTTTTGATAGTTTGGATTATTCACTAATCCATTTTTACTAAATGTTTGATATAAAATATCAATAAAAGTATTACTAACTAATTTTTTGAAAGTTTCTGGTGTACTATTATGTAAAATTTTATCTAATACATCATTTACATTATGATGGCTACCCCTTGATTTACTAGATAACCAATAAATATATTCTTTTAAATCTCCAGATAAAGGAGTTTTATAAGAATTTAATTGATTATTATATTCTCCCTCAACTCCCCTTAATAAACAAAATAAAAGTAAAGTTATAGAATAATCTAAACATTTTATTAATTCTATTTTATTCTCGAAAGTTACTACCTTTACATTATTGTATGGTGTATTATAAATAGATACTTTATATATACTTTCTACTAAATTAGAGATATTTTCAAAAAATACTGGATAATCTACAATATATTTATGTACATCTTTATCAGTATCTGTTTTAATATAGGGTAATCGCATAAAATAATTAGATGATTTACTTTTTCCATTCATTTGCCCCCACATTCTAGCAAAACAAACTTCATTATAAATACTTCCAGTATCAAAACTAAATTTAACATCACTAATACCTATTTTATTAGTATAAGTAGCATTAGACATACTAGATAAAGATTCTCTTTCATTCTCTATATATTCATTAAAATTGTCCATACATATTCTCCAATTGTGATAATGTAATAAAATGATTTTCTAATGCCCATGCTAAAGAATCTGATAAAATATTTAGAGATAAAATTTTATTATGGGTAGTTAATGCTGTCCACATATCATTAATTTTATCCTGAAATTTATAGAAAAATTTACTAGCATTATCATTTTCTATAATACTAGCTGCAATATTTACTGATGCTAAAATAGAATTAATATTATATACACTATTTAACCATTGATTACTTGGAGGTCTATATTCTATACCATTCTTTCTTGGTGAATATTGTTGTATCCTAATTCTACCAGGTCTACCATAAAACTTTAGTCTAGCTTTTTCTTGTTCTAAGATTCTATTATCTCTATTACATAAAACATTAGTTGTTCCTATAAAAAAATCAAATATAATTGGTGCTAATTCTAAATTATTCAGATATACATCAGAATTTTTAGACATATTCTGGATATGAATATGTCCTCCAGCATATCTATACTCATGTTTACTAGCATCAACTATTTTACAATTTTCTTTTTCAAAACCTGTCATTAAATAAAGTTGTGGAAAAACATCTGGGTCACACCCAAATCTAACACAATCAGTAAAACTTTTATCTCTATTTTTCCAATACTTTTCTATATCAAAATGTCCTAATACTTCTTTTGATAATATAAAATTTCTATTTACACTTGATAGTAAATAACGTATATTACTTATAGCATCATTGGTTACTTGATAAAATTCTTTAGTATCATTAAAAGGCTTTTTATAATTTAATTCTAATGCAGCACCATCTTCTATCCATCTATAATTAGTATCTTCTAATAATATTCTTTTATTATTATTTGATAAAGTAAATTTTACACCAAAATCAGTAATTAAACTAGCTGGTGGAATTATATCAGGAATATATCCACATGCAGTTTGTTTATTTGTTGCATAAATAAAGAACTCTGGGTCACTACCAAAAAATCTTTTCTTTTCCATAATATTTTCTCCTTATTTTGGTATAGAAATTGTAATCTTATTTAGTTTATTAATAACTAAATACTTATCATCTTTATATGGATTATATTCCTTAAATTTTTCTAATTCACTTTCATGAATAACTTTAGGTGGAATTACTAATACTAATTTATTACCAACATATTCTTCTTTTTTATTCTTTATAGATACAATTATAAAATGTTCAAGTTTATCCATCTTATTACTTATCATACTTCTTATAAATAAATTTGATTGGTCATAAACTTTACCACATCTTGGGCATCTATATCCTTCTACATCTAAATTTGTAAAATTTCCCAGAGAACATAATGCTAAACTAATTGAATTAGTAAAAATATTCACAGAATATTCTGCTGGAATATTTTTTATAGTAACTTCAGGATAAACTTTTACTTCACAGTTAGGACAATAAAACATAATATTATTCTCCCACAAAATTATCTAAAGCTAATTGAGTATCAGTACAAATATTATCTTCTATCATTTCTTCATAAACTATATTTACAACATATCCAAATTTTCTTTGAAAATAACTTACCATTCTATTTTTCAAATCTACTTCTTCTTTAGTTAAATTATTTCCACTAAATTTAGAATCCATAGATAAGTAAAAGAATTCTCCATCAAATCCTAAAAATAATATATCATCTTTATCTAATTCACCAACTTTTCCATCAGGAATTATAATAATAGGATTTACAAATATATCATAATTCCATTCTTCAAGATTAGATTTAGTATTAGTTTCAAATTCAATAAATTCTTTTAGAAAATCTGACCATAACATTGTATTAGAATCTTCATCTTCAAAAGCATGGGAAAAATATTCTGGAATACATGGAGTTTTTATAATAATTTCTTTATTCTTTTTCTTTCCAGTTTTTCCTTTAATTTTATCTATAAGACTTTCTTTTTTATTTGCTAACTCTATTAATCTTTTAGTCTTTATATTTAATCCATTTTCTTCTATCCACCAATTAGTAGAAGGAATATGTGGTAATAAATTCATTTTACTCATTAAATCAAAACCATTTCTAGCAGAATATGATACACTAGTTTTTACTTGTAAAATTGATTTTAAATGAAAGAATATTAATTGAAAAGCAGCATTAGATATTATTCTTTGATTTACTAATCTATGTACATCATAAACTGGAAATCTATCTTCTATATAATATTTTACAAGTAAAGCTATATAATTTGTTGCTGTATATTTATCAATAGTTAAAAGTATATCATCAAAAGAAACAATAAAATAATTATCTTCTATTTTTTGTACACTATCTAAAAAGGTATAAGAATTAGTTACATTTGCTTCTATCTTCTCTCTTTCAGATAATTTATATGGAAAATAATCCATTTTATCATTATTTATTCCAAGAACTTTGTAATCTTCATCCATTAAAAATTTTACAACTTTATTTTCTTTTAGAAAATCATCAATAGTATGATGTAATTTAGCAAGATTAACAGTTATTTCTGAAATATCTAATTTACCATCTATTTCTACCTTAAACATTCTATGATTAGTTAATGTTTCTTTTACTTCAACAGCAAATGCTACTTTAACTTTTGGTAAAATATATAGTTTCATATTTTCTCTATCTATATTATCTGATAAATATCCACCTATTTTTGATTTTAAAGAATATGCCATTTTAGTTAATTCAGTTGTTGTATTTCCTATTGTTAAGCTTACCATTTTATAAACTTTCTCCCTCTAGGACTTATTAGTATATGTCCTTTACCTAATAAAAACGGCTCAATTTCATTGACAATAGTATTTTTGTCAATTTTTAGTATTCTACTCATACTATCTAAACTTAATGTAGATAAATTAGATAATGTTTTTAGATACTTTATATCTAAATCAGTATATCCACCATCATTTACTCCAATATCTTTCAATGCTGAAGTTATACCTTTATTATCTAATTTATAATATCCTCTATTGATAATAAATAAAACTCTATCAAATAAATTCTTTACTATTCTTGGACTTCCCCTAGAATATTTAGCAAATAAATCTGCAAGAGTTTTTTCAATATATATATTTCTAGTTTTTGCATATTCAAAGATTATAGTAGAAATTTCTTCTAATGAATAATCTTCAAATGAATATACAAAACATCTACTAAGTAATGCTTCAGGTAATTCTCCATATTCATTACTTGCTAAAACAAATATATATTCTTTACTATCCATAATTGGATATAAAACTTCAACATGCTTTAAACTATGTATTTCATCTATAAAGTGAAATTTATACTTACTTACTTCATTATTCCAAATTAATTCATAACTAGATATTTTATTTGGTAGTTGTATAATATAATCACCTAAACTTGATAAAAAGGATTTAGCTAATAGAGTTTTACCACATCCCGCTTGCCCTCTTAATAATATATTTACATTTTCAAATTTATTATTAATTTGTTGAGATATAGATTCTAACTCTAAAATTATTTTCTTTTGTCCTATAAAATTATTCCACATAGATTATCTCTCTTAATATCTGAGAGTATATTTCTGAGGTTAAATTATTTAACCCAGGTGCTGTATTAACCTCCCATATTATATATCTTTTATTCTTTATATTATATGCAATATCTACTCTACCAAAATTTAGACCAAGTTTTTCAAATAAACTTTCACAAAGTTCTTGGGCTAGTTTGAAATTATTTTCTGTATCATTAATTATTTTGAAATGATATCCACGTTTAGCATTTCTAATAAATCCTGCTTTATCATCTATAGGAACTTTTTTGAATATCTTTACCACCTTTTTATTTACTAAATGTATTCCCAATTCTAAATCTGTTTCAATAAAAGGAACGTGAAATCTATTTTCTAAAGATTCTATATCATCTAGTTTTTCAGAATTATCTACTAAGATAATATCATCACCCTGTTTATGATACTTTTTTCTTAATAGAAATGGGTATGGATATTCTTTACTATCATTATATAATTCATACATTGGAGAATTAAATCCATTCTCTAAACACCATTGAGAAAACTTTAGACTATCACTACATAATTTAATTACATCTGGGGAATTTATATCAGTATCACTTTCAAAGTTTCCTGATGAGTTACCATATCTTACAACTAATTTTCCATCCATTATTTTATCAGGACTATTTACTGGTTTTAATCCAAGTAAAGTAGCTAGTAATCTAGCACTAAGAAAACTTCCTTTATTGTACAATAGATAATTCATTTTTAATCTCCTTTTTACTAAAATTGTGTAAAAAGTTTTTCAATTCATCTTTTGTATTCATAAAGTATGGATATTGAATATCATTATCAATATATAATTTATATACACTATTTCCTTTATTATGTTGTAATATTTCTTTCCATAAATTTATTCTACTATCATGTGCTTCATTCTTTAGTTTTTCTAATAATTCTTTAAACTTTCTATATTCTTCTGCATCTAAAATAAGTAAAGGTTTGTTGAAAATTAATTCTGATAAAATCATTAAATCAGAACTTAATAATCCCATTCCATACATTAATTCTAATATATCTTCATATACAGTCTTTTCTTCTAAAGAATGATTATGAACAATTACTCCTTGAGAAGCTACGGAAACTTTATTAGCCTCAAAAGTAGAGTCTTGCATAATTTTATTAACTTCTGTTACTTCATAACTTCCTAAAGTATATTTATATGCAGTATTTTCTGTTAATTCTTTCAATTCATAATCTAAACCATAATCAAGTAAAGTTTCTCCTAACAATATTTGACTAAAAGTTGCTGTATTAATAATTGTTCCTACTTTTGTTTCACCAGAAAATAATGTCATATTCCATAGTGTTCTATCTTTACCTCTAATTAACCATACAAAATTATCTTTCTTGCCTTTTATTGCTAAAGCATAACCTCCAGAAAATAAGTTTAAAGCATCTTTTATATTATCAAATGTAACTTTACCTTTATCACATATCATAGATAAAACTTTAGCAAATTTTTGTGAATCTATTAAATCTCCCCGTATTTCTTTTTCATATTTATCTGAATCAATATGACTATATCTAAATGTTAGAAATCCATTATGTGCAACAATAATATCATTATAATCAAATGGGTGAGATTTATCATCTGAGATTGTTGAAGTATTAGGTGTAACATAGTTTGGTGAAGATTTTCTTACATGATAAATTCCATTGAAAATTTTATTTTCTTTCATAAATTTTATATAATTTTCTCTCCAATAAAGAGCAGCTTCTTCTTTTGCCTTAGAAAACTTACCATTGAATAAGTAATATCCAAACCCATCAAAGTTTCCAAGTAAAGAATTTGCTAAAGTTAATTGTTTCACATCTCTTGAATCAATAATATCTGGTTGTGTGTCTATTAAAGTTATTATACACATAATTTTCTCCTATCTATTGTTTGTTCCATCTAGTTGTATAACTTCTTCCCAAGCATCACCTATACGTCTAATTCTAGGTATATTATTAGCAACATTATTTACAGCATTATTTATATTATTCATAGCATCTTCTACAATATTACCAGCATTACCAATTTGTGCTATTTGTTCTTCTAAATTATGTATTTCATCTTCATTTACAAATAATTCTTCTTCTTCATCATTTTGTGGGAAATAATCTTCAGGACATTGGTGTACATTTTCTATATAATCTGTAAAATCAAATCCTCTACAACCAAAAGTATCAGAATTTCTTGTATCTAATCTTATTGGTCTAGATTCATTACCAGATTCCATATCATAAAATATAAATTCAACTTTTCTCATATTATCAAAACTTTTGAAACAAATATGTATATCATCATATTTTGTTACATATTCATACATAAAATTATGACGCAAAATTGAAAATGGAATAATCTTTCCTCTAATTATTCTACTTTGAATCCATACATTATCTATATCATCATTATGATTTAATAAATCTAATCCAGCAATTAACCAGTTACGAGTAATTGGGTCAATATTTGGATTATTATTATCTTCATAAATTCCTATTTCCTTAAGTTTTGCCTTAACTCCATTAGTATCAATTACATAATCTAAATCTGGATAAGAATTCCTTATTGCACTTAATTTACCAGATTTTTCTGAATTTACAATTCTTACATCTATTATATTACTTCTTATTGCATTATCTATTGGAGTAGGTAAATAATTACAACCACTGCTGAAAAAAGAATAGTTGGGTAAATGTGTTATAATATGTTTACCATTAAATTCTGGAATAGCAGATTCATTCCAAATATCTAATAAAGTTATTTTATAATTATCAGGAACACCTAATTTATCTAAAATAAATAGAAATTCATCTTCTGGAATATTTCTATTATCTTCTAATTTTCTATATTCATTTTCAAAAGTTTCATCTTTTGTTTTTGTTAGAGCAAAGTTTACAAAAGATTGGCATAAAATAATCCAAGATATAATCCATTCAGGAATTAATACTTTATTAGCATATCTAAACTCAATACTTCCACGAAAAGGAATTGAGTAAAAGTTTAATCCCATATATCTTTGAGTAGCATAATGATTACCATTATGTATTTGATAAATTGTATCTCCATATTTATTATAAAAATCAGTTTTATTTTTACTTTCTAATAAATCTTTATAATCAAAAATAGGATAATATCTACTATCACATTTAATACAAGGTGGCATAGTTAATGGTCTTTGGTAGATAAAATCATTTTTTACACCTCTATTTACTCTACCCATACCACCTAATCTATAGAATATAGCTTCTGTAGCTAATCCTACTTCTAATAATCTTATCAAGTGTTTATGCTTTATATCTTTACTAACATTTACATGAACATGAATACTTCCTCTAGTATCTTGCTCAGTAGTAGAAAAACTTTCTCCCATAACAATTAAAAAATCTATTAGTTTATAAATATGTTCTCTAAATTCTAATCCAGATAATATAGGTGAATTTAATTCTCCTCCCAATACTTCAAAACTTCTATTCTTTACAATAGATAATAATTTATTAGTTTTTCCATTAACTTCAAATTGTAAAGGAATATTACCTAAAGTTATTTCTGGAGTTTCTGTAGAAGCATCATGTACATGTTTAAAGTTAGATAAATATCTATGTAAACTATCTTGAAAACTTGGAGTTTCTCTCTTTATATTACTAAATTCTATTTCTAATCCTATATCTAATACTTCTTTGAAATCATATTCCATAAAGTTTTCCTCCATACTATGAAAAAGTTTTTAGTAAAGAATCTTTGAAAAGTTTAGACGCGACTCTTTCCACATAGATATGATACCATATCATTTGAACCAGTACGGATGACTTTGTACTGAGTTTTTTAATTTGTAATCCACAAAAAGAACTAGAACCCAAACTTCAAACTAGAACCCAGGATTTAGTACATGTACTATAGTTCTTATATATGCTTTTTTGGTACCAGTTCTTAGTCCAAGTTCTTTTATATTACACACATGGAAAAACTATTTATTATAAATAGTTTATAAAAATTATTAAATAAAAAATCCCCACCATAAGTTTAAGTGGGGATTTGTGATTTATGTAACCGCGACCAATTAGAAACTGGCAAACATTAAAATCTATTTATCTGATTCTCATTTTATTTTAATCTTTATTTTTAAAAATTTGTTTTTAAAACTAAATCGAGTTTAGGATTTGAAAATTACGAGAATTATTTCTGTAAATTGTAATTCCTTTGCAACCTTTTTCCCATGCGTAATGATAAGCAAATTTTACATCTTCAATAGTAGCATCTTCGTGCATATTAATTGTTTTACTAACTGCATTATCAGTATATTTTTGCCACACAGATTGCATATCTACATGTGCTTTCCATGATATATCATGGGCAGTTTTTACATCATATTCTACTTCTTGGGTAACAGCATCCTCCGCGAAATTGCCAATCCCTTTAGTGATATTTCTAATATAGTTCTTAGAAAAGAAAGGTTCTATCCCACCATTTACATCAGCAAGTAAAGCAATAGTTCCAGTGGGAGCAATTGAAGTAATAGCTACATTTCTAAGGGGTAATTTAGGCAAACCTAGATTATCAAAAATTTTCCAATTGATTTTGTTCTTATTAAAGGCAGGGAATGTTCCTCTTTCATCAGCTAATCTAGTAGATTCCATCCATGCAGTTGTCTGGATAAACTTAGCTATCTCTTCTGATACACCTAATGCTTCTTCAGAATCATAAGGAAGTTTCATTTCTGCTAACATATCAGCCAAACCCATTACACCTAAGCCTAATCTTCTAGTAAGTTTACAGGCATCATTGATTTCTTCTACTGGAGTATAGTTTAGAGTCTGAACATTATCTAAAAATCTAACTGCAGTTTCTACTACAAATTTTAGATACGCAAAGTCTATATATCTATTCTGTACAAAACTGTACAGGTTAATAGAACCTAAACAACATGCCTCAAAGGGTAACAGCGGGACTTCACCACATGGATTAGTGGCATCTAAACTCCCCACATATGGGACAAGATTAAATTCATTGGCTCTGTCTATGAAATAAATTCCTGGGTCTCCACTCAACCATGCATTAGTAGCTATGGCATTAAAGATTTTATCATCTTTATTTTTCATGAATTCATCTGTGATAGCCACAGAAATATTGAAATGAGTCAATTGATTATTGGATAATATCTGTTGAACCATCTCAGCATCTTGTACCTTCATCATTTCAGGTAAAATTTCATTAAAAATTCTTTTGTTTCTAGTATTCAAAGCGTTTTTATGCATGATAAATTTCATAATATCTGGATGGTCTACATTCAGTATTCCCATCTGAGCACCACGCCTAGATGCTTGTGATATAACCTCTCCTGTAGTATCAAACAACTCCATAAAACTAACAGGCCCACTAGCAAAACCCCCTGTAGTCTTTACTGGTGTACCTTCTGCTCTTATATTAGAGAAGTTATACCCTATGCCACCACCCCATGCAAATATCTCAGCAGCTTTCTTTAGTGTATCATAGATACTTTCTCTGCTATCTTCAATAGGCATAACAAAACAATTAAAAAGATTCTTTATACCTGTTCCAGAATTAGCTAAAATTCTACCACCAGGGATAAAGACTCTATCAATAATAAGTTTAGTAAAATCAGCCATGTATTGAAGATAATCATTTTCATTATCCTCTGCTCTAGCTATATATTCACCAACTCTAGCAGATGTTTGTTCCCACTCTTCTAAATTACCATTAGGGAGTTTCTTGGCATATTTCTTTTGAAAAATTTTTTCGGCAGTTTTAGACAGGTCACTCATGTTCTACTTCTTTCAGGGGCAATTGTTTATATGTATTAATAGCTTCTATTTTTTTATTAATCTTAGTAACCAAAGATGCTAAAGGATTTACTCCCTCTACTATACCAGCTACCATTAACATCATAATTACATCCCCCAATTCAGTAGATAATCTTTCTTTATCAAACTCAGGTTTAGCATCTGGATTGTTTCTAACCCATCCACCTTCCCTTGCCAAATCTATCTCATATACTTCACCAACTTCTGTCAATGCAAACTTCATAGCATCATCAAAGTCAGGCCATTTTAGACCACGTTTCTTATAATATTCAATTATTAGGTTCCAAATTTCATATTGTTCTTGCATAACATTCTCCTTATATTTAGATTAGAGCGGGTAGTGGGTCTCGAACCCACATTCTCATTCCATTACGGTGTCTAATTTCGAGGACTAGCCCGATATACCCGCTAGTGTCCAAGATGTTGAAAGATAATATTTCTAGGTACATGTGAAATAGTTATATCACCATTCAACTCTTCTCTAATCTTATCTCTTATAACTTTCAAGTGTTTATAATTACAATTCCAGTTACCTTCTACTTGTTCTTTGACTAAAGATGAGTCAGTCAATATAGTAACTGGCTCACCTTCAATCATCATTTGTTTACCTTTGCGGATAGCCATAAGCATAGTAAGATACTCGGCTTCATTTGAGGTCTTTTCTCCCCAAACAACCTGCTTATGTTCCATTAATATACCAGATGCAGTATATATTTTATATGAACCATAAGCAACTCCACCTCTTTTACCACCATCACAAATTATTACCATTTACCCTTCCCAATACTGATGTTCACCATAACCATCATCAAAATCATCTACCATATCATCGTCTTCATCATCGTCTTCGTCTAGCTCTGCATCATAGTAATCATCAACAATTGCCGAGATATTATTCCCCATACTACGATAGATATGTTTTTCATTCTCTGAAAGGTGTGCAAAATCTCCTATTGCTATTATGATTTTAGCATCACGCAAGTTTCTAAAAATAGAATCAGCAATCAAATCAACTAATTCATCATCATACATTTTACTCAATCTCCTTCTCAAGAATTTCTAAAACTTTCATAGCAAATTCATCTGATAATTTTTTTAGCTCTGGTGATTCTAATAATACCATATCAAAGGCTAAAGTAGTGCCTTTCACAGTTACACAAAGTGCTCTTAGTTTATCTGGGTCTACAGATATTTTAGTTACCTGTCTTAATGTTTTTTTCATTTGATTTTCTCCATTCACTAATTAATCCATTGTATGGGTCTTCTCCATTTGTATATCTATACGCGGAAAGATTAGCAATATCTATATACTCTTGATATAATTCAAACCCTATAAAATGTCTATTCAATTTCATACACTCAATCATTGTTGTTCCAATCCCCATCATAGGGTCTAGTACTGTATCACCCTCTTGTGTGTAGGCTCTAATTGCCCAGTTAGCTAAGGCAGGAGACATAGGGGCAGGGTGGGGTCTTTTACTATAATCTTGTGGCAGTATCAAATAATTGGGAGGGGTTGCTCCAGCAGGATTGGGTTCTACCTTCTTATGTTTAGGCTCACCATATTCACCATTCAAATCTGAAGATAGTTTACCTACCATATATTTCATTCTACTGATAGTAGCTGGGGCATATGGCTGTCTTACATTATCTCTATAAAATTCTACTTTTTCTGGACTTTGAGCAAATATAAGATTATGTTCCCATGCTGGATAAGGTCTATTCTTTATATTCTTAGGAGGAGCAGACTTCTTTATCCAAGGTATATCATCTATAAGATAAACACCTGTTTTTTCTAAAGCTATAATTATGGAATAAATGGCTGTCATTTTCCTAAAATCTTTATATCCTGAGCCTGTGTTCCACCATATTACACCAGATTCTTTTATATTACGACTTAATAATTCTACTACAGATGTGCACCACCCTGCCCATACTAATTCATTATTGAACATAGGTTTATTATTATAATTTCTAGCATTAAAATAAGGTGGACTAGTTACTACTAATTTAGGAGGCTGAAAATCATATTCTCCCATGTTCATTAAATTATCATTAATAATCCTGTTGAATTCCATATTTACTTTCCTTTTCTAAAAGATGCATGAAGTCATCTCTTGTTCCACCATTCTTAAAGTAATCTGTTATGTCGTATTTAGGCAACTGTCCTTCAAAATTATATACCTTTGCTTTTCTTCCCCATTGATATGCTACTTTATTGGCATGAAATATACCAGCATCATCATTATCATACACTACATAAATTCTTTTCTTAGTAGCAAATAAAGGATTCCAATTTCTATCCCAATGACCAGAGCCTCCAGTTTGACTCACCGCTGGTATGTTATTTTGTCTAAGCATGATTGCATCCACTGGGCCTTCTGTGATAACCACCCAATTAGTGAGCTTAAGAATGGAGAAGTTGAACGAATGGGGGCCCGCCCCAACGTACCAGTGTTTGATAATCTTTGGAGTCTCTCTTCTAGCCTGAAAATTAACAAACTTACCATTCTCAAAAATTGGGATTGTGTACCAAACTCCTGTGTATCCCAATTTAAATTCAGCAATTGTATCATCAGTATATCCACGTTTAGTGTGCCAGTAATTGCCATAGTTTTTCCCATATTCATAAAATATATCTACTAGTGGAGAGTATTGTACAACTTCTTCATGTTCCTTTTCTTCTACATTAACAAACAAAAAAGGATTTTCATCAACACTTTTCATTACTTGTAAGGCATCTACTTTAGTAAGTCCTCTAACTTTTGTTAGATAACAATACACACTGCCTACTATATTTTTGCTATTCCAGTAGAAGATATTTTTTTCTCTATCTAATACCAAACTACTGTGTTGCTGTGTTTTTGAAAATCTTTTATCTACATTTAGTAGTGTAAAGTCTTCACTTATTAAATTTTCTAGTATGCTCGGCATAGTGAGTAACCTTGGGGAGTGGTTTCCCACTCCCCAATCTTTATATTAAACTCTTAATCCACAATTTAAATTTATTAAAATTAGCTAAGATAGGAATGTAGTAAAATATTTTAGCATCAATTGAAGCTATCTTTATAACAGGTTTAGTAGGATTGAATACTGTACTTCCTGCTGGAACAGGGTTGATAGCAATTACAGGTGTATCTATATTCTTTACAAAGCTATCACCACTATCTGCCCAAGAAATTTCATC
>Ga0315275_10001094_pt1 | contig 23384 bp, 21 predicted proteins | sample YL17G03_0_MG_FD_205557 | JGI IMG/M metagenome (GOLD analysis project Ga0315275, IMG submission 205557) | Sediment microbial communities from Yellowstone Lake, YNP, Wyoming, USA - YL17G03_0 | ecosystem: Environmental > Aquatic > Freshwater > Lake > Sediment | place: USA: Wyoming | collected...
CAGGATTGATTATAATTATTGAATTCAGTGCCGGACCGTTTTTGTCAATCTCCTCTATCCTGCCAAGATAGGCTGACACAACTTCTGATACTGAAAATTTGCCATCCTTATAACCTTGCTGAAGCTCCTTGATGGTTATTTCTTCAAGCCATGAATAATCTGATTCTCTGGTAATGGCAGTTTTGGTTTCCTTTGATTTGCATGAGGGGAAAAAAGAAATGGTTGACAAAATGATCAGAAAATAGAAGAGCTTTTTCATGGTAAAATTTGTTTTAAAATGTTTTTACCCCTAAATCCCCCATGGGGGACTTTTTGATATTCGTTCACGGCTAAGCCCCCCTTGGGGGGATGGGGGGTTGTTAAAACTAAAAATATCTCTACCGTTTATGTAAATATATAAAAAATGATGTTTGCCATGGTTTTAATAATTTGAATATATTTGTTTTAACCAATGCATTTTCTGGCGGATGAAGAATATTTACCTGCGGATCCCTGATAACACATGGGATGCTTCGGACCTGGTAATTGCCACAGTTACGCATACTGAAGGATCAACCCCGCAGAAACCGGGCAGCTCCGCCCTTTTCAACAAGTCGGGACTTATTGCCGGAACTATAGGTGGGGGAGTGCTCGAAGGCAAGGTGCAACATATAGCCATAGAATCTCTAGATACAAAGGAACCGGTTCATCAGGTTTTCAGGCTGGATACAAGTGTTTCAGACGGGGAAGATGCATTGTGCGGAGGTAAGATAAATGTACTGGTCGATCCGGAACTTGCCAGGCATAAGCATGTGTTTGAAGCTCTAAAAAGATCTTCAAAGGCTAGGATCCCAGGCGTACTGATAACTCTGGTCACGTATGGAGGAAACAGTAAGATCCTCATAAACAGGTATTGGGCAACCGACAGAGACAGGAGTCTTATTCCTGCAGAATTAAAATCTCTGATAGAACCGGAGATAAAGGGTCTTATTTCCGGAATCGATTCTTATGATTTCAGGGAGCTTAAGATTCAGCAGGAGGGGAGAAACCCTTCACATCTGCTTCTTCTTGAACCGGTTATTCCTTTACCCCGACTGATTATAGCTGGTGCCGGACATATCGGAAGGGCGCTTTCGCAGATAGGTAGCGTACTTGATTTCGAAGTGACAGTTATTGATGACCGTCCTGAATTTGCCAATGCTGAGAACATACCTTCTGCAAATCATATTATCAATGAGGAAATTGGCAATGCAATTGAAAAGATTGATAAAGGGGATGACACATTTATTGTAATTGTAACCCGGGGACACAGGGATGACGGTAATGCCCTGAAAGCATGCATAGGATCTGGTGCAGCTTACATAGGAATGATAGGAAGTAAAACAAAGGTTGCGCTGATGCACAGGGAGTTTACCATGAATGGCTGGGCGACTGAGGATCAGTGGGAAAGGATTTTTGCACCGATAGGACTGGATATCAGCTCAAAAACTGTTGAAGAGATTGCAGTAAGCATAGCAGCACAACTTGTACAAGTAAAAAACAAACCCCGCACCCCGCACCCCGTACCCCGAACCTTTTAATAATCATGAGTGGAATCTGGGCTATAGTACTTGCTGCCGGAGAATCAAAAAGGATGAAAGTCCCGAAGATGCTTCTTCCATTTAATGGAATGACAATGATAGAAAAGGTCATTGAAAATGTGATCAGGTCGGAAGTTTTTCGTACATTGGTTGTTCTTGGTTCATACAGGGATGAGATTCTGGGATCAATAAGTCATTTGCCGATAAATCACTGTTACAATGTAAATTACAGTAAAGGTATGCTCTCTTCGGTTCAGTGTGGTTTTAAAAATCTTCCGTTAAATTTTGATGCAGTTCTTGTATTCCCGGGCGATCAGCCTTTTATTGAGCCTGACGTTATAAACCTCATTATTAATGCATACAGGGAAACAGGAAAAGGAATTGTAATTCCGGTGTACAGGAATAAACGTGGTCATCCGATACTGATAGATAGCAAATACAGAGATGAAATATATACCCTGGAGGAGAATGAAAGTTTGAGGTCGCTCTCGGATATGCATCAGAAAGATGTTTTCGAGTTAAGAACCAATTCTCCGGGAATTTTAAAGGATATTGACACAAAAGAAGATTATCTGAATGAACTAAATAAATAAAAGCAAATATGGAAGAGAAAATCAGGTTCAATCTTAACGGTAAAAAAACCGAAATAACAACTGAGCTCAATCAGACACTCCTGTGGGTGCTAAGGAATCAGCTTGGATTGACCGGCACAAAATTCGGCTGCGGAACAGGATTCTGCGGGGCATGTACTGTTCTTATCAACAGGGAACCCGCCAGATCGTGCATGCTCCCGGTAAGTGATGTTGCCGGTAAGGAGGTCATTACAATTGAGGGCCTCTCACGCAACGGTAAGCTTCACCCCGTTCAGAAAGCATTTGTTGACCACGATGCTCTGCAATGCGGATATTGTACTCCTGGAATGATAATGACTGCTGCCGGAATGCTAATGAAGAATTCATCACTGACGCGGCAGGAGATAATTAACGGACTGGATGATAATCTGTGCCGCTGCGGGGCACACACCAGGATAATTGATGCAGTAGAAACAGCAGCCAAAGAAATGAAAGGAGGGAAGTAAAGATGAAAAAAACTGATACAAAAACACAGGCAGTATCCGGAACAGCAAAAAAGAACGGTATTCAGAGAAGAAGCTTTGTTAAAATGCTGGGTGGGGGGATTTTTATATTTTTTCAGCCCTGGGATATATTTAACCTCTCTGATTTGGCACTTCCCCAGGGGAGAAGCCTTACAAAAGACTATAATGCATTCCTGCAGATAGCTGCGGACGGAACAGTAAGCTGCTTTACAGGAAAGATAGAAATGGGACAGGGAGCGATCACTTCTCTGCCACAGATAATGGCTGATGAGCTGAACATACCACTTGAGAAAGTGAAAATGGTAATGGGTGACACAGACCTCTGTCCTTATGATGGAGGAACCTGGGGTTCGCAAACCACACAAACTTTCGGACCGGCTATGAGAGCTGCGGCCGCTGAAGCAAGAAGTGTCCTTACAGATCTTGCTGCTGCTAAACTTGGTGTCCCGGCTGCACAACTCGAGGTGAGGGATGGACTTATTTTTGACACTAAAAATCCAAAGAACAGTGTTAGTTACGCTTCACTTGCCAAAGGCAAAAAGATTGAGAGATATCTGGATGTTAAACCACCTGTTGAGGAATATACAAAATTCACTTATGTCGGCAAATCATATAAGCACAGCGATGCCAGATTGAAAGTTACAGGACAGGCAAAATACACAGGTGATCTTAAGCTTCCGGGGATGGTTTTTGCAAGGATCTTAAGACCACCCTCACATGGCGCAAAACTTTCATTCGTTGATGTTTCGGGAGCCGAAACAATAAAAGGTACTCAGGTTGTCCGCGATGGTGATTTTATTGCAGTCCTTAATGAAAACCGCGACCGGGCAGATGAAGCCATTGTGAAAATAAAAGCTGAATATACCTTCAATGAGCTGAAGGTCAATGATAAAAGCTTATATGATCGCATGGTGGGAGCTGATTCAAGAGTCAACGTTATAAGGACCAACGGAGACATGGAGGCTGGCAGCCAGCTCTCTGACAAGATATTTGAATCGGAGTTTCACGATCCATATCTCGCACATACTTCTATTGAAACACATACTGCACTTGCAAAGCTTGAAGGTGATAAAGTGACAGTCTGGGCTTCAACCCAATCACCTTTCGGCCTGCAGGATGGGATAGTTCGCGACCTGGGATTCACGAGAGAGAATGTAAGAGTTATAGCTCCCTTTGTAGGAGGCGGATTCGGAGGGAAGGCTGCATATCAGCAGGGTGTTGAGGCTGCCAGGCTTGCCAAACTTTCAGGAAAACCTGTGATGCTTGTCTGGACCCGCGATGAGGAGTTTTTCTACGATACTTTTCATCCGGCCGGAGTAATAAGGATCAGATCGGGTATTGATAAGACGGGCTTGATAAAAATGTGGGATTATAGTGTTTACTATGGAGGTACAAGAGGCTCGGATACAATTTATGATGTACCGAATGCCAAGACAACCAGTTACAGCCAGAATATGGATGCAACCGTGATTCATCCGTTTGGTACCGGTCCGTGGCGTGCCCCGAATAACAACGCAAACACATTTGCAAGGGAATCGCAGATAGATATTATGGCATCTGAGGCAGGTATTGACCCTCTCGAATTCCGTCTGAAAAACCTTAAGGATGAGAAGATGATTGACTGCTGGAAAGCAGTAGCTGATAAATTTGGTTATGTTCCCGGGAAAACTCCCGGCGGGAAAGGAATCGGTATAGCATGCGGAACGGATGCAGGAACATGGGTGGCTATGATGGCTGAAGTCAAAGTTGACAAAAGTACAGGCAAGGTTAAGGTCGTACGGGTTGCATGCGCCCAGGATATGGGATTATGTGTAAATCCGCAGGGAGCATTGATCCAGATGGAAGGCTGTATCCAGATGGGTCTGGGTTATACCCTCACTGAAGAGGTTATGTTTGAGGGAGGTAACGTTAAAAACCGTGGTTTTGACAGCTACGAAATTCCTCGTTTTTCATGGACTCCAAAGATGGATTGTGCCATTCTTGACAGAAAAGATAAACCGCCAAAAGGCGGAGGCGAACCAGCCATAATTACTGTAGGCGCTGCGGTTGGAAATGCAATTTTTGATGCCACGGGTGCCAGATTTTTCAGGATGCCAATGACACCGGCAAGGGTCCTGGAGGCAATGAAGAAGGCCTAAGAATGTGATATGTAATATTGGCGATGTATTATGTTTTAAAGAATTGCCTATTAATGTTGATCCCCTCCTGGGAGGGATTTGGGGTGGGTTTCTTCAATATATAAACAGAAACAACAGGGGCAGAATAATGCCGATTCCCGTAAGGATCGCCCCTCTCCGGGTAATTCCGTTTTTGCCTTTTACAAGGAACAAGCCTGTGACCGTAACCAGAATCAGGGAGATACAGAATATATCGCTGAAGTATTTCCACCATCTGCCCGGGTTGTAATGCAGAAAATTTATCTGGTAGAAAAGGGGTCTTTTGCTTATTCTCTCTATTGTACCTTCGCCAGTATTTGTATTAATTCTTACAGAGCCTCCTTCAACAAATATTGTCAGTATGTTCCCTGTCGGGAAATACCAGGTTTTATATTCCAGTGCTCCCGGGATCTTTTTCAGAATTTCAAGTGCAGTCTCCTTATTTATGTTTTCCCTTGCGATATGCATATCTGTCTTAAATCCGGTATTATCAATAATGTAATTCGGATTCCAGTCATGCTTATGATTCAGTGCAATTCCTGAGATTGCATAAATTATTGTAAGTCCGGCAATAAGATACCCAATATCGCGGTGAGTTACCCTGTTGAATTTTGCTAGGTTCATAAAACTGAAATTGAAAAAGGTCAGTTTTAGGCTGACCTTTTAATTAATTTTCCTGAAAGCTTCTATTTAACAACAGCATGCTTGCTATAGATCATCATAAGATCGGACAGAACCGGCTGGGAAGCAAGCGCTTTTGCTGTTTCGCATGTATCGGCACCCGCTGCTTTAACCATTCCTTCTCCCTCCATCATTCCTTCCCCTTTATTCATTCCTTCTTCTCCGGCCATAGCTGTTGCAACCGGTTGTGTAAGAGTACCCTCGACTATTATTTCACTTCCGAGCAGTTCCATCGGGAACTTTGGCATTTCCTCTCCGGCCTGAACATATAACCTGACATCCGGATTTTCACCAGTGATAAATAATTTCTTGCCGCTCATTGTGCAAACATGAACAACTTTGCCTTCAACACTTATATTTTTTCCGACATATTCTGAAGGATTGGCTATAAGTGAGGCAAATTCAACTTTTACTGATTCGGAATTACCAATATTTTGAGAAACCTCTTTCTTACCTTTATTGCCACAGGATAAAACTAATAAGGCAATAATTGACAGCGAAAAAATCTTTTTCATCATATCTTTTAATGGTTTTTGATTAATAATTGTTTAAAAAGTTCCGCAAGATATGAAAAAAACTTTAAATCATCCAACTTGCATCAAAGTTCCCATCCCTGCCGGTATTCCCTTGTCAGGTATTTATTTGCTTCAGGGAGATTTGTTATTTTCATATTCATAGTATCATACTCAACTCTTTTCCCTGCCCGCAGGGCAACTGCACCAAGGTTTATGGTTTCAGTAACAGGTCCGGCCAGAAGGAAACTTCCCGGTGTCTGAGTATTACTTCTGAAGGCATTGATCCAGATCTCATTATTTGAGCCTTCAGCTTCTTTTTCACCTTCTTTTACCAGATAATTCATTTTGCTTTCAGGAATAAGTACCGGGTTTTCACCCCTGAATCCTGCCATTATCTTACCCTTGTCCCCTACAAACATCATCCCTTCTCGGGGTAATGATTTTCCAGCTCCCCTAAGTTCATCCGGAACAAATGGCCTCATTCCTCCATCGTACCAGAAAAGCTCGAACGGCGGAAGTTCAGCCTGTTGAGGGAACTGGAACCGGATCATGCACGATAAAGGAAAAGCAACATTGTTTTGAACTCCAACTGCGACATTATCGCGAAGTGTGCAGGTAGTTGTTGCATATGCCTCTGCACTTGTTGCAGGAGCACCAATATTGAAAGCAAGGAAAAGAGGGAACAGGCTGTAGTGTCCCATGTCTGCAATACTGCCTCCTCCAAAGTCGTACCAGCCGCGGAAAACTGCATGGGTGAAATGAGGATGATACGGGCGATCCGGGACCGGACCAAGCCACAAAGACCAGTCAAATCCTTTTGGAACAAGCGGTTTGTCGGAAGGTATTTCCTGCCACTGTGGCCACACAGGTCTGTTCGACCAATTATGTATTTCTTTCAATGTTCCGATAAATCCGGCTTTGATCCAGCTTTTTGCAAGATCATAACCTGGTCTTCTGCTCCATGCCAGGAGATGAGTGCTTAATCCGGTTTTCCTGGCAGTGTCGATTGTAAGCCTGCCTTCGTACATTCTGTTGGCAATGGGCTTGTGGGTAACAACATGTTTGCCTTTTTTCATCGAAGCAATTGCAACAGTCGCATGGAGATGATCGGGAGTCATGATCTTAATAGCATCAATGTCTTTTTCCTTTTCAAGCAATTCCCTGAAATCAATATATGAGGAGCACCCTTTATAGCTGCCCGAGTCTTTGGATTTTGCATAGTACTTATTAATAAATTCCTGTCCGATATCCCTTCCTCCGGGAATACCCTTTATTTTTTCGCCCCAGGTATTATCCTGCAAAGCAGTCCTGATGCTGTCCCTGATGTCGTTCAGTGACCAGTCAACATAATCTGTTGTAAATTTATTAGGATCAGCGACTGCAACAATCTGAAGAGCAGGATTTGCAATCAGTCCTGTCATCTCTCTTAATCCCTGGGTACCACACCCGATATACCCAAGAGTAAGCTTGTCGCTGGGAGCTACAAAGCCGGATCCACCAAGAACTTGTCTCGGTACGATTGAAATTGCCAGGGAAGCAGTTGCTGCTGATCCCAGAAATTCACGACGGTTGATTTTTTTTGAAGTTGACATTTCAGAATAATTAAGTATTTTTTGAGCACAGTTAAAAAACTTTCTTAACACCCAATTGGAATCAAATTTAAAGAAATGGAATGATTAAATTATTCCTTATTACCTAATTTTTTGAGAATCATTATGGCAACAGAAAAATTTTCTTTGCCCCTATTATGATGATACTACACAACAGGGCTCTGTCAGAGAGATAATGTTAAAAATTGTGAAAAGAATAATTATAAGCGGGCTGATAAATAAAAGCCATGAAATGGAATATTTACCTTTGATTAAATGTCTAATATTATAAACCAATAAAATTTTATTGAAGATGAAGAAAAATGTGACTATGCAAATAGTGTCTTTTACAGTTCTTTTTGCTTTTCTATGCATGCCTCTGGCCATAAATGCTCAGGGATCAAAGGTTAATTTTGCAGGAAAATGGGCATTAAATGCCACTAAAAGCGACATGGGACAGGCTCCTCAGGGACAAGGTCAGGGTGGAGGTCAGAGAATGGGCGGCGGCGGTGACTTTACCTCAACCCAGGAAGCCAATCTTTTAACAGTTGAGAGGACACGTACAGGTCAGGATGGAACACCGGTGACTACTAAATCCGTGTATACTCTTGACGGGAAAGTAAGTGTCAATACTACAGCCAGAGGCGAAAGCAAATCCACTGCCACCTGGTCAGCTGACGGAAAATCCCTTACCATTGTTACTACAAGGACATTCGAACGCGATGGACAATCAACGGAAATGAAAACAACTGAGGTATGGAGCCTGACAAGCCCAACAGCTCTTTCAGTTGTTTCTACAATGAATACTCCTAATGGTGAACGTAAAACTACTATGGTTTACGATAAAAAATAACATGGAGGAGTGATTATCCTGTTTAAGACCGCAAGGCATAAATGTTTTGCGGTTTTTTGTTTACTTTTAGAAGGGAACTATCAGTTGATGCAGTTCGTTAAAACAGGAAGATAGTTATAAGATCAGATTTTACCTTCTGGCTGTAACTCTGTCTGAAAACTCTGTTTTCAGCTCTTCTCCCTCCAACTTGAAATCTTCTGCATTTTCAGGCTGAATCAGATAAATGACCTGGTTAGGTCTCAGTCCGCGTTCGATAATAATATTCTTATCATTTGATTCACCGGTAATGACGATCTGCCTGGTTTTATTTTTAGTAAAAACGTAAGGTATTCCGTCGGCTTCGGCATGAACACATTCAGTAGGAATGTAAATTACATCGCTGAATGTTTTGATGATCACCTTGTTACTGGTTGTCATTGAAGGGCGTAAAGCCGGATCAGATCCTTCAAATTTGACCATTACTTCGAACACTTTTGTGTCGGAATTCTCAAGTTTTTCGCCGATATTGGCAACAGAAAATACTTTACCTGTGAATTTCTTATTAGGAAAAGCGTCAACACGTATTTCAACATTCAAATCTGGTTTTACTTTGGTTATCTCGATCTCGCTTATGTATATTTTTGAAAGCAGTGATGACAAATCGGGCAGAGTGGCAACAGTCCTTTCCATAGGATTAACCGATGAACCAGCTTTAATTTTGTTTCCGCGGCGGTCTCTTTTATATACGACCATACCAGGCGATGGTGCTTTAATCGTAAAACCGGCAAGGACTTCTTCAAGGCTTGCCACTCTTCTGTCGATCCGGTTATACCACATTGTCTGAGTGGCAATGTCTCTTTTAGCCTGAGCCACTTTAAGCTGGTATCCCCTTTCTCTTTGTTCAAGAAGTCTTTTTTGCCTTTCAAGGTCAATTTCAGCCTGTCTTATAGTTGTGGGAGGTTCGAACCGTGAATTGCGCAATGTAACTTCTGCCTCTTCAAGAGTATGTTTCTGATTTCTTATGTTATTCCTTAATGCCGTAAGGGTTACTGCCGTATCAAGCTTTTTCATTTCAAGATTGTTCCTGAAGGTTGAGAGTCTCTCACGCTCATCTTTCAATGTATTATCAAACTGTGTCTTGTCAATTGTTGCAATATAGTCACCTTCCTTAACTTCAGTGCCTTCCGGAACAATATCCTGGATCTTCAGTTCAGCAGCATGAAAATCCCTTCCCATACTTACTTCCGGCGCCTTTATATCGATTGAATTTTCAGGCAGGATCTCTCCCGATGCTGAAATTGCTATTTCGAAGTCGCCTTTGATAGCTTCAGTGAACAGATTATCTCCATCTTTTTTGGATACCAGCTTGTTGAATACAAACAAGGCAGTAAGGGCTGCAACAACTGCGAGTGAAATAATAATTGTCCTTTTCATTCAGGATTTACAGACTTAATTAATTCAAATTTAAAATCAGGAACGAATTTATGAAATTTAAGTATGCCATTCCCCTGATTTAAACTTATTTAACATATTTAACAAAAATTTAAGCATTTCTTAAATTAAAAAAAAGTACTAAATTGTATTCTAAAAGTATTTTTAAACACATCATTAACCATGAAAAAGAGTACACTGCTATTAACAGGTTTATTTATGATAATGTTCATTTCTGCCTACCCGCAGAAACCGGATAAGCTTACCCTGGCATCTGGCATGAACTTTATCCCGACCAAAATATATTCCGTCGAAGAGGATGCAAAAATCCTGGAGCTCTACATGAGCCTTCGGGTTGCTGATGTTTCGGATGGATTGGACATGGCCGGACTTCCGGGGACCGGTCTGGTAAATCCCGAAATTCACCCCGACTGGGTCGACTTAAAGGATTTCAGGCATGTTTTCAGAGGAGTTGCCGTGACGGTACGCTATGTTCCCACTCAAAGGCCTGCCCTTCCGGAGGACCTGAAGAACTTTTCAGCATGGGAAGGTAATTTCTACAATACAATTTCAACAGAAGCCTTCACTCAGCTGATAAGACCCGGGACTGCAATTGTCATTGACGATGTTGAAGACAGGGATATAGGTTCGATAGGTTCAAACAACATTCTTGGCTGGTATAAGATGGGCGCTACCGGTGTTGTAACTGATGCAGGTGCCAGGGATACAGATGAAGTGGGACTTGAGGGTGTTCCACTTTACCTCAGACATAAGGGACGGGGAATACGTCCGGGAAGAAATGAAATTGAGTCAGTTAACCGTCCTGTTGAGATCGGCGGTGTTCTGGTCTGTCCGGGCGATGTGGTTGTTGCTGACGGGGATGGAGTTGTTGTTGTTCCTAGAGCTGTTGCGGAACAGGTTGCAAAATTTGCAAATGATATTCTTATCAAAGACAAAGCCGGCCGCAGAAGTCTTTACGAAAATCTGGGCCGGCCATTGGATAAAACAGTCAAATAATGTATTATGTATGATGTATTACAGGCGATGTTTTATCAAATAAATTATCTTTTACCGAACAAACCACCAAGAATTGAGCCTAAAACACATTATGAAAGGTATTCTCAATATTTTTTTTGTTGTCCTGGTAATGTCCGTCTTTTCAGGCGGATGCTCTCATTACCCTGTTAAGAGTAGTGTAAGCCAGATAAAAGAACTCACTATGCATAGCGAGCGAGACGGATCTGGCGCTTTTGTCACCGGGAAGTACCGTAACCTTTTCCTTGAGAATGGACATTCGAGAGAGGAGATCCTTGCAAGGAACCAGGCGGCATTCAACCAGTTGTTTCATGGCGATTCTTCAACTCAGGCAATCTATTTTGAAGCAGGCAGTAACGAAAATGGTCCCATGGCTTATATCTGCGACGTACTTCATAATGACGTCAGAAGCGAAGGCATTTCGTATGGGATGATGATTGCCATTCAAATGGATAAGCAGGCTGAGTTTGACGCTATGTGGAACTGGGCAATGACTCATATGTATGTTGACTCACCGGAACACCCTTCAGAAGGTTATTTTTCATGGTCGCTGAAAAGGGATGGAACTCCCAATGCGGAGACACCGGCTCCTGACGGAGAAGAATACATGGTTATGGCGCTCTATTTTGCATCAGGCCGCTGGGGAGACAGAGTTGGAATATATAACTACAAGGCATGGGCCGATAAAATACTAACTGCAGTCAGACATCATCCTCTCAAAACCGGACCGACTAAATTCGGACCGAGAACTGTTCATAATATGGTTAATGAGGATGCTAGAATGATAAGGTTTGTACCAAATACTGACAGCTGGGGATTCACGGATCCCTCTTATCATTTGCCGGCTTTCTATGAGCTCTGGGCCCGGTGGGGACCTGAGGCTGACAGGTCATTCTGGGCCGCTGCTGCAGATACAAGCCGGAATTTCTTCATAAAAACGACTAATCCGGAAACGGGACTGGCTCCTGATTATGCCAATTTCGACGGAACACCATATGCATCAAGGTGGAACAAACGTTCAGCTATTTTTTCATTCGATGCACGAAGGACCCAGATGAACTGGGCAGTAGATTGGTCATGGTGGGGCAAAGATCCCCGCCAGCATGAGTTGAGCAACAGAATCCAGTCCTTTTTTGCATCGCAGGGAATTGAATCATATGGGACAGAATACACTCTTGATGGTCAGATGTTAAATAAGAATCATGCAAAAGGTCTTGTGGCAACAAATGCAGTTGTCAGCCTGGCTGCAACTCATTCTCTTCAGAAGGATTTCGCTGAAGCTCTATGGAATACTCCGGTTCCGTCTGCATTTGATGAGAGATATTATGACGGTCTGCTCTATCTTATGGGAATGCTTCACTGCAGCGGTGAATTCAGAATCTGGCCAGCGAAAAAATAGCTCATGGCTGATGATTCATTGCTGATAACCTAAAGCTGAACGCTAATAGCTACTTAATCTGAGATCTTGTTCCTGTTGTGACTGCAATATTCTTTCTCCATTCGTACTTTTTACCATCATTGAAATTGAGGAGAACATCATAAAATCCCGGAGGACAAGGGCTTGCCATAGTCTGGGTTTCACACTTCATTATTTCCAGGTTTTTGTCAGGAGAAGGGTTTCCTTTCTGTTTGTCAGCAGTACCAGCAGGATATAGATGAAATGCTTTTACAGCTTTATTTCCGCCAAGGTACTCAACAACCCCGGCATTAATGTTTGTTGTGATAGCATAACTGACATCAGGCTTCATTACAAAATTCTCCAGCCAGATTCTCTGCAGACGTCCCGGTGACCCAAGAGTTATAAGTGCGTCGTATGAACCTGGTTTTATGCTTCCTTCCTTTTTTGCACTACCATCTGCCGGAGCTACCGGCTTATCATGCTTCCCTTTTTCATAAAATTGCATTATACCACATGTTGGGTTTAATTCCACATTACCTTTATATCTGTCTATTTTTGACAGAAATGTCGCCTGCCCATTGTGATTTTCCGGTTTTTCCTCCATCATGATCTGGTAATCATAGATTACAATTGAAAGGATGGTTTTGGTTTGAGGTTTAATGACCACGTCTTCGATATCAAAAACTATCGTGCCAGCTTTTCCCGACAGTTTAAAGGTCTGTTTAAGACTGTAGGTTCCGGGTTTCACGCCCTGAAGTTTGACCTCTTTTCCTGAACTGAACAGCTTAAAGGTTGAACCGGAGGTCAGATTGCCAAGTGTCCTTGCATTAATGGCCAGAGGTGGAGTCTGGTCAGAAGCTTTTATAGCTTCGAATGTCTGACTCACCCAAACCTGATTCCAGCATTGTTCCATTTTAACCCTGATGCCGTTGTCAAGCTTATAGGTGTAGTTTGATACTTTTTGTGCCTTTAATGTTAAAACCATTGCAGCACTGAGTATTAAAAAGACAATTAACTTTTTCATGACCACTAGGTTTTTTTTAAATGATTATGAACTTATCAAAGTTACATTTTTCTGATGACAGGTCAAATGGTTCATTCCATAAAGATGAAAGAAAAGAAAAGGTTTTTATTTCAGGTTTAAACTGAGACTTCAATTGAGAAACAAAGAATATCATTATTTTTAAAAATTATTAATTTTTAAGGCTGGTTTTCAAATTCAAATACTTTACACGATGATTAAAGAAATTAAATTACAGGAACTTGATTCAGATAAGTTCATTAGTCAGAAGATAAAAGAGATAGTAACCGCTGTTGGAGATGGCATAGCTATCAATGCCCTTTCGGGTGGTGTTGATTCATCTGTTGTTACAATGCTGGGCCACCGGGCACTCGGCAAAAAGATAAGGACTGTTTTTATCCAGAACGGACTTATGCGCGAAGGAGAACCTGAAATGGTTGCCGAGACATTCCGGAAGCTGGATGTTGAAATTAAAATTATCGATGCCCGTAACGAATTTCTGGATTCCCTGAAGGGTATCACCGATCCCGAGAAAAAAAGAGAGGCAATCACCCAGACTTTCTACAAAAAGGTATTTGGCCGCATTGTAAGAGAGAGCGGAGCAAAGCATCTTTTGCAGGGAACCATACTTACAGATGTTGACGAAACTGTCGCCGGGATCAAGAGGCAGCATAATGTTTTCGCACAGCTTGGGATCGATCCGCAGGAAACATTTGGATACCAGATAATTGAGCCGCTGATCCAGCTTCGCAAGGATGGTGTCAGGGCAGTTGGAAAGGCCCTTGGTCTTCCTGAACAAATATTTACCCGTATCCCTTTCCCCGGACCTGCCCTTGCTGCACGGATTATTGGCGAAGTAACTGAAGAAAAACTCACAATTGTCCGCAAGGCGACCTCGGTTGTTGAGCGTCTGCTTTGTGACATTGGTGCCTTCCAGTATATGGCGATCCTTCATGATGACAGAGTGACAGGTATTAGGGACGGGAAGCGGGATTTCGGCAGGCAGATAGAAATCCGCTGCTGGGACAGCATCGACGCCAGAACAGCCACCCCCACAAAGCTTCCGTTCGAAGTGCTGGGAAAGCTGGCAGATGAAATAATCAGGGAAGTACCGGGTATTGTAAGCGTAACTTATAATATCACCTCAAAACCACCCTCAACAATTGAGGCAGTGTGAAAGGGGCTAATGGGTTACAATTTAAGATTATCCTGGCAGCTTTAACGCTAACCCTTGTATTTTTTGCTGTTGCTTGTTCTGGAATGTCAGATCATCTTAAAAACAAAGATGAATTGCTGAACTATAAAAATGCCACTGCCTCGCTTGTACTATCGGAAGATGGCGAGCTCCTGGGGAAGTTCTTCTATGAAAACCGGACGAATATCTCTTTCGACCAGATCCCGAAACATCTTATAAATGAGCTTATTGCCACTGAAGATGTCCGTTTCTACGAACATAAGGGGAATGATGCAAAAAGTTTTTTCAGGGTCCTTGTAAAGACAATTCTGATGAATAAACGCAGTTCCGGCGGCGGAAGCACTATAACCCAGCAGCTTGCAAAAAACATGTTTGGCAGAAAAAGAACAGGGTTGTTTCCTGTTTTAAGAAGTAAAATCAGTGAGGTCATAATGGCCCGTCGTCTTGAAAAAGTATTTAGTAAGGATGAAATTCTAACCCTTTACCTTAATACTGTTTCATTCGGTGAAAATGTTTATGGCATTGAAGCTGCTTCAGCAAGATTCTTCAATAAAAACTCAGGATCCCTCAAAATAGAAGAATCAGCGGTATTGATAGGGATGCTTAAGGCCAATACTTACTACAATCCACGTCTTCATCCTGAAAATGCAAGAATCAGGCGCAATGTTGTTCTTAAACAGATGGAGAGAAACAAATATCTTGAAGCAAAAGATGCTGATTCGCTCTCAAAACTGCCACTTAAAATTGATTATGCGAGATCCGGATCAGCGGGAATCGCCGATTATTTTCTGATCCAGGTAAGAAATGAGACAGAAGAGATTCTTCAAAACCTGGGTTATGTTACAGGGAAAAAATGGGATACTGAAAAAGATGGATTAATCATCACAACATCTTTAAACTTTTCCCTCCAGAACTATGCGATTCACTCTTTTCGTGATCATTTGTCAGGTATGCAAAAAAGACTGAAAGAACAATATCAGAGCACTTCAGGTAAAAGAATTCTGGAACAGATTGCAGACAGGGAAATGAAAAGACTGAACCTGGAGGAGCGGGCCAATGAAATAAGGATTCAGGAGATATTTGACTGGAATGGCGCCTATTCTGATTCTATTACGGTAGCTGACAGCCTGAAACGATCCCTGACAATACTACATGCCGGGTTAATGGCAATGAACCCTGTTGAAGGCGGAATAAAGGCATGGGTCGGCGGGATCGATTTTAAAACCCAGCCTTATGATCAGATACTTGCCCGGCGGCAGCTTGCTTCTGTATTTAAACCGGTTCTGTACTCCGCAGCACTTGAAGAAGGGTATGAACCGTGTCAATATCTTGATAACGACTCAATTACTCTATCCGGATTTGATGACTGGAGCCCGGAGAATTTTGATCATTCCTACGGGGGGAAGTACTCATTATCAGGAGCACTGACCCATTCAATGAATATTCCCACCTTCAGTCTTTATCTTGAAATTGGTTTTGAGAGGGTCGATTCAATGTGGAGAAATATGGGTTTTTCGTTTACCCTCGATAATACTCCCTCGCTTTCAATGGGAACAGCTGAAGCGAGCATCAAGGAGGTTGCAGTTGCCTATTCGTCAATTGCAAACGGAGGTTACCGGATCAAACCCTGGTGCGTCAGCTCAATCAAAACTCCTCAGGGAGATGTGATTTACAGTAATGATACCACACAGGAGAAAGTCAGGATAATGACCGAAAAATCGAGCCTGCTGATGAGTGCAATGTTGCAGAAAGCGATCAGAGAGGGGACAGGAGTCTCCATGAGCAACGTCTATGGCGTCGATTTTCCCCTTGCCGGTAAAACGGGAACTTCACAGGATTATTCAGATGCCTGGTTTGCTGCTTTTAATCCTAACCTGGTTATAGTGTCAAGGGCCGGGGCTTCATCGAGAGCAATTCATTTTAACAGCGGATCGTATGGTTCGGGAAGCGCTCTCGCACTGCCGTTAGTAGCACTGACACTCAAAAAAGTGAAGCAGGATCCTCCGCTAAAGGATAAGCTTATCGCAGGATTTCCGGATCTGCCTCCCGAGCTGGCTAATTCACTGGATTGCCCTGACTTTAAGGAAAAGAACCTTTTTGACAGGATAATTGATATCTTTGAAAAGGACAAAAAGACTTATGAGGGAACGGAAAGAAAAGTTGAAAGAACAATAAGAAGCATATTTAGAAAAATATTTAAAAAATAACCATATGAACTGTAAAACTTTGCTAAAGCTAATAGGTTTCTTAACCATACTGGTACTTGTTTCAGAAAATGCTTATCCGCAGGATAAAAACTGGACTCATTTCAGGGGAAGCAATCTTAATGGTATATCGGTCACGGGGAAAATTCCCCTTATATGGGCCGACCCGAATATCAGATGGAAAACAGAAATACATGACAAAGGGCACTCATCACCGGTAGTATATGATGATCAGATCTGGGTTACAACAGCTACTATTGACGGGAAGGAACTTTATGCATTGTGCTTTGATTACCAGACAGGGAAAATAGTTTTTGATATCAAAGTGTTTACAGCAGAAGAAGTTATCAGCAAACATGGCATCAATACATATGCAAGTCCTACTCCATGTATCGAAAAGGGATTTGTATATGTGCATTTTGGAAGTCTTGGTACAGCCTGTCTGAGGACGTCAGACGGTTCAGTCGTATGGAAGCGAACTGATTTGAAATGCAATCATGTCCAGGGACCCGGTTCATCACCGGTGCTCTATAAAAACCTGCTGATCCTTCACTATGAAGGCACTGATGTAAGATATATAGTCGGTCTTGATAAAGCAACTGGCAAACAGGTCTGGCGTACCGACAGGCCTGCAGAACCTTACGTCCCCCTTCCGCAAATCGGCAAAAAAGCCTACGTGACTCCTCTGATAATCAATGTGAAGGGCAGAGATCTATTAATTTCCAACGGATCGGCCGTCTGCTGCGCCTATGACCCCCTCACAGGAGAAGAAGTGTGGAAAGTTGTAAGAGGCGCTGAGTCAACTGTGCCTATGCCGGTAGCTGAAAAGGGAATTGTATATTTCTATACCGGATCAATGAATAATCCTGATGGATCGACTTTTACTGAATTGATAGCTGTTAATCCTGATGGAAAGGGCGACATTACAGGAACTAATATTTTATGGAAGAAACACGATGATCAGTCACGTACCCAGATATCTTCACCTGTTATAAAAGACGGACTGATATACAATGTAATCTCCAGAAACATTTTCAAGTGCATTGACGCCTCGACTGGAACAGAAGTATGGTCCGAACGACTGAAGACAGATCATAATGCTTCTCCATTATTTGCAGGCGGAAATGTTTGGATTTTCTCAATAAAAGGAGAGGTTCTTGCAGTAAAAGCCGGACGGAATTATGAAGTCGTTGCACGCAATCAGATGGATTCAGGTATATGGGCGACTCCGGCCTTCCTGAGGAATTCTGTAATACTCAGGACAGAAAAGTACATCTGCAGGATTGGGGAATAGAATAACTTTTTTACAAAGAATATTAGGCGTGTGGATTGAATATGGTCAATTTATTTAAAAGTCAGAATCCCGGTCTTAAGGTTATTGCATTTTGTCTGGTGTATATTTTCCTTTTTCACGCAGTTCCTGCACAGGAGCGGACATCAAAATTCTCCGTAATTGCTTTTCACGATGGTGAAAGCGATCAGGCTCATGCAAGTTTTGTCCGGGAGGCCGATAAATGGTTTTCAGCGATGGCCTCCAGATATAAATTCACATATGAATCTACAAATGACTGGAATAAGCTGGATACTGATTTTCTTTCAAAATATAATGTAGTTGTTTTCCTTGACTCCCGTCCTGAGTCATCTGAACAAAGAGATGCTTTTCAGAAATATATGGAGAAGGGTGGGGGTTGGATGGGATTTCATTTTGCAGCATTTGCCCTTACCCCAAGCGCTTTCCCTCAGAACTGGGACTGGTATCATGACCAGTTTCTAGCTTCAGGTCAGTACAAAAGCAATACCTGGCGGCCAACATCAGCTGTTCTGCGTGTTGAGGACCGGAAACACCCTGCCACCAGGCACCTTCCCGGAAAATTCATCTCTTCACTTAATGAATGGTACAGATGGGAGAAGGACCTGAGGACCAATCCCGATATTAAAATTCTTTTATCGATAGACCCGACAAGCTTTCCTCTTGGGACAGGTCCAAAACAGTACGAAATATGGCATAACGGCTACTTCCCTGTTGCTTGGACGAACAGGAATTATAGAATGATCTATTTCAATATGGGACACAATGATATTGATTATGAGAATAAAACAAACAAAGAACTATCTTTCACATTTGGCAATAAGAACCAGGACAGATTAATAATTGATGGTTTATTATGGCTCGGGAAGAGAATTAAGCCGGTTTATGGTAAGATTACCCTATCTCATCAATAAGGTTATCAGCTTCTCTTTTAGTTTATTATAAGGTGGATACCGGAGACTTATATCAATAAGATTCGATTTCACAATGACAGAACGCATATTCGAGAATGTCTCAAATGATTTCTTTCCATGATACCTGCCCAAACCACTGCAGCCGACACCTCCATAAGGAAGATAAGGTGAGGCAATCTGTATGACGGTATCATTTATACAAGCTGTGCCACTTTGTGTTTTTTGAAGAAACTTGCTTGCCAGCTTTTTATTCCTTGTAAAAATGTATGCTGCAAGTGGTTTGGGATTCCTGGCAATTATTCCGTAAACATCTTCAAGATTCTCAAAGTCAACTACAGGAAGAACCGGACCAAAAATCTCCTCCTGCATTATAGGATCGTCCGGTGTGACATCTTTTATTATTGTCGGGGAAACGTAGCAATCTGCCACGTCATATTTACCTCCCCATACTATTTGTCCGGACTGCATCAACGATGAAAGCCTGTTCACATTCTGCTGATTGATTATCCTTGCAAAATGGTTACTCTCCTTTGCTTCTTCTCCATAAAATGACCTGACCTCCCTTATCAGAAGATCAAGGAATTTCTCTTTGATACTTTTATCAACGAGCAGGAAATCAGGGCATATACAGGTCTGTCCTGCGTTCATGAATTTACCCCATGCTATTCTTTTTGCTGCATAACCAAGCTTTGCATCAGCCATGACAACACAAGGATTTTTACCGGCAAGTTCAAGAGAAACAGGAGTCAGATTCTTTGAAGCTTTCTCCATAACATATTTCCCTGTTTTACAGCTACCGGTGAAAAATATATAATCAAAATTGTAGTTCAGGAGGTTTTCACTCACCTCATGGTCCCCATTTATCATTGTAACCACCTCTTTCGGAATGTTGTCAAGGATTTTTTGCATCACAGAAGTGGTATTCGGTACTTGTCTGGAGACTTTGAGCACAACACAATTACCTGCTGCCAGCGCCCCTATTAATGGCATAAACGAAAGCTGAATAGGGAAATTCCAGGGTGATAAAATAAGTACCTGACCATAGGGCTGAGGATGGATGTAACTGCGTGAAATAAAATGTACGAGAGGAGTCCTTACCCGTTTCTTCCTGGACCAGTTTCTGAGCTTTCTTATAGCCAGGTTCATCTCTTTGATGACGAATCTGGTTTCCGTTGATATTACCTCAAACTCCGGCTTATGAAAATCACTCCATAATGCACTCTTGATTTCTTCCTCGTACCTGATTACAAGGGATCTTAATTTTTTCAGAATTTCAAGTCTGTATTCAATGCTGAGAGTTTTACCGGCAGCAAAAAATTCCCGCTGATTCTCCAGTACTATTTTGATTTCCTGTTCTTCCATTCGTTTTCCATTGCTACACTGCCTCCGAAACCGGATCCTATAACGATATAGTCATATATCATCTAACTCAGAATAGCTTTACCTTCATTTTCCTGAACCTGGCTCTGTCAAAAACATCTCCCATCAAGATCCCTCCCCTTACCATTAAATAAGGCTTCTGAACTTCGGGCGGGATCTTAAAGACAAGGATTGTTGAATCGGTTGTTCCGGATCGTGTATTGTATTGATCATTCCACCCGAAATGCAATGACTTATCCAGAATTATCTGATCTTCTCTGGCATTTTCGAACCGGGTACCGGCCTCATCTACTATGTAGGCTATTGAATTATCCCACTGATGGTTCACCCGCATTGCCCTGTTCTGAACTTTAAAATGGACCAGGTAATAGGTTCCGGTTGCTAATGATGAATTATCTGAAACATCAGAAAGGCTGGCTGTTCTCTGATAGCTTGTCACAGAATATTCAAAATCATCATGGTGAATATTCTGGTTCAGACCGATGATATATTTTTCATTTTTTCTGTAGCAGGATGAAAGGCAAAAAAACATCAGAACAGCCAAAATACTCAGGGAGTTAAATCTTCTCATAAGCATTTTATCAGTTCGGATTGGCTTTGTTTAAGATGAAAGTTCCCTCTGAACTGTTGTCTGCTATTTTGTTCTTCCAGCTGATGGTAAAAGTGTTGGTTGCTTTATCAATTTTCCAGCTCTCTTTCGATATAAAATCTGCAGTTCCGGAATCTCCGGTGATGGTTACAGTGGATTCGACAGTTAAGGACCCATCCTGTTCCGACCAGGATGCCTTTGTCTTGCGTGGCATTTCATAGATTGTTATGCTGCATTCTTTTCCGTCGAGGGTTAAATTTTCTGTAAACGGGTACTCCTGTCCGTTTCCGGTGTCATAATACCGTTCGGTCAGAAGAGAGTCACCATTGATCTTAATATCTATTCTGGTCAGGACGGGGGTGTACTCCACCAGAGTCGATTTTGTCCGGTCTATTTTCCAGGTTCCGTTAAAGTCATCAGTCTGAGCCGTAAGCCGGATAGAAGAAATGAAAATAACAGTAATTAAAAGAAAAATAAGTTTCGTTTTTTTCATAAAACATAGGTATTTATTTAGCGTTTAAAGATCGGATAATAATTGTAAATAAGATAGTTAGTATTAAGAAATATTAATATTAAGGGCTAAAGCCCTGATATATAGCATGTTCATAACCACGGTCTTAAGAAGCTTCACTTATTTGATTTTAGTTCCTTCCATTTTCTGACCACCCTGGTAAAGAATTACCTTGGTGACTTTTCCCGTTTCATCTTTAACAAACTCAAGCTGAGCATCCACTACTGTCAGAAAGAACTTGCTTTCTGATTCAGCAAAAATCTCAACTTTGTTTTGTCCGGTTGCTTCGACAATTTTCAATATACGTCCATGACATGTTTCAGTTTTTTTTGCTCTGAGACGTTTTTTTCATAAATTTAAATTTTAACCAGATTGCTGTTTTCAATAAAATAAAAGAATTAATATGAAAGTACTGATTACCGGATCTTCAGGTTCATTAGGCGGCATGATTGCTTCAAGCCTTATTACAAAAAAGATACCTGTGATCGGAATAGATATTAGAGAGTCTGCTGAAAATAAGCCAGGTGAGTATTTCAGTTTTTACAATTGCTGCATAACAGATAAAGAGGGACTGGAGGCTATTTTTAAAAAGGAGGAACCTACTCATGTAATTCATCTCGCCTGCACTTTCAATAAGGTCCGCGACAGGCAGAAAGAGCATTTTATTGATATCGGAGGCTCAACCAATATTCTGGAGCTCTCTGACAAAACCACCTCAGTCAAACAGCTTATCTATTCAAGCTCAACAGCAGCTTACGGAGCACATAACGATAATCCGGAATGGATTAAAGAGACCAATCCTTTGCGGCCGGGTAAATACAGATATGGAGTAAATAAAAAACTAATAGAAGATATTTATTCCCAGACTCCTGTCAGAGATGATCTCCGTATTGTTTTTTGCCGTATTTGTACCGTTATAGGGCCTACTTTCAAAAAGCCGGCAAGTGTTGTTTCAATATTGCTGAAATTACCCTGGCTGCCAAAATTTGTAAGGGAAAATAAGGTACAATTTTTACATGCGGAGGACTTTGTTTCGCTAATCAGCCTTATAATCTCAGATGAGCAGATCAAAGGGATTTATAATGTTTCTCCGGACAGTTATGCGGTTGCAAAAGACCTTGTTCCGGGCAAGAAATTCATAGGAATTCCTGTGTTTGTTATTACGATGGGACTTGTTATTTTATGGCATCTGAAGATTCTGAATCTTGAACCGGCAGCTATAAAAGCCAGCATGCATCCGATTCTGCTTGATCCGGCTAAAATCATTTCGAGATTTAACTATAAGTTCAAATTCTCTGCCACTGAGGCTTTCGAGGATGTCAAAATCCACAATATGATTCCCTCCAGCGCAAAATTCTGAAATTGCTATCAACCATTAGCCTCCGATTTTAACCGTAACAGAAGCACCTTTCAATCCCTTCGATTCTGCTTTAACTGTAAATGCTCCTGTGGCACCTTTATCAGCTTTCACTATTACAAGGCACATTCCGTTATAAGCTTTTCTGTAGGATGCCTGGAAAGGATCGTGGCTCGTTGCATCTCCATTGTCGACCGCAACTATTTTTCCTGGCCCCTGTATACTGAAGTTCACGAGGTTGCTGCTTCGTGGAACAAGAAGCCTGTTATTATCTTCAACAGTGACTGTAATAAACACCAGGTCAGAATCGTCAGCAAGCAGCGCCGGACGATCAGCGGAGACGGATAACTGAGTGGCTTTGCCTGTTGTAACCATTTTATCCTCAGCCCATTTAATCCCATTTTTATACGCCACAACTTTAAGCTCACCGGGCTGATAAACAACATCATCCCATCTTAGCCTGTACTCATACTGGCCCTTTTTCTTCTTTCCGAGTGATTTGCCATTCAGGAATAATTCGGCCTCATCACCTGATGTATATACATGAACAGGAGTAACCTGGCCTTTTCTTTCCGACCAGTTCCAGTGAGGCAGAATATGTGCCATCGGTA
>Ga0315275_10001095_pt1 | contig 23382 bp, 24 predicted proteins | sample YL17G03_0_MG_FD_205557 | JGI IMG/M metagenome (GOLD analysis project Ga0315275, IMG submission 205557) | Sediment microbial communities from Yellowstone Lake, YNP, Wyoming, USA - YL17G03_0 | ecosystem: Environmental > Aquatic > Freshwater > Lake > Sediment | place: USA: Wyoming | collected...
ACTCGGTCCGGTCAAGGAGTCGATCATCAATCTTTGTCCACCAGGGGCCGGGGATGCCAAGCTGTTCCACAAGACCCCCGATCGCGGGAAGAAGCGGATGCCCGCCGCCCCACGTCGCCCGGGTCCGTTTTGCGACTGCTGCAAGGAGAATATCACGTTCCTGCGCAGTCCTGACGATATCGCCGAGAACCGGTTCATGGTTCTGGCTGGAAACCCGCAGCGCCCCGTCGATGAGGAGAAGCGCTCCTTTCGGCAACGTGGTTGCGGTCTGCAGGGCGACCCAGTACTCCATTGTGTCGCGGAGGATGCCGGAAGCCCGCTCGGGATCGCTGTTGTCCAACCCTTTGTGGGGCGGGATTCCGAAACAATCCAGGTACATCTCATCAAAGTCCAGGTTCCTGTGACCGGGCCCAATGGTGACGAGCGTGATTGGGATGATGGAGCGGTTGTAGCGTTCCCCGCCGGAAAACGTTGTCCGGACCGCCCGGATTGCGGCGAGGGAAACACTTCCCCCTTCCGCGATCATTGCGTTGCTCCCGTCGATTGCGCTCACCATTCCTGAAGGGCCCGGGGGAATTGTTTGGATATCGTTCCTGGTGATCCCACTCTCCCGGGCAAACTTTTTTACCAGGTCCCCCGGGATATGTTCTGCGATCCGCTGGAGCGTCCGGTTCACAGATTCCTCATACGATGTGCGGACGTTCAATCTCCGACCTCCCAAACCCGGCTCACCATGTCCGTACCCATTTCAACAACCATCGTATTGGCAAACTCTCCCTGCATCTCCTGGATATGGGAAATCAGGATGATCTGGGGGAACCGCGATTCCTGCGTCCGCAGCGTGGTCAGGAGGTTGGTGCGCCGTTCCTCGTCCTGACTTCCGAATATCTCGTCAAAGATCAGGATCGTGCTCTCGTGCACATTATGAAGTTCGGCAAGGTACCGGGAGAGGGCGATCCGCAGGGCAACCGCGATATCGTCCTGCTCCCCGCCGCTGAACCGGTCAATGGAATAGTCGTTATCGATGTCGCGGATAAGGAGGTTGAAATCCTCGTCCAGCAGCACCTGTTCGTACCGGCCGCTCGTGATCTCGCTGATGATCCGGCTGACCTCTCCCTCGATTCGGCTCCTGACGACCTGCATGAGGTAGATCACGTAGTCTGCGATGATGGAACGGGTCAGCTTTACAAGCTCGATCTCGTCCCTAAGGTCGTCTGCCTGCTTATGTAAATGGGCAATCTGTTTTTCTGTTTCATTATATTCAGAAATTTTTTCTTTTATCTGCCGGAGACGTTCTGTGGTTCTCGTGGTCTCCTCTTCAATAGTCCGAGTAGTCGCATCGATCTCTGCCCGGGCATTTTCAAGCACTTCACTTTTCTTCGGATCAAAGGATGACATCTCTATTTCAGAAGTGAGATCTCTAATCTCGGCCTGTTTCCGGATTATCTGATCCTCAAGATCCGCTACCTGTTTTTTGAAAACTGAAACCTGTGCCAGTTTTTCCCGGAGGTCGTTGAACCGCTTCTGGTCGTTTTCCAGTTCGGTAACTTCCTGTTCGGCCTGCGCAAAGGTCTTGTCATCAAACTGGAGATCCGTAACCTTTTGTCTGAGCGAATGATATGTCGCTTCCTTTGCCTGCAGCTGGGAGAGCAGCTCTTTGAGATCTGTCTCAAAGGAATCGCGAACTTTGATCTTTTCAGAAAGGGATCGTATCTCTGATAGGTCCGGCTTCTGGCTATTGAGGGCATCCTTTTCTTTTGCATCATGTTTCTGCTTTTCGTGTAATCCTGCTATCTCATCATCAATGCGCTGGATCCGGGACATAAACTCTTCTTCGATGCTGGAATAATGCCTGCCAAGCTTCTGGCGGCAGAGTGGGCATGTTCCATCTGCCCCGGCCACTTGTATCGTCTTCCAGTCTGATTGGATTTTTTTCTTTTCGTTACCAAGACTTTTCTGCTGGGCTGATAGTGTGGCAATGGTATGAGTGATCTCGTCGTAAACCGATGCCAAGTGTTGTTCAAGGTTGTCATCGTCTATTTTTGGCCCGATCTTCAGGACCTTTCGTACTCCGGCAATGAGTGCCGCTCTCTTTTCAGCATCTTTACCGAGCGCTGCAATCCTCACCTCTAATTTTTCTGCTCTCTTCTTCGTTTCAGAGCATTCACGTTCGGAGAACCCGATCTCGGCTGTAGTCTGGTCGAATTCCGTTTTTCGTTTTCTCAATCTTTCAAAGACCTGCCTCTTTTCAGGATACACAGATAATTTCTGTTCCAGCCCCCGGTGCTCCTGATCCAGCCGTGCAAGGTCGATGAGTTTTGATTTTATGAGATCCCGTTGCTTTACAAGGCCGTCCTTTTCCTTTGACTGGGAAGACTGCCGCTCAACAAGCCGCGTGTATTCCGTTCTCTGGTTCTGGAACTGCCGGAATTCCTCATCCGCAGCTTTTTTCTTCTTATCCAAATCGCTGTGTTGTTGTTTGAGCGAGGTAAGAGCCTGATTGTACTCGTTGACCGATGCACGAAGGGCAGCAAGGTCTATTTCGCTCTGCCTCCCGGTTATAGCTTTGAGTTCCCCTTCAAGAGATTGCAGTTCACCGGTCTTTGCATCTGCACGTTCCCTAAGGATGTCCTGGCTCTCCTTGTTCAGATAATCGATGCCGAGCGCCCGCAGGAACCACTCCTTGCGCTTACTAGGATCAGATTCCAACAGGATAAGAAGATCTTTCTGGGCTGCATAGATGGTGTTCTTGAAATCAACACGGCCCATCCCAAGCGTCCGCTTGATTTCGGTCTCAACCTGGCTCACACCGGTTGCCATGAGGTTTCCCTCACGGTGGAATGTCACATCGTGACCGGTTTTTCCTTTTTTAATTGTACGGACGACTGAGTAAGTATCGCCGCCAATTCGGAAATCGAGCCGCACTTCGCACTTTTCCTTGGGTGATGCGAATGAGGAGACGATATAATCTCCCTGCAGACTTCCAGTCCTTTCTGTACCAAAAAGCGCGAAAAAAATTGCCTCGACGATACTCGACTTGCCCGTGCCGTTGTTGCCGAGAATGCCGGTGATCCCGTCCCTGAAATGGATCTCCTCATTTCTGAACCGCTTGAAGTTCTTCAACACCAGCCGGTCGATGATCATTGCGCCTCCTCCCGGTGCTCCTCCATCACGGTTCGCAGAACTTCAAGACCGCATTTCCCAATAAACTCTTTTTGCCGCTGTGAGAGCTGCTGCTTTTCCAAATACGCAGAGAACTCCTGCAGGTAATCGATCATCCGGATATCCTGCTGGAGCGGTACGGGCTGGTCCTCTTCTTCCAAACGCGTTCGGATCTTCAGGTCGAGCAGCTGTTCGCGGACACCGGCAAGGTTTTTGGTATCGATCCCCTTACCGTGCTCGCGGGAGAGGCCGTCGAGGGTCACCTGCGCCATCGCGTACTTCGGCACGCCCTTCTGCGTAACCCGAAAGATGATCTCTTCCGTGATATCCCCCGGGTGCACCCCCTGGCATTTGATCGTACCGAGATCGATCATTGGGGTCTTCGGGAGGTCAAGGTGCTGTACCGTGCGCCTGCTCGGATTGACAAGTAGCCCACCCTTCTCGTCCGCGATCTCGCCATAAGTGAGGTACTCGGTTGAGCCCGAGTACCATGCGTTGTCAGTGATTTGCACCTGCCGGTGGTAGTGGCCAAGCGCGATATAATCGAACTGATCGGAGAGGATCGTATTATCCAGCTCGTGCTCCGCAACGGTTGCGAGCCGTTTATCCCTGATTGCGGTCGCGAGTCCGTGGGTCACCAGCACGTTGTTGTAACCAGAAGCCAGTTCGATCTCGTCGTACGCTATCCGGTAATCCTCGACCCGCAGCATGTTGGGGATCAGATGAAACATCGTGTCGCCAATCTCCACCTTCTCGTACCGGAATTTGTACGCCGCCGTGATCCGGGAGGGGTGGTAGTCGAGGACCGCGTAGGGCGAGGTCGTGTACCGGGTCTTGACCATGCTGTGGTTCCCGGCGATCACCACGAGCGGGATGCCGGCTGCATGGAGCCGTTCGAGCGCTTCGAGCACCGTTGTGTACGCCTTTGTCTTCGGCTTCACCGTGTCGAAGAGATCGCCCGCGTGGACGAGGACGTCGGGTTTCTGCCGGATGATCTCATCTATTGCTAACAGGAAGTTATCGTAAATCTGCTTCTCGCGCAGGTTCATGCCGCTCTCAGGATCGAGCCGGTTGAAGGCTGCGAGCCCGAGGTGGGTGTCGGCGATGTGGATGAGATTCATCGTATATTTCCATTTGGATTTTATTGGGATATAAGGCGGGGGGTAGTAGGGTGAAAGTGGTTAAAGTGTATCTTATTGGAAACGGGTGATAATTGTGTGGTGATTCTGACGCTAAGAACTGGGAAAATTCATCTTACCTCTAAATCAAATTTTCATCAAGACATTCTTCGACAATAGCACACAGTGCCTGTGCCAGTATCACAATATCCTGTTCAGATAATTTCTCATTCAGCCGATCTGAAGGATGGGCAAATACATTGCCCATTTTCCGGATACTATGAAGATAATTTATTGATTTTTTACTCAATATTTGATTATCAGATATGCGGTTGCATATCTCATTGAAAGAAGAATTTTCAAAGGAGATATTGTGTTTCTTAAAGATTCGATGGGACAATTTTTCTGCGACCCTCCGAATTTTTATTACTGCCGATTGGGGATCGACACTCATCAATTTGTCAAGGTTGTTCAATTCAGACAGATCGGAATAGCGAGAGGATAAATCATGTAATTTAGTAGCGAACCAAGGTCTTGGTGAAGACTGTTGGCTTTTTTGTCCTTGAATCTTTTTCTTCACAATAATTTTATCTCGGGGGAGATGATAGCGAATTACAAGATTTGCTCCGTTTCCTTTTAGAGGTGAGGTGATGATCGTATCCTCTGAATCCATTATGCTTCGCATAACAGAACAACATACAGGCATTCGGGCGTTTGGACCAGGATAACCGCCTAATTCTTTATGTAAATTACCAGAGCGAACTTCAATATTCGATAACCCTTGTTCTTGCGATTGTATGAGAATTTCTGTTAATGCATTCCTAAAAGCGTCAGCAGTTACCATATTGTTCCGTATGATGATTAGGAAATCATCACCATAAAAAGATTACACTTGAGTCCCTGACTATTTACCGTAACTCTGTCAACAATTGAATACGAAGAACGGGATATCCATGACACTAGAAGAACTTTTCATCATCCTCTTGGCATTCATCATCGGTTTCATCGCCGCGTACCTCTTCTTCCGGCAGCGGATCTCCGTGATTGAAGCGCAAGCAAGAAATGATCTCGAAAAATGGAAAATCGAACACACGGACGAGATTCGGAAGGATTCCGTCAACCGCTCGCGCTCAACGCTGAAGGGAAGGATTTCCGAGCAAATGGCCCCGCTCCTGCCGGAGTTCCCTTTCTCCCCTGCCGATGCCCGGTTCATCGGCAACCCGATCGACTTCGTGGTCTTTGACGGGTACACCAAAGCGAAGGACGAGAAGGGTGATGCAATCAGTGTCGTGCTTGTCGAAGTGAAGAAGGGAAAGGGGAAACTTTCGCGGGAGGAGTCGCTGATTAAAAGAGCGGTTGAGGAGGGGAGAATTTCATGGAAAACAATCATACTGAAGGATGAAGATAATCAGGAACCAGATAAAGGCTGACCCGTGGTCACGTCTCTTTTAATCGGGGACTCCAGGGGGTGTCAGATCCCCGTCACTCACTTCTCCCTGCCCCAAACCCATGCAACACTTCATGCAATCTGACCATCGCCAAAGTATCCATCTTACAATATTCCAGTAAAGCAGCACGTTTCCTTTCTATTTCCCCTATATCCATCATTCCTTGTGCCATCAATGCAAAAGTGACAAGCGCCGCATCACCGTCTGCAATCTCCAGACCCTCATAGGAAAGCTCCGGAACGAGAACAGGAAGGACTATCTTTATGGAAGTTCTTCCGCAGAATTCTGGATGATTGATGCATTTAATGCACGGTTCGAGATCGATAATCCGGTCAATCAGGGATTGCAGCCCATCGGAAAGATCGGTAAATGTTTTGCTGAGTTTTGAGATAGTTGTTTTTTCAAAACTGCTGTATGTGATGATTGATCCTTCCCCTTTGAGATCAACAATAAGCCGCTCGGCAAGTTCACGGCGACAATCATGGTGTGGGTCTGCAAGATAGTCTATATGGCGGATGATGTTTCCGGAACTCTCACAGATATGGAGGGAATACTGGATAGGGATCTGTTCATAAGGTGCAATATCCGGCCAGAGCGGGATCGCCGTCATCATTGTCTCAAAATCAAGGTAAAAGGCAGGCCAGCAGATTTTTGCTAATTTTTTATGAAGAATGGGATCAATTTGCATCTTGCCGCATTTCACACAATCGACAACACGTTTCTGATTATCAGTCAGGGAAAAACTCTCAGGAATTTCATGGATGGAGATGATACCCGCGGCAATGAGCTTTTCAACTGCCTTCTGTTGTATTCTCGGAATTTCAAAGATATGCGATTCGATCTCCTTTCCAAGACATTCACTGAACTCCTCGCATTGTTTACAATTGTATATAAGTTCTGGTTCCGGTTCATCTGGCGTGCTGGATACAGAATCAATGGAATCAAACATTGTTTTGAATTCATCAACCTTGGCAAGGACTTTTTCAGTCATATCGGCCTTTACAAAAAGCTGCTCATTGGGCATACCAAGACGATAATTTTTATCAACGAGCGTGAGACTTATCGTGGAAGGGAAAAAACCGGCGGCTTGTGCAACCAGCGTGGTATAGGCCATGTCGTCAATGAATTCTTCCTTTGTGACCACGCTGGATTTTACTTCGATAAGTTCCCAGGATCCTGCATCCCGGACGAGAATATCTGCCTTCGCAATGTAATTGCCGGCAAGGAATGTGGCTTCGAATAGTACTTGGGTATCGGGATTATCCAGCAGTTCGCGGGTCCGTGCGGCTGCGGCAGGAGAACTTAATTCATTCACAAAAATGCCTTCGGGATACAGGCTGCGGGCTCGTCTGCCGATCTCTTTTCCCTGCTCCATCCGGAATAATTGTCCTGGTGAAAATTCTATTCGGATTTTTCCGTTTCGAAACCTCCATCCCAAAGTGTTGCAAAAGACTGTATTGAGAAATATATTCTTGGCAATGAGTTGCATGGGTTCACCGGAAGATGGGTCTGAAACAGATGAACCTTGAGTTTCTGGAAGATAAAAATTATGTAAGAATTCCGGTTATCGAAATCCCATAGGCAAAATCAAATACGATTATAAATGAATGAGAATTATGCTTCTTTTTATTGATACGGAAACAACCGGTTTACCCAAATCTGCATCAAACGATTTTGAAAAGTGGCCGAGAGTTGTACAATTGGCCTGGTCATTATACGATAACGACGGTAATCGTGAAAGTGTAAACAGTTTTATTATTTACCCAACAGATTTCGTAATTCCTCAGGACTCTGCCAAAATTCATGGAATTACGACAGAGCGGGCAAAAAAAGAAGGGATATCGTTACATAAAGTATTACCACAATTTACCTACGATGTTGATAAGGCGACAATGATTATTGCCCATAATCTGGATTTTGATCTTCCTTCGGTTAATACTGAATTTTTGAGATGTAAACTTAAAACGAATCTTCTGAAAAAACAAAAGTTTTGCACAATGAAAACATCAAAAATTGTGAATTGTTGTAAAATTCCTTCTCCATCTGGTTATGGATACAAATGGCCGACGTTGAGTCAATTGCATTCACATTTATTCAGTACGGAATTTTCTGGCAGTCATAATGCAGGTGCTGACGTGGAAGCATGTGCAAAATGTTATTTTGAATTACGAAAGAGGGGAGTTATCGAATAAGGATTTCATAATATGAAAAATAATTACATCATTATTGTCGTCATTTTTTTATATTTCAGTCGAAGTTCAAGGAGCGGCTGCAGGGAATGATCGCGGCGGTCTGTGCGGAGGAGTTTGTGGCGAGGCCGTCGTATATTGGGTGCCGGAACTGCGATTATGGGGATCTGTGCGATGCGAACCAAAGAGGGGATTAAATAGCCGGGCCGGTTATTTTCAGATCTAAGTGTTTGATGTATCTGATAAGTTGTAATAAAGTGAATTTTTCTATCGATATCTGTCGAAAGTCAGCCTTGATCGGGAGTTAATACAGGCCTTCTAGGATGGATAAAAAACGATTTTTAAAGAATGAAGTAATTAGGGAGGAGTATTTGTATATTCCAATACTTGGCTGCGATCATCATCCTGAAGCCATGCATGAAGTTGAGCCCAGATCATCCTCTCTTTAATGCTGTTATCAGGTGGGTGTATATGCAACCATTTGAAAATCTCGAACCTATTGAGATCGACTGTAGTTCGGATAGTCATCCCATAACTTACAGCCTGGGTGGATGCTACTTCATACAAAAACCAGAACAGGAATATGAGAGCTGCAAGAAAGACACCTGCATAGAATAAATCCGTGAATCCCAAACCCAGTAACAGGAAATGTTTGCGCATCAGGGGGATTAGAATTCCAAATACTGCAACCACAGGCATTAATACTGCCAAATTAAGAAGTGCAACCATGGGGGTTAATGAATCATCTATTTCTGATTTCGTGTTTTGAAGGAGCAGAGGCCAGAGTCGGGGCCACCAGACGGCACACGACATTCCGTATCGATCCTCAGAATATTTTTCAGCTGATCGTATGATATTACCCAGTTTTGTTGGCAGAAAATCCTTTGGATCCTTTGGGAATAATAATTGAATATCTTCATAATTTAATTCAAGGAATCGTGCATCTTTTATTTGCTTTTTCTTTATCAGGTTTTTATCAGATTTATGCAATTTTTCCTTCAACTCATTCCATTCCTTAATCTGTTGTTTAATAAACGTGTTCCATAGGTAAATCCATGGTATATGTTTCCAGTAGCCTTCAAAAAACCGGACTATTATCCGATTAAATATCTGGAGCAAATAAGCAATTATTGTGATAAGAATAATTGCAAGAAATAAAAATGACAGGCTTAATCCGGATCCGCAATCATTAGTCTTCCCGGCAAAGAAAGCGCATTCAATATATTTCCACCAGTCATTTACCATACCAATTTCATAAAAGAAGGAATTCAAGGTTAATGATAATGTGAATGCAATAAATGTCGGAAACCAGTATGCCATCCAAAACTGGTTGCTTATTATACTTGTTGCTTTATCAACAAAGGTTCCAAGCATTTTATCCACCTGCATAAGAAAGAAGAATTTTTGATATCGATTGAACATCGATACGTTTTAAATCTGTTCCATGTTTAGGACATTTTGGTATATTTTCAAGCTTTGGATCATTTGCGGTTTGTGAAGAAGTCACGTTTCTGAGTTCCCAGCTAACCTCTATCGCGAAGTAACAATATTTACATTTTTCGCAATAAAAACGAAAATCAGGGATTGGTGGGGGTGCGTGTGGGGACGAACCCGCCATTTTCTCGCCTGCAGATACAGAGACATCTTTGAAATATGCATCGATAAGTTCTTTTTTTCTCTCTAACCTTACTTTGTCGTCAATATCATTTTCTGGTTTCAGATTGGCTGGTGTCATATATTCCCCCTATTCTATTTAAATTAATCAATTACTTATATTCATTATATTAATTTTTTCGTACTTTAAATGTTTAAAGCGACATCGGATTTTACATAAATATTGTATCCTGAAATGATCGTACTACTCATTCGACAGACATCTTCTCTCCTGGTACTCGGGCCAGATGCTATCAAAGATTTTTTTCAGACAGACCCTGTCGCTCGGTGAATACTGGAATGTGTCGTAGATGACAATCGTGATCAGGGATGATGAAGCGGTAGATTCTGAAACATGCGAAGCTGCTGCGATCTGATATCTAAATGCAGACCGGGCAACTCGTGCGGTCCACCTTTTCTTGTTCACTTTTAACAAATATTTCTTATACTTATAACCTGTATGATGAAATATGGATACGTATCACGGACCGGTATTTCAAATAGTTTGTCGAGATATAGCCGATGGAATGTCTGGAATTGAAGTAACGTGCGAAAAATATCGTAATTTAGTAAGTTATAATAAACATGTAAAAAGGGAATGTATCAACTATTTTATTGGACGAGGGTACGCTGAATATACATCTGATCAAAAGACTTCGTTCACTCTAACTGCAAACGGAATTGCTGCATATGATAATTGGTTCAGAATCCCTCAACCAAAACCTGGTGAACCTCCAAAACCTGATTTTATGTAATTCATAATTGATTTCATATCACATTTATCCTAAGCCTTCAATTAATACCCTTTTTTAGTGATTTATGTGTCTTCAGCCGGAAATATCAATTGGTTTGTTCTGATATTTTCATTTCAATCCGGATTGACGTTGACTATCGTGCCAGGATTGATTCGATCCGACAGGCTTCTGCATTCAGAATATCCTTTGCACGCATCGAGATCATCTCACAAATCAGTAACGATCGTATACGATAACCTCCCTCAACCTCATCATTATTGCTCTGGCTTTCCTCGTCTGCCTCGTCGCCGCATACCTCATATTCCGCGCAAGAGTCAGCGTGTATGAAGCGCAAGCCCGAAACGATCTCCAACGCTGGAAGCTTGAATACACAGATACGATTCGGAAGGATTTCATCAACCGCTCGCAATCCACGCTGAAAGGAAAGATCTCAAAACAGATGCCCCCGTATCTTCCGGAGTTACATTTCGCCCTGGCCGACGCCCGGTTCATCGACAATGAATATCGCCGCATTCGGGGAGCGGCTGCAGGGGATGATCGCGGCGGTCTGTGCCGAGGAGTTTGTGGCGAGGCCGTCGTATATAGGGTGCCGGAACTGCGATTATGGGGATTTGTGCGATGCAGGGGAGAAGGGAGACCGGTCATGAGATTGTTTATCCCATACCGCAGACGGATTCCGGAACATTACCGAAATTTTTCATCTAATAAAAAGATGCATTGATGAAAATTACGGGGCCTGCAATTCAGGGGCCAAGATAAATGGCGTCCGTAATTTCCTTAAAATGCGGGTCGCCGGTCACGACTTTGTGGTCGCCACTCCGTGCTGTGGCAAGGATGATCGAGTCAGCGATCCCGGCAATTTCCCGTTTTTTCAAATGCCCTGCGGCAACTGCGATATCCTCATCGACCGGCAGGACGGAGCTCTTTGCGCGGATGTCGTCAAGACAGGTCCGGATAGTTGCTTCGTTGTGTCCCCCGGCAATAAAATACCGGACAACTTCTGCGAGGGTGATTGTTGAGGTAAAGAGCGGGGATTCGTCCTCGATCCATTGTTTCATCGTTTCGTTTCCCCGCCAGTATTCCACCCAGACCCACGTGTCAATGACGTATCCGATAGGAATCCTCCTCCTCGTCCCGGACAAATGATGGAGCGCCCGCAAGAACTCCGAACGTCGAAGGGCGGTGTTTCTTCCGTTCCTTTATCAGGAACCGGATGGCGTCCTCGTACGTTTCCGCGTCTGCTTCGGTTTTTACCCGGTCAAGATCCAGTTTTGTTGTCCCCGATACCTGGATCGAGGTCTTGTGCCGGATGCCCTGCTTCTTCATGACCGTCCGGACCGATCCCGTACCGGCTGGATGACCGGTGCTGTCTCTTTTCACCCGTAACCGGCGGGACTTCCCGTGCTTTGCTGCTTTCTGCTGCATAACCTGCTATAACTTATAGCGCTATAGATTATAATAATTGTCATGCGGAGATCGCCGCCCCATTCTTATCATGTTTGCAGGTGATGATCGCGGCCGTATGTGGAAGGGGAAGGGCCGTTTGTCAATCCCCGATCAGCAGAGCGACTTCCCGGTACCCGCGATCGTTCCCGTCACATTGCTCACGGTACTGAGGGCGGAGTGGGCGAAAAGGTAGATGTGGTAGTATCCCAGGAGAGCCGCAACATTATTCGCGGCATCGAGCGCCGTGTAGGCAACAATGCACGTGAGCACCAGCACCGACGCGAGGCCCGGCCTCTCGTTCTGCCGGAAGAGATACGGGATGGCAACCATCAGCGGAAGCAGGGAGAACACCCCCATCACCATGCAGGGGACCATGCCGATTGCGGCAAAGCAGGCGGCGGATGTGGAGTTGCACTCCATGAAATGCTCCCGCACCGAGGCCATATAGAGCGTTGATGCGGACGCGAGCGTGGCAAAGAAGATCGCGGCCGCAATCAGGATCCAGTACCGCCGGTCGAACTTCACATCATGGTAGTCTGTGCCGGACTCTCTTGAAGGGGATGGTCGCGGGCCCGGGGTGTGCGGAGGAGTTTGTGGCGAGGCCGTCATACATGGGGTGCCAGCGGTGCGATTACGTGGATTTGTGTGAGATGGGGGAGAAGGAGTGAAATTTTTTTGCAGTTCCTGTTATATCAGAGAAAAAATGAATAACCTTACCGCATAAAGGTACTTCCATGAAATATACGGTCGTGCTTGAACCTCAGGAGGAAGGAGGTTTTACTGTCCAGTGCGTGGAGATTCCCGGCGCGATCAGCCAGGGTGAGACCCGGAAAGAAGCGCTTGCCAATATAAAAGAAGCAATCGAACTTGTTCTGGAAGTCCAGCGGGAAGAACTGCACAGGAAGACCCCTGCAGCCCGGTGGGAGATTTCCAAGGTCGAAGTCGCTGATGTCGCGTAAACTCCCGGTCATTTCCGGGGAGGATATGGTTAAGTATCTCGTAAAACAGGGTTTTACCGTACGACGTCAGACATCGAGTCATATCATTGTACAGAAGGTGTGGCTGGTTTTTTCCGTACCTCTTCATCGCGAACTGAAGAAGGGCACCCAGATCGCGATCCTGAAACAGGCAGGAATTACCCTTGGTGATTTCAGGAGACACTACAAGTAATATTCCATTGAGAGAGTTTTACACGCTGTTACAATGTATCAGTAACCCGATGAATTCAGGCAGTGGCTGCAGGGGATGATCGCGGCGGTCTGTGCGGAGGAGTTTGTGGCGAGGCCGTCGTATATGGGGTGCCGGAACTGCGATTATACGGATTTGTGTGAGGTGGGGGAGAGGGGGGAGTGAGGACGAGAGGGGTACTTCCTTTTTGGATCAATTCGTGCAACAAGACTATATAATTGAAAAATATAATATCCACGAAAATGGAGATTGGATATGGCAACTAAAAGGATTCACAACACAACAACGAACAAATATGTGAAAATTGCTGAAAGATCATCAAAGAACAGAAAAAAGGGAACGATTACCGGGTCATGGAGTTCTAAGAAGTAATGTGATTTTATGGCAGGTTTTTTCGAACCAGAAAATCATTCACAAAAAACCCGCATTGCATTTACTGGGAGCATGAAGAATAAAATCAAAGAATTGATTGGTAAATGTGAATATTGCAACACAAAGAAAAAGGTCAATTTACTCGAGATACATCACATCAGTGAAGTGGCTAAAGCAACGGGAACTACAGATAAGAACACCCCTGGAAATCTTATCGTCTTGTGCAAAGATCATCATAAACTTGCTCATGATGGAGAGATCACAAAAATATCATTAAAATCGAAAGTTGCAAAACGCTCTGAACAAAGGAAAACCGAATTACGAGCAATTCTCCGAGGAAGAGATAAAATTTCTGATAATGGGGGGTTTCCCAATTCCCATTATCCTACATTCAAACCCCCTAGAATAACACCTCCTATCTTTAAAACTCCGAAATTTTAATTATCTAATTCATAACATCTCACCTTCTCATTGATTTCAAAAGTCCTGACCTCAATCTCATGTTACAAATTTTTCTAGATTTGAGAGTAAACTGAAGAAATTAAGGAAAGAAGGAGTTGAAGATAATAGAGCATAGATGATTAGCGCTTTTTATTATCACTAGTGCGGGAATGGGTTAGTAAGTGGAGTTGACTGGAGTCGGAAATAAGGAAAAGGAGCGGTAAATCGGAAGTACTGTATTTTATTAATCTGGGAGATTGGGGTATATATCCGAACAATTTTTTTGTAAAAAAATTCGAAATACTAATATATAGATACACTTGATTGATGTTATTATTCAATAATTCGCGGTGAAAATGATGAACGATGATTTAATCCTCGATCAACAACCTTTTGGACCTGTAACCTTTGCAGATAATCCGGAACCGAGGTGCCCTTGCTTATTGTTACTTGATACATCTGGTTCAATGTCAGGACGACCTATTTCTGAATTAAATTCTGGATTACGAGCATTTAAAGAAGAACTGCAATCTGATTCACTTGCAATGAAAAGAGTGGAAGTAGCTCTAATTTCTTTTGGTCCAGTCCAAATTATCAACGAGTTCAATACCGCAGAAAGTTTTATCAGTCCTACCTTGGATGCATCGGGGGATACTCCAATGGGGGAAGCGATAAGTAAAGGAATTGATTTAATTAAAAAAAGGAAAGACGAATATAGAAAGAATGGAATTTCTTTTTATAGACCTTGGATATTTTTAATTACAGATGGGGCTCCCACAGATGGATGGCAAAAAGCTGCATCTGCAATTCGAGAGGGGGAAGAAAAAAAATCATTTGCATTTTTTGCAGTAGGAGTTCAAAATGCAGATATGAATATTCTTAAACAATTATCCGTGAGAGAGCCATTAAAATTGGAAGGATTAAAATTCCGGGAATTATTCCAATGGCTATCAAATTCAATGAAATCAGTCTCGAGAAGTATTCCCGGGGATAAAATTCAGCTTGCTCCACCCTCAGGGTGGAGTGAATTATGACTTGGAAATTCATATCTACATCTGTCACTGGTAAATCACATATCGATCGTAACGAAAAAGGACAGGATTACTGTCGTTCTGGCGTCATTCAAATATCAGATAAAGAATTTTTTATTGGATTGGTTGCGGATGGAGCCGGAAGTACGACCGATGGTGGATTAGGGGCAAAGATTGCCTGTGAAATTACATATAGTAGTATTTTAAGTACAATCGGGCAAGTTATAGATCCATCGTTGATTACCGAAAAAGATATTAAAAATTGGATTATCTCCTCAAGAGAATCGATTGATAGACATGCAAAAAAAAACGGGAAACATCTAAAAGATTATGCATGTACATTGAATGGTTCAGTTATTGGTAGTAATTATTCAATCTATTTTCAAATAGGTGATGGAGGTATTGTCATAAATTCAGGTCATGAATATCAACCAATTTTTTGGCCAGAACAGGGGGAATATATTAACACAACTTATTTTATTTCGGATGAATCCTTTTTAGAACATTTGAATATTAAACAAATGGATTGTTCTCCTAATGAAATTGCACTATTCACCGATGGTCTTCAAAATCTTGTATTGTCTTACTCCCAAAAAACAGCCCATAATGGTTTTTTTAGTCCATTATTTGAGTACCTTAGAAAAAATCCGTGTAATGAATTTGTAGATTTATCTACTCCGTTACATACCTTCCTTAATCGAACCGAAATTAATGATAGAAGCGATGATGATAAGACTTTGATTCTGGCTTTACGTTCAACAATTTAAATATGACTTCAACAACCCCTCAATCATTATTTGACAGTAAGGGCAGTCAACTTACTATTGGGAAAAAGATTGGGAGCGGGGGTGAGGGAGATGTATTCGAAATTTCTTCAGCCGATCAGAAATTTGTCGCAAAAATATATCATAAATCTGTCGATACGCAAAAACAAGAAAAATTACAATCAATGGTTCAGGGATGCACTGACGACTTAAAAAATATATCTGCATGGCCTATTGATTTGATTTATAAGGGGAAGAACGGCCCAATATGCGGATTTTTAATGCCGAAAATCTCTGATTACGTTCCAATTCATAAGTTATATGGACCTTCGCATAGAAAGCAACTATTTCCAAATGTGGATTGGAACTTTTTAATAAGAGCTGCAAAAAATGTGGCTGCTGCTTTTTATGTCATCCATAAATATGGATACGTAATTGGCGATGTTAATGAAGGGAATATTTTAGTGAATAATCAGGCTTGTGTTAAATTAATAGATTGTGATTCATTCCAGATTCGAACAAAAACAAATATAATTTATTGTTGTGAAGTTGGTGTAGCTCAATTCACCCCTCCTGAGATTCAAAATTCAAAAAATTTTAAAAGTCCAAGAATACCCAACAATGACAATTTTGGATTGGCAATTCTCATATTTCAGCTTTTATTTATGGGCAGACATCCGTATTCGGGGGTCTATCACGGAAAAGGAGATATGCCAATAGAAAAGGCGATAGCTGAATATCGATTCGCATTTGGTAAAACATCACAGTTGAAGTTAATGTCTCCGCCCCCTAATTCTGTTGATATAACGATCCTTCCCAATGAAATGAGTGATTTATTTGAACAGGCATTTACGGAAAAAGGAGTTCAGATCCCTTATCGTCCAAGTGCAAAAAAATGGGCGGAGGCACTCCATAATCTTGAAAAGCAAATACGTATCTGTAATTTGGAATTGATTCATAAATTTTATTCAGGATTATCTTTTTGTCCATGGTGTAAACTTGAATCTACATCTGGTATTTTGTTTTTTCTTGGATCTAATTTAACATTAAAATTTGATCTTAATATTGAATGGCAAAAAGTAACTGCGATTAAACCCCCAGGTTCAATTCCAAATATAAATCCAAAAAATTACAATTTTCAACCCGAACCTATCCCCGAAGGGTTAGAAAAAGCACTTAAAAATAGAAAGATCCGACAAATTTCAGGAGTTTTAATTGTAATTGTGGGATTATTAATAAACATTTTGTTATTAATACCGGCGATACTCATTGCGATTATATTATTTGTTTATCGTGGTAAGGAATTTGAGGAACTTGCGCGAAGGGAAAAAAATTTTGATACAATCCGTAATAATTGGGTTGAGTTAAATAATAAATGGAAAAAAGAGGCAAGTGATGAGGATTTTAAAAATCGATTGAATCGATTGTTGATTCTAAAGAGGAATTATGAAACTATCGAAAAAGAATATCAAAATACTCTCGCTTCTTTAAAAAATACCGTAAGAGAGAGGCAATTAAAAAATTATCTTGAAAATTGTTTTATCGATAGTAGCAATATCGCCGGAATTGGACTGAATCGAAAAGCAACCTTAAGATCATTTGGCATTGAAACAGCAGCAGATATTCAGGCATATAAAATTCGAAGTATTCCTGGTTTTGGAGATACTCTCACAAACAAATTAGTATTATGGCGTCAACAAATGGAAAAACAATTTAGGTTTGATCCATCTAAAGGAATTGATAAATCTGATATTCAATTATTGAATCAGAAATTTCAACCAAGGATGAAGCCAATAGAGAGAGAATTCCGATACGGGGTAGAAAATCTGAAACAAATACAAATAAATATTTTTAAAAATCGTAGTAATATGCAAAACTCTGTCGAAAAATGTGCAAAAGAGTTGGCACAAGCACATTCAAATTTAAAACCCTTTCAACTTTTAAATATTGGCTCATAATCAATTAATTCAAATTTTATTCATTGGCTATTGAACAAATTATATTTGCCAGAATCAAACGTTCTAAGCGATCATGTTATCCAAAGACCACTTCGTATTGAGTATTTTTAGCAATTTTATCCTATTTGGATGGTTATTTTTTCAAAATCCCCTTTTTTTTATAGCAATTTCATTCGGTGTTTTCATTGGCTGTTTATTACCCGACACAGATTTATCAAAATCAAAAGTTGATCATATGAAAGGTATTCCCGGTTTTTTTGGAATGATCACTAAATATATACTAAATCCTCTTGTTGCAATGATTTTTGAATTATTAATAAAAAAACCTATAGACCGGAGTCATCGAGGAGTTACGCATACAATTTATGGGATTTTAACATATTGCCTGCTAATTGAAGGCATAAGTATTCCGATTTTAATTGTATTCGGAGGGTTAGAATTTATCGCTGGATATTCTCTTTTTATATTTGGGTTATTTTTTGGAGGGATACTACATCTTATGGAAGATTCTTGCACAAAAACGGGTATATTACCCTTTTATCCTATAAATGAAAACATAAAATATTCCGGAAATATTTCGACTTACGATTTGAATGAGATGCGACCAAAATTTTATGCACTCTTCCTTCTGATAGTATCAGTCTTTTTATTTTTTGTTCAAATTTATTCGGGTTTTCCCCTTGGAGTTTACATATTTTTGTCTGTTATATCATTCGTCATAGTTTGGAAAATTATTATCACTATGTCAAAAAAATAACAACAAATTTTTTAATAATTGTTCCATTAAAATTTTTTCACCCCTGTCCCCATCATACAGTCCGTAATATTCGAAATATTCCTTCAATTAGCGAAACATTTCAGTACCCTAGTCCCTATAACCAATATTTCTGAATGAAAGGAAAAGCATGGATGAGCGACATCCCTCCCAATGCCTCAGAGAAACTACCTCCTCCGGCCCGACCCCCCAAAACAGGGGTTCTTTTCCTTTCAGAGTTACAGTCCGATCCTATCCAAGATCGTGCCCCCAATTGGGCCTATTTAGGGATTTTTTTCCACGTCGGAGAATAGGTGAATTTATGCGAATTAGTCCTGCTTTTTTGCGAATTAGTCCTAAAAACCAGCTGCTGACCCTCTGAAAAGGGCAGGCCTGGATCTATGCTACCGTCGGAGAGTGCCGTCATGAAACATACCTCATCTCCCAAGCTCTCTGCGACTGTCCGCATCGAAGTTATCTGGCACACCCCTGCCCTGAAATTCACGTCAGTGTCCGTCGGGGAATTGTCGAGATCGAAGGGTCGAAGATCCCTTCGGCATCTTCTCCATTCAGGTATGACCTGACAGTCATACCCTCATCCCAAAAACAGGGGTTTTTCCCATTTTCCACAAACTAGACATCATCCGGCGGTCGATCGCGTGTCTGGAACGCGCTAAAGGGAAGTTTTTTTAAAGTCATTCCAGATAGGATTAAGCAAACAAGCCATTTTAATCGGGAATTAAAGGGTCGGTGGACAAAACCGTCCGTTTTTTGCATGTTTTGGGAGTCCGCAGGCCCTGTTCTCCTGCCTGGTGGACAACGGCCTCCGTCGGAGAAGGGGGAATAGGGAGACAGGACATCTGCCTCAGTTCCCAAGCCCCCTGCAGCTCTCTGTCCGGGTTGTCAGACACCCCGGTTCCGGCCCCTGCCTTATCTGGCGACACTAGAACCTGACCAGTCCCGTAATCCCTATTGCACAAACCCTATAAATAATGCCCCCGATAAATCCGTATACACGTGAGATGAACTGGGATGGGCAAGGCAATCGAATGCATCTATGAGAACAATGTTCTCAAACCGGTTGGCAAGGTGCCGCTCAAGGAGGGCGAACGGATCCGGATCACGATCGAAAAAAAACTCGCGTTCGAACCCATCAGGTTAAAGAAGAAACCTTCACAGGAGCAGATACGTGCTGTCCGGGATGAGGCATGGACATCTTCCTAGACACTTCTTTTATAATTCCGCTGATCATCGAAACGGATGTAACAGAAAAAGCCCGGGACTTTTATTCTTCTCTCCCCGATACCTGTGCCGCGAGCATGTCGGTGTATGAAGAAGCATTTTTTGTGGGCTTGCGTCTCATTGCACAGGACGAGTTCGGCATCAGCAGCACGCCAAAACTCAAGGAACATATCCGGAGCGAGGGATACGGATTTGCGGATGAATTTATCCGGAACCTGAACGAAGTCTTTTCCGGTCTTGTGATTGTTCCGGATTCGGTGAACCTGATTCGCATCGAAGAGATCGCACGGACATATTCGCTTCTCCCTAACGATGCGCTCATCATCGCAACCTGCAGGGACCACATGATCCAGAAGATAGCAACATTCGACAAGGACTTTTCCAGAAGTAAAGATCCGGTCCGTGTTAAAATCTGAAATAGACCCTCCTCTCACCCGTGAAACACACCCTCCAGACAATACACCGTCAGCTTCTCCACCGTGGCCGCTTCAACGCATCGCGGCGTTAAGTCGCAGGCCGGGCACATCGTGTGGCCCAGTTCCTTTTTATCCACGTTCAGCGTCCCGCGGTTGTCGTGGAGATCGTAGAGCAGCTTCAGGTACTTGCCTTCCGCAATCCGTGGAATTTTGTCTTTTGCCCTGAGCCCTTTCCACTCGTACAGCCGCCTGCCGCCTTTGCCAGAATTGCACGACTGGCAGACGCGGATGGCGTTGTCAGGAATGTCCGGGCCGCCGCAGGATCGCGGCAGGATATGCTCAGTGGTCAGCGGGCTTTTTGTTCCGCAGTAGATGCACTCGTCCGGCTTCTCGTGTTCCCGCAGCCATTCCCGGATTGTCGATGACCAGATGATCTTCCCGTCACGGAGCTGGGTAAACCGGCTCATCTGGAATGCCCGCTGGCCTTCGAGCCCGGCAGATTTTGCGATCAGCTTTGCGTACTGCCAGAAGATCTGGTCGCGGATTGTTCTGACTGCTGCTGGCGGCATGGTTCATTGTTGTGTGATTGCAGCGTGACGATAAAGATATCGGGATCCGAGCGATCTCGCTTGCCTTTTCTCTTGACTTGGCCCGCTTCCCTTGGCCCACATGATAACCGCCGCACAATTCCAGCTATTATCAGACGGGGAGGTTCCTTTACCTCCCCCACATACGAATCTCCCGTCCCTATTAAGGAACATCCCATTTGCAAATATTTTTTAAGAGAGAGAAAATTTAAAAGGAGAAATTGATTTTCTTGATTTGAATTGTTTAATAGAGAGATGAAGGATTTAGTTCACAATCTAAAACAGATCCCTCTTTGATGATTTGGATGAGTCCAAGTTCTCTTTCTAATCCCATCTCTTTACATAAATCTTCAGCATCGTCTAGAAGCTCAATACTGTCAGGTATTTCGTAGGGAGTACCTTTGAAGGCTAGATATTGGGAGATGAAAACATTTGCAATACCCCAACGAGATCCAATATTAAAGTAGATTTCCAAGCATTGACCGTAATACCTTATCATCTCTTCTGCGATTCTATGAATAGACTTAGTAATCTTTTCTTCCCGTTCGGTCCTTCCTGCGAATTCATTTCTATATTCGATCCTATTAATTTCGCATTCGATGAGTAAGGCGTGGGCATATCTGTTGATACTCCTTATCCGTGCAGATTCTTTTTTCGCAATCCGACAAAATTCCCGACCTTTTTCAAAATGGAGTTGTGATTCAGTATTATTCTCAATCTTTCCCAAACGGTCTTTTTTCATTGCATTGTATCCTTTTGCTTTATGGTATTCTGCCCATCCATGGAGGAGCCACACTATACCTCTAAATTTTCCTTGATTATAGATCTCTTGAGCTTTGGCATAACAATTAAAACACTCGTCTAAATTACTATCAATTCGATAAGCAGTACCACATTTTCGAAGGGCATCTGCTTTTATATTCTGGGTTAATGGAAGGGCAATCCCACCATTTTTTTCGAGATTGCCACAAATAGCAATCGCTTCTTTGAAATGTTTTATTGCACCTTCAGTCTTGCCTTGGTAAACTTCAACCTCCCCCAGCCTGAAAAAAGAACGTGCTCGGAGCACTGGATTCATCGCTGTATTCTCTATTGTTTTAATGAAATCTTGGGCCGCACCCATAAGATTACTAGTATGAATCAAGATATGTCCTTTAGATATCTGATAATAAGTCAAAAGCGAGTAAATATCGAGATTATTATCTTTTGCCTCAGTTAAAGCGGCTTCAAAATACTTGTCGGCAATTTCATACATGTCTAGGAGTTCGAAAAATCCGGAAATACAAAGATAAATCCGTGCCCTGCGTTCTTCTGAGGGAGTACCTCTAAGCATCGCATCGTACTCAGCAACAATAGCTTCCTCAACCACATGGGATGTCGGATCGGCATCATTCCCGTATACGTCACTCCACGTTTTTCCTAAAACATCACTTACTGGATTGCCATTTTTAAGATTCTCAATTATTTTCCCAACTTCAGATAAGAGCAGTTCCCCTAACTCAGTCCTTTTACCTACCTCAATAAATTGACGATCGACAGAATCACCGATATTTTTGGCCTCCCTCTTTAATTCACGCTCTCTTTTTTCGCCTTTACGATCTATAGCAGGGTTCTTGGTCAACGTATTAGCTACTTGTTGCCTCTCTATTTTACTCTGATTTATTATCTTTTCACGATCCCGAGTCTCGCCATCAATTCTTTTATAGATCTCATCAAGTGCCCGGAAGTACTTTCGTTTAGATTCCGAACCCAACCCCTGTGCATCCAAATATTTTTGATACTGATAAAAAAACCATCGGCGTCGACTAAAATAGAATGCGTTTTTTTTCAGCTGTTTTGGATGAGAACTACCAATTATTCCTTCATTGGTGAGACTGAGAAGATTTTTGCGTAATGTACCTTCTTTGGTTTGGGGCATTAAATGAAGTAGCGCTTTAAATCTTTTTGGCCCTCTGTTCAGATTGATAAGAATATTCCTTTTGGTTGGAGGTACATTGAGATAATCAACAAGATTCTGAAATTCCAGCGGATTTATTATCATACGATAACAATACGTTTTACCCATTATCTTTCTATTGTTTATCGAGATAGTATAAATATTAAAAAAATACGAATTTTTTTTCCTTTTTTTTTTGTATATATCTCAAGTCTTCATATCCATATATTGCATATCCCGGTACAAATCCCGAGATGATGCATCGAAAAAAAATGGAGGTGAGAAAAATGAGGTTCCGTCATGATAGGAGCAGAAAAAGTCTGATAAGATTAGTTGCTCTCATGATTTCATTCATTCTAATAATATCTCCAGTACTAGCTGCACAAGTTCCGAAACCAGTTGCCCAACCGCAGTCACAGAAATCCACCGTGTCACAGCCGGCACCAAAACCTGCAGTCCAGCTTCAGGTTAAGCAGTCAACGTCATCCCAGTCAACATCCACACCGGTAGTCCTGCCTCAGACCCAGAAATCAACGACCAAAACTTCCACACCGGCAGTCCTGCCTCAGACCCAGAAATCAACGACCAAAACTTCCACACCGGCAGTCCAGTCTCAGACCAAGACATCAACGACCAAATCCTCCACACCGGCAGTCCAGTCTCAGACCCAGAAATCAACGACCAAAACTTCCACACCGGCAGTCCAGTCTCAGACTCAGAAATCAACGACCAAAACTTCCACACCGGCAGTCCTGCCTCAGACCAAGACATCAACGACCAAATCCTCCACACCGGCAATCCTGCCTCAGACCAAGACATCAACGACCAAATCCTCCACACCGGCAGTCCTGCCTCAGACCAAGACATCAACGACCAAATCCTCCACACCGGCAGTCCTGCCTCAGACCAAGACATCAACGAC
>Ga0315275_10001096_pt1 | contig 23370 bp, 26 predicted proteins | sample YL17G03_0_MG_FD_205557 | JGI IMG/M metagenome (GOLD analysis project Ga0315275, IMG submission 205557) | Sediment microbial communities from Yellowstone Lake, YNP, Wyoming, USA - YL17G03_0 | ecosystem: Environmental > Aquatic > Freshwater > Lake > Sediment | place: USA: Wyoming | collected...
ACGCCAGGGTGTGACGAACCTTGGCTAGCACAAGAAAGCTCCTTACTAATTGCGCCGGTGCGCTCTTTCAGCAACTTCTCATAAAGGGACATTACCTTTCGGGAGACCGCCTCCCAGCTATAATCCTTGGCTTTAAGCTTACCCCTCTCCCCCATTCCCTCTCGCATCGACTTATCTCGAAGCAGAGTAAGCAGAGCGCTGGCGAAAGTCTCCTTTTCGCTGGGCTTCACCAAAAAACCCTCGACACCGTGAGTGATAAGCCCTGCGTATCCCGGGATGTCCGAAGCAACTATAGGCTTACCTAAAGCCATCGCCTCCAGCAACACCATGCCGAAGCTCTCCCACCCCGTAGCTGGCGAGCAGAAGATATCAGCAGTCTTGTAATACCGAGGGAGTTCCTCATAAGATACACGGTCAGCGAAAACAACATCCTGAAGCTTGCGCCGCGAGGCAATCCCCTGATACTTTCTGGACAAACGCCCCGCAGGGGTAACCACTATGAGTCGGCTCTGAGGAAACTCCTTTTTCACAAGCTCATAAGCCCCCAGTAGATATTTGAACCCCTTCCTTTTCTCCAGCCTGCCCACGAACAAAATGTTCAGCTTGCCATCGCGGTACTGCTCGAGAGGAAGCGCCTTATCGGAAAAGTGATTCAGGTCAATGCCATTGGGGATAATCACATAATCACCAGGGAAATACCCGCTTATGAACTCCTTCGCTGCCTTTGAAACCACTATCTTCCCTCTGATCTTTGCCATCCACTTCTTGAGCAGCGGCTTCCAGAGGGTATAACCCCAACTATTGGTACGAGAGGCGTGAAAAGTGCCCACAACAACCTCATCCGAGCAATGGTGGAGCACAGATACTGCCAAAGCTGGCATGAAAGGCTCGTGGATATGTACGACATCGAACTTCTCTCGCGCCAGCATCTTTTTTATCCTGTCCGAGAAAAGTAACACCGGCGAGACAGGAGAACGAACTACTGAGCCGCTGGCACGTATAGGTACCGGTTTGCCAATGACGATAGCATTACCGCTTTCGCAGGTCTTCTTGGGGCGGGAGGAAGGGGCAATTATCTTAACCTCATGCCCCATGCGCTTAAAATGCCCCTCAAGTGAGGCGATATGGTTATTTACCCCGCCTGGGTATGCGTAGTCATAGGGTGAAACCAGGGCTATCTTCACGGGTCCTCTACTTCTGCTTACCTTGCTTCTTCGCTTTGCCGCCTGACTTCTTCGCCGTGCCCTCACCAGCGTTTTCGACGATAAAATCATCGGTCAACTTCCGAGCATGACTATCAGTAAACTGGACGGGGGGGGACTTCATGAAATAAGAAGAAGGACCAACAAGCGAACCGCTCATGCCTCTGTCGAGGGCAAGCTTACAACACCTGACAGCATCGATAACCACTCCCGCCGAGTTAGGACTGTCCCAAACCTCAAGCTTGAGTTCCAAGTTCAGAGGGACATCCCCAAAAGTGCGCCCCTCCATACGAATATAACACCACTTGCGGTCCAGCAGCCAGGGTACGTAATCGCTGGGACCGATGTGTATATCGTCAGAAGACATTGTGTAGTCCAGTTGAGAGGTCACCGCATCGGTCTTGGAAATCTTTTTTGACTCCAGCCTCTCGCGTTCCAACATGTTATAGAAATCGGTGTTCCCGCCGAAATTCAACTGGTATGTCCTCTCCAGCATAACCCCTCGCTCACGGAACAGCCTGGTTAACACGCGATGCGTGATAGTAGCGCCCACCTGAGACTTGATGTCATCGCCGATAATAGGCAACCCCGCATCTTCAAATCGCTTCTGCCAGTATTTCTCGCGCGCAATAAATACAGGTATGCAGTTAATAAAAGCGCATTTAGCGGTTAGTATCTGCTCCACATACCACTTGGTAGCCATCTCGCTGCCTACAGGCAGATAGCTGATTACAACATCAACCTTCCGCTCCTTAAGAATTCCTACTATATCTACTGTGGAGCCCGGAGCTTTAGTGATAACCTTGGAAAGGTATTTACCCAGCCCATCGTGGGTCATTCCGCGTTCTACTTTTACAGCTATAGAGGGCACATCGCAGAACTTATAGGTGTTGTTCGGCGCAGTGAAAATGGCTTCCGATAAATCTTTGCCCACTTTATTGCGGTCGATATCGAAAGCTGCCACGAAGTTGATATCTCTGATGTGATAGCCTCCCAGGTTTGCGTGCATCAATCCGGGGATGAAATCATCCTCAGAAGCATTTCGATAGTAATACACCCCCTGAACCAGAGAGGAGGCACAATTGCCCACACCGATTATAGCCACATTGATCTTGCCCAAGTATCAGTACTCCTTTCTCGTCATGCGATTAAGACCAACACCCACCCCGGACACACTTGCCCTGAAGCAAATCTTATGCTATCCTCGATAGCACAAAATGGTTTACGACTTTCACACGCACACTTCTATAAGCGATGGCGCCCTCTCGCCACTAGAACTAGTGCGAAGGGCGCTCATCAATGGCTACCATGCTATTGCGATAACTGACCATGTAGGAATCGGTTACCTGGAAAGACTGATTGCCGAGACCGCTGCAGATTGCCTTCTGGCTCAAAATCATTGGAATATAACTGCAATCCCTGGAGTAGAACTCACCCATCTGCCAGCAGCAGCCATCGCCGAGACTGCCAAAAAAGCTAAAGAGATGGGAGCTAAGGTGGTGGTAGTTCACGGCGAAACCACTGCCGAACCTGTCGAGCCAGGCACAAACTTGGCTGCACTTAAATCGCCACATGTCGATATCTTAGCGCACCCAGGGCTATTAACCCTGGAAGAAGCGAAGCTAGCTGCTTCCAATGGCATCTACTTGGAGCTCACAGCCAGAAAGCAACATTTCACCACCAACAAACATGTTGCCGAAATGGCTCGCCTCGCTGGAGCAAAGCTCATCGTCAACTCGGATGCTCACGATGAATTTGACCTGCTTACCTCTAAACTAGCCTATTCGATTGCCCAAAACGCCTCTCTCACCGAGACTGAGATTACCAATGCAATCAAAACCAATCCGCAAGCCCTGCTCAAGAAGCTGCTCTCAAGGTAGTACGCAGAACTGCCTCAGCCGCTCTACCCTTTGCCGATCCGGAATACCTTAGTTCCGCACTTACCGCACTTGCCACGCGTTGCCGGCTTGCCGTTCTTTAGCTTCACTTGGGTCGCGTTCTGAATCTCAACCTTTTTCCTGCACTTGAAGCAATATGCTTGCACCTTATCACCTCCTGTTTAGCTGTTTAGACTATACACGTTTGAGAGCAAAAGTCAAGCTTTACCACGCTTCCGGAAAACCTTCTCCGGCTTCCAGTAACCGCGCTCTTCATCAAAACGAGTTATAGCTATAAAGGAACCGTCGCTAGAATAAACTCGACGAAGTTTCACGGCAAGGTCTTCTCCAGGTGTCGAAGCCAGAGAGCGTCCGTTCACTATAGCCTTTTCACTTTCAGCATCTACAGTTATCGCAGGCAGATGTTCAACAGCCACATCTAAGGGAAGCACAAGCGCAGACCAGTCACCCTGCTTGAATGCCTCTTCAATCCTTACGATACTAACCGCCTCAGTGATATGAAAAGGACCGCTCTTCAAGCGGACCAAGTTTTTTAAATGAGCTCCACACCCCAATTTTTGACCTATGTCATGAGCCAGTGAGCGAATGTAAGTCCCTTTGCTGCACTCCACCTCGATAGCCAGCACTGGCGGCTGCCAATCTAACAACACAATACGATATAGCTCAACACGCCTTGCTTTTCTCGGCACCTCCAACCCAGCTCTAGCCAAGCGGTAAAGAGGCACCCCCTTAATCTTGACTGCGCTGTACATGGGAGGGGTCTGCTCAATGGAGCCTCTGAAAGAGGATACCGCAGCCTCAACCTGCTCTCTGGTCAACGAAGAGACATCTCCCCGCTGGGTTACCTTACCTGCCGCATCGAAAGTATCGGTAGCTATGCCCAGTTCGACCTCAGCCCGATAAGACTTTGTAGCTTCAGCGAGGTACTCAACTAAACGAGTCGCTTGCCCCAGACATATCGGCAACACGCCTGTAGCTTCAGGGTCCAGGGTTCCAGCATGCCCAACCCGTCGCTCCCCACTCAGCCTCCTGACAAGAGCCACCATGTCAAAAGAGGTCTTGCCTCTCGGCTTGTCCAGATTCAGGATTCCATCGATGGTCAACTCTTATCCGCTTTGTCTGTAGTATCATTCGGAGTCACCTCTTTGATAATTTGGAGCAGGCGACTCCCCCGTTCGATAGAATCATCACGGTGGAAGCTAAGCTCAGGTGTATAGCGCAATGAAAGGCGCTCGCCCAAATTTCTTCGAATGAACCCTGAAGCTGCAGCAAGCCCCTTCTCCACCTGCATCTTCTCCTCCTCCGTGCCCATGACACTGACATAAACCTGGGCATGCCTTAAGTCGGGGGATGTAACCACTTCAGTCACACTGATGACACCTGTGAGCCTGGGGTCCCTCACCTCACGCCTGATTAGCTCGCTTATCTCCTCCCGAATGAGCTCCCCAACACGTTCCTGACGACGCGAACCCATCTCGCCCCTATCTAGGGCACGAAAGCTATACCTTCTCTTTTCTATAGCTCTCTATGATATCGCCAACCTCGAAATCTGAGAATCCTTCTACGCCAACTCCACATTCGAGGCCAGTTGCCATCTCTTTCACATTTTCCTTGAAATGCTTCAAGCTCGATATGTGTGATTCCACCACAACAGCGCCCTTGCGAATAACCCTGGCAATAGCACCCCTGCTGACCTTGCCGTCCGTTACATATGCACCTGCTATCTTGCCCTGCTTGACACTGAAAACAGCCCTCACCTCAGCATGCCCCTCGACAGTTTCAACGTAGGTAGGCTCCAGCATACCAGCTAACGCCTTCTCGACATCCTCGACCAGAGTGTATATCACCTGATAGATGCGTATATCGATACCCTCCAGGTCAGCAAGACGCTTCGCCTCCGGCTCCGGCTTTGCGTTGAACCCTATGATAACTCCCTTGGAGGCAATAGCCAGCGAGACATCGTTCTTCGTGATGCTGCCGCTTCCCGTATGCACAATCCTCACCTTGACATCGCCACTTACCAATTTCTCCAAAGAATCCCTTATAGGCTCGATACTGCCCTGCACATCGGTCTTCAATATTATGTTAAGCTCTTTTACCTGCCCTGCCTGAATCTGAGCGAAAAGGCTGCTCAGCCTGGGTGCTCTGGGAATAGTGGTCAGCTCTTTCTCTTTCTGCCGCCGTTGTGCCTCAGCCCTCGCCTCCCTCTCACTGCTGACGGCAGTCAGGATATCGCCCGCCTGCGGTACAGTGCTCAGCCCCAGCACTCCCACAGGTGTGGAAGGACCCGCACTCTTCACCCTTCTGCCCTTGTCATCGAACATTGCTTTGACCTTGCCCCAGATGTCACCAACTACAATATAATCGCTGATTTCAAGAGTGCCGGTTTGCACCAGGACTGTTGCCAGAGAACCCCTGCTACTATCCAGCTTAGCCTCGATGACCACACCTCTAGCCGGCTGAGCTGGGTCGGCTTTCAGCTCCTGAATCTCAGCAACCAGCAGCAGGTTCTCCAGGAGGTCGGGGATACCATCCCCACGCTTGGCGGAAACAGGCACAGCTATAACATCACCGCCCCACTCTTCTATTACCACGCCGTTATCAGCGAGTTGTTGCTTGACCCTATCTACATTAGCAGTCGGTTTATCCACCTTATTGATAGCGACCACTATAGGCACATTCGCAGCTTTAGCATGGCTTATAGCCTCCAATGTCTGAGGCATCACCCCATCATCGGCAGCAACCACTAGAACAGCAATATCAGTAACCTGTGCCCCCCGGGCTCGCATCGCAGTAAACGCTTCATGCCCCGGAGTATCGAGGAAGGTAATTCTCTGACCGTGAATCTCAACCTGATAGGCACCTATATGCTGGGTGATGTTGCCAGCCTCAGTATCAACCACATTGGTCTGGCGTATCGCATCAAGGAGCTTGGTTTTGCCGTGGTCAACGTGCCCCATGATAGTAACCACAGGAGAACGCAGTTCAAGGGCTTTGCTTTCCTCAGCGGATTGAGGCTTCTTGACAGCCGCTGCCCCCACAGGTACCTGAGGCTCCCCCTTTGCTTCAAAGCCCAAATCAGCAGCAATGATAGCCGAAGTCTCATAGTCAATAGCCTGGTTAATGTTTGCCATAACACCATTTCGAATCAGATGCTTGATCGCCTCGATGCCGCTGATTCCCAGGATATCAGCCAGTTGCTTCACCGTTAGCATGCGTGGTATAACCACCGAAGGTTTAGCCTCCGGTTTCGCTGGAGCCTTAACCTCAGGCTTAGGCTCAAGTTTAGCCTCTGCTTTGACCTCGGACTTAACTTCGGGCTTGGCTTCGGTCTTAACCTCAGATTTAACCTCTGCTTGGGCTGGAGACTCAGCCTCAGGTTTAACCTCGGGCTTAGGCGCAGCTTTAGCCTCCACTTTGACCTTAGGCTTAGGCGCAGCTTTTACCTCTGGTTTGACTTCCGCATGGGCTGGAGACTTGGTCACAGGTTTAACCCCCGGTTTAACTTCTGGTTTCGCTGCAGCTTTAACCTCAGCCTTGACCTCTGCTTTCGCAGCAGCCTTAGCTGAGGGTTTAGTCGCGGCCTTAGTCTCAGGTTTAGCCCCGGGCTTAGCTGCAGCTTTGGACTCTGCTTTAGCCGCTGGCTTCCCTGCTACTGTAGGCTTGCTCTTCTCAACGTGTTCTTCGCTGCCAACTTTGCGCTTCATTCACAAGCTCCTTCGCGACGAAGCTCAGAACAGTAGGCGGTATCGCTACTAATACCGGAGAGTGTCTTGCCATATTCCAGAAGTGCAGCGCGCTGCTCTGAACTAAGCTCTGCCTTCAGATAGTGTTCCAGTCTCTTTTTCACCAACCCTGCCTCCCAACAGCTCCGCGACTTACAAAGATAGGCGCCTCGTCCAGCTTTCTTGCCTCTGCTATCTATCTCTATATTGCCCTGAGGAGTACGCACAATCCTCACCATCTCCCACTTCGGCTTCTTCTGGCGGCAAGCTATACAGGTACGCTCAGGAACATGTTTTGTACGCTTCTGAGTACCCGCCATCCACTATCTCACTCCTCAAGTTCATCCTCGAACTTATCGAGGGGCGACACTTTTTGCTTGCGAATCTTCCTCGACTTGCTTGCCTCGAGCCGCTCCTCTTTGACGGATTTCTTTTTCTTATCTTTCTTATCCTTCTCCTTGCCCTCACCCCTGAAATCCCGCCCCGCAAAAATATCCTCGGCAAAACGAATTAGCGGCTTCTCGGAAGGCACCGCGACCTCAGCAGGAGGTTCGTAGGGCACCAACTCCTCTTCCGCCTCCTCGCCCTTCTGAGGCAACACCGGCTCTTGCTCAACCAGCGTCAGCACATCGCTGACCGCTAACTTTTCCTTCTCCTCAGCCGCCACTATCTCCGCAGCCTCTTTCACCTCATCCTCAATCGGCTCTTCAACCGTGACCGCCTCAACTGCCGCCTTCGCAGTCACCGGCTTCCTCTCAGCCTCAGCAATACTTGCTGCCTTGATATCTATCTTCCAGCCGGTCAACCTAGCAGCAAGCCTGGCATTCTGACCTTCCTTACCGATAGCCAGCGAAAGTTGCCCGTCAGGAACCACTACTACCGCTGACTTCTCCGTCTCATTAACATCCACACCCACCACCTGAGCAGGACTCAAGGCATTAGCAATGAAGACCTTGGAATGAGGATGCCACTGAATTACATCTATCCTCTCGCCCCCGAGCTCATTCACCACACTTTGAATCCTCACACCTCTCAGCCCAACACAGGAGCCCACGGGGTCTATCCCCTCCTGCTGCGCTGCTACAGCCACCTTGCTGCGATAGCCAGCCTCACGAGCGACAGCCTTAATCTCAACAATCCCGTTGGAAATCTCGGGAACCTCTATTTCGAAAAGACGACGCACAAGATTGGGATGGGAACGGGACAGAATGAGCTTCGGACCTTTATTGGTGCGATTCACCTCCAGCAGGTATAACCTGAGCCTCTGACCCACACGGTAGCGTTCAGTCCGCATCTGCTCTACAGAAGGAAGCACCCCCTCTGCTTTGCCCAAGTCTACAATCACTTGCCTGGGGTCCACCCTCTGTACCACACCGCTGACAATATCACCTTCTCGATTAGCATACTCTCCAAATATAAACTCGCGCTCCGCCTCGCGAAGGCGCTGCAGCACCACCTGTTTGGCAGTCTGAGCAGCGATGCGACCAGGGTGAAACGCTACCGATTCCAGGGAAATCGTCTCGCCCACCTGTACATCTTTCTTTATCTTTTTTGCTTCCGCTAAAGACATCTCTCGATAAGGGTCGGTGGTTTTATCCACCACAGTCTTGAGAGTATAGACTTTAACATCGCCGCTGGCGGGGTTTATCTTCACCGAGATATTATGCTGTGCCCCGATTTCGTCCTTTTTAAAAGCAGAGACAAGTGCAGCCTCAACAGCAGAGAAAACCACCTCTTTAGGCAGATTTCTTTCTGCTGCCAACTGAGTAATAGCGAGTATGAAATCCGTCTTCATCCTGCCCTCGCCTCCTTATTCAACCACCAAAACCCCCAATCAATTAAAAAAGTGGGTCGAGCCCACTTAACAAAACTTCCTATCACGAGGAATATAGCACTTTTTGAGCCATAATGCAACCCCCTGTACTAGCTTCAACATTAGCACTCAGCCATCTGCCCCACCCTTCCGACATTCGATATGCAAATCGTAGGCACGGGTTTCAAACCCGCCCCAGCCATAAGAAAATACCCCCAAAGGAGCAAAAAAGCTATTTCAAGAGGACTTCGAGCCTCTCCGCTACCCGCCCCAGAGGCACAAGCTCAATATCCTTCGCCCTGCGCAACTTCACCTCAGCGCTGGAGGACTTCAGCGTCCGTCGGCTCACCGTCAACCTCACAGGCATGCCCAGAAGGTCGGCATCGTTGAACTTGACACCCGGCGACTCGTTGCGGTCATCGAAAAGCACCTCGTACACCTTCTGAGAAAGCTCGCCGTATAGCTTCTCCGCAGCCTCAGCCACCGCAGGCTCGTCTATGTTCAGACCACACAAATAGACCTGATAAGGCGCTATTTGAGTAGGCCAGATGATTCCCTTATCGTCGTGGTTCTGCTCTATGACCGCCGCCAGAAGCCGACCCACGCCGATGCCGTAGCAGCCCATAACCATCGGCTTCTGCACACCATCGCGGTCGAGATAGAAAGCCTCCTGCCTCTGACTGAACACAGTGCCCAGCTTGAACACATGCCCAATCTCAATGCCGCGCATTGACTTCAATTCGCCACTGCACTTCGCACAGCGATGCCCCGCCTTTGCCAGAGCTATATCCGCAACCAAATCGACCTTGAAGTCACGAGGGCAATTTGCATTTTTGAGATGGTAGCCATCTTTATTAGCGCCCACTACGAAGTTGTGCCCAAGAGCTATCGAGTCATCAGCCACTATCTTGATTCCCTTCAATCCAACAGCCGAAGCCGAGCCAGCCACCAGCCCCGCTGCCTTAACCTCATCATCGTTAGCCAGCCTCAACTCAGCGCACTTCAAAACGTTCCTGAGCTTGACCTCGTTTACCTCTAGGTCGCCCCTTATTATGACGAAGACCATCTCGGCATCCACAGAGTAAAAAACAGCCTTCAAGGTACAGCTCCTGGGCACACCCAGGAAGTTCGCTACCTCCTCGATAGTCTTGGCTCCAGGGGTAGCTACCTCTTCAAGCAGCTTAAGCGGCTCCTCATCCAGCTTCGCCTTTACGAAGCTCGCCCTCTCGGCGTTTGCCGCGCAGTCGCAGACGCTGCAATAGATAATCTCGTCCTCCCCGACCTCGGTTGCTACCATGAACTCGTGGGAGTCCTTGCCCCCGATAGCGCCGCTGTCAGCCTCGATGAGCACTGCATTGAGACCGCAGCGAGCATAGATATTCTTATATGCCTGAACCATCTTCTTATAGCTGACATCGAGGGTTTCGGCGTCGGTATCAAAGCTATAGCAATCCTTCATGGTGAACTCGCGCACCCTCACCAGACCGCCGCGGGGACGTGGCTCATCGCGGAACTTGGTCTGTATCTGGTAGAGCATCAGGGGAAGGTCGCGGTAGCTTTTCACATTGCGGCGCGCCAGGTCGGTAATCATCTCCTCGTGGGTGGGACCGAGTACAAGCCTGCGCTCCCTGCGGTCCTGGACAGTGAACAGCGACTTACCGAAGGCGAGGTCGCGTCCGCTCGCCTCCCATATCTCAAGCGGCTGGAGCACAGGCATGTGCAGCTCCTGCCCGCCGGCGACATCCATCTCCTCGCGAATTATCTGCTCAATCTTGCGCAGCGCCCGCCATCCCAGAGGCAGGTACGAGTAAATCCCAGCCGTCACCTGCTGCATCATCCCAGCCTTGAGCAGCAACTGGTGGCTGGCAGTCTCCGCCTCCGCCGGCACCTCGCGCAACGTTTTACCGAATAGCTTCGACAGACGCATACTTTACCTCATTAGCACACACAATTTATAGGCTCCCCACCTCCGCCATCAACGCTTCAAGGAAATCGGCTTCCTCGACAGTGCGAACCTTTTCGCCTTTCCTGAAGATGACGCCCCTGCCCTTGCCGCAGGCTATGCCCACGTCGGCATCCTTCGCCTCGCCGGGTCCGTTCACCACACACCCCATCACAGCCACCTTAATCGTTTTCTCGACCCCCTTCAGCCTCTCCTCGACTATCTGAGCCAACCTCACGATATCGGTCTCAGAGCGCCCGCATGAAGGGCAGCTTACCAGCGTAGGTCCCCGCTCCCTGAGCTTCAGCGACTTCAGTATCTCGTAGGCAGCCTCTACCTCTTTGCAGGCATCGACGGTGGTCAGCGACACCCTGATGGTATCTCCGATGCCCTCGTAGAGCAATATGCCCAAGCCCACCGCGCTGCGGATAGACCCGCTCCAGGGCAATCCCGCCTCGGTGATGCCCAGATGCAGCGGGTAGGGAATCTTCTTGGCAATAGCCTGATACGCCTCGATAGTAGTGGGCACATCGAAAGCCTTGACCGATACCTTTATTAGGTCGAAGTCCAGGCTCTCCAGAAGCCGAACTTCACCGAGAGCTGCATCTACCATGCGCTTCACTGCCGAACCTTTGCCCTTTGAAGCCCTGGGCAAGCTGCCGGCATTGACCCCCACCCGTATCGGCACTCCTCTTTCCTTGGCGGCACGCACCACTTTGGCAATATGCTCGGGGTCGCTGATATTGCCCGGGTTCAACCTCAAACCATCTGCGCCCGACCTCAGCGCCTCCAGTGCAAGGCGGTAATCGAAATGGATGTCCGCAATAAGCGGAATCGAAATCTTCTTCTTTATGCCGACAATAGCCTTTGCAGCCTCCATATCAGGCACCGCCACCCGCACAATCTCGCAGCCGCACTCCTCAAGCTGGCGAATCTGCCTCACGGTAGCCTTCACGTCTCGCGTGTCGGTCTTGGTCATGGACTGCACCACGACAGGCGCAGCACCACCTATCCTCACGCCACCGATTCTTACGACTTTCGAGGCACGGCGCTTCATCATGGGGTCAGGCTTTCTCCTCTAATCACGCGCAGGATGTCGTAATAGCTTATCACCAGTATCAAACCAATCAGGAGCGCAAACCCAGTGAGATGAACCAGAGCCTCAGTCTTAGGTGAGACGCGTTTACCACGCCTCACCACCTCCAAAAGCACGAACACAATCCTGCCTCCATCGAGCGCCGGCAGCGGCAGAATATTGATTATAGCCAGGTTTATGCTCAAGAAAGCGGCGAACTGTATTAAATATGAAGGTCCCGCCTCGCTCACCTCTCCAGTAAGCTGGAAGATGCCCACAGGTCCCGCAACCTCGGGAGCCCTCTTCTGCACGAACCAGCTTGTTATCTCGTTCCTCATCAGAACGAAGGTCTCCCCTATCGTTGAGATGCTCTGGGGCACAGCGTCCCAGAAGGGATACAACTGGCTCTCCTCGCGCGTATTCACCATCTCCATGCCGATGCCGACAGCCCCTTCGCCCTCTGGAGGATCCCATCTTGGCACCACAGCAGCTTTCTTGGTGTTACCATCCGTGTCCACAAGTTCGAATGTAATCTCCTCACCCATCTTCAGGTGAACTGCATATATGACATCGCCGATATTTTGAATAGAAGTGCCATTCACCTTGAGCACCGTGTCCCCAGGCTCGATACCCGCCTCCGTTGCCGGCGAGTTAGGTGCAACCTCCCCTATTTTGACATCCCCCACAACCACCTGCCTGGGCACCATGAAGGCAATGGTCAGAAGCACGATAGGCAGCACTGCATTCATCAGCGGTCCCGCGAAGAGAACCCCCAATCTCACCGCAGGCTTCTTGCTGGCAAAGCTCCTGGGCTGGCTGGGGTCTTCCTCTCCCAGCAGCTTGCAGAAGCCGCCCAGGGGAATCCAGTTGAGTGAATAAATAGTCTCACCACGCTTGATGCCGAAAATCCTGGGCGGGAAGCCCATGCCGAACTCCTCGACCTTTATCCCTGCCATCTTAGCGGAGACGAAATGCCCCGCCTCATGGACAAAGATTAAAAGCCCGAGGATAAGCAGAAACGCTATCAGGGTCAGCGCAAACATTATTTACCTTCTACCTCTAATTCCAGCCCTGGCGACCTCCCTTGCCCACTTGTCAGCAGCTATGATTTCCTCCAGAGAAGGATGCCTTACCCCATTATGGCGCTCCAGAGTCCTCTCCACAAGCCTGGCTATGTCCAGAAAGCCAATTTTCTTCTTGAGGAAAAGCTCCACCGCCACCTCGTCAGCAGCGCTGAGCACCGCAGGATAGGTGCCTCCCCTCTCAGCAGCCTCTCTGGCTAGCCTCAGGCAAGGGAACCTGTCCAAATCCACAGACTCGAAGCTGAGCAAGCCGACTTTACTGAAATCCACATTCTGAGGAAAAGCCGCTTGCCAGCGCTCGGGATATGTCAAAGCGCACTGAATGGGCAATCTCATGTCAGGCAGGCTCAGTTGCGCCTTCACCGAGCCGTCAACGAACTCCACCATGGAATGAATTATACTCTGAGGGTGAATCACCACCTCTATCTTCGGAAAAGGCACCCCGAAAAGCCAGTGCGCCTCGATAATCTCCATGCCTTTATTCATCAGGGTGGCGCTATCTACAGTTACCTTCGTCCCCATCTGCCAGGTGGGATGCCTCAGCGCATCCTCCGGCGTAACCTCAGCAAGCTGTTTCTTCGTCTTGGCACGGAAGGGACCCCCTGAGGCTGTAAGGATAAGCCTCGCTATCTCTTTGTTAGACTCTCCCCGCAGGCACTGCCAGATGGCGCTGTGCTCGCTATCAATGGGCAGTATCTCAACTTTGTGGCGTCTCGCCTCTGCGGTCACAATCTCCCCAGCCATCACCAGCACCTCTTTGTTAGCAAGGGCAACCGTCTTGCCAGCGCGGATGGCAGCCAGGGTAGGACCGAGCCCAGCCTTGCCTGCTGTTGCCACGACCACAAGCTCCACATCAGGATGAGCAGCTATTTCATCAATAGAGAGATAGCTAGCCTTCAATACCCTTTCGCTCTCGGCACCCAGCTCCGTGCAGAAGAACCCCGGTTTGAATTCGCTAACCTGCTTCTTGAGCAGCGAGAGATTACTTCCCCCTGCCAGGGCAACCACCTTGAATCTACCGGGGAAGGCGCGAATAACCTCCAGTGTCTGCCGCCCTATCGAGCCAGTGGAACCTAAAATCGCCAGCCGCTTCATCCTACGAACCATCGCAAACAATAGTACACCACAACACCAGTGAAGACAATGCTATCCAGCCTGTCGAGGATGCCCCCATGTCCGGGGATAAGATTACTCGCCTCTTTCACACCCATGCTTCGCTTTATCCTGGACTCAGCAAGGTCGCCTAGCTGAGCAAAGATGCCGATGAGGAAACCCAAGAGGAGCAATTTGCCGTAGCCTATGTCTAAGTCTAAAATGAGGGCTAAAACTACAACTGCTACCAGCGCCCCCGCCAACCCCCCGGCAGCCCCCTCCCACGTCTTACCAGGAGAAATCGTTGGAGCCATCTTATGCCTGCCCCAGGCACGCCCCACAAAGTAGGCTGCGGTATCCACCGCGAAAGTGGAGAAAAGCGCCAGTATCACCCACTCCCTGCCGTAGAAGCCCATTATCAGAACCCAGTAGCTTAACAGCCAGCCCAGGTAGAAAACGCCGGCTATGGTTGCTGCCCAACTGAGCACCGCCACATCCCTGGAGGAACGACGAAACAGCACCAGGAGCAAGGGCAAAGCCACCGCTGCGGTAACCAGCGCCAGCGTAACCAGAAGCCACATGCCTTCGGAGCTGTAGGAAGGCGCGTAGTAGGCATTGAAAATGAAGAACAGCGCCCAGAGAGTGCCGAAGAAGGTCAGGGGCTGCCAGCCCTTGCGGGCAACCAGAGAGTAGAACTCGTAAACGCCTAGAATGACGACTACAGCCACACCTATGGAAAACCAGGGGTTACCAAACCAGATGCAGGCAACGAGGACAGGTATGAGGATTGCTGCGCTTATTACTCTCTGTCGAAGCATCCACAATTAAGAGCCGGGGAAAGCAGATTCCCCTAAGCCCTTTTTGCTTCTCCTTCCGCTTTCAATCCGCCGAAGCGCCGCTCTCGCTGACTGTAGGCTATCAGCGCCTTATCAATATCTGCCTCAGCGAAGTCGGGCCACAAAGTGAGCGTGAAGTAATACTCGCTGTACGCCCCTTGCCAGATAAGGAAGTTGCTGAGGCGCATCTCGCCGGCGGTACGAATAATCAGGTCTGGCTCGGGTATTTCCAGGGTATAGAGATATTTAGAGAATAGTGATTCGGTTATCTCCTCCGGAGGAATGCCATCCTTTATAATGCGCTTAACCGCTTCCAGTATCTCGGAGCGTCCCCCGTAATCGAAAGCCACGCTCAGCGTCAGACCGGTATTATTCTTGGTTGTCTCTATAGACCTGTGCACCTTGGCTTTCAACTCTTTGGACAAAGCATCCACCTTGCCCAGATGAAACAGCCTGACGTTCTTTTCGTGAAGAGCTTTGGTCTCGAGGTCGATTATCTCCGCCATGATACGGAGCAGCCCGCTGACCTCATCGTCAGGACGCCTCCAGTTCTCCGTGGAGAAAGCGTAGAGGGTGAGGTATTTCACCTTATATCTGGCGAAACACTCGACGACACTGCGGACATTCTTAGTGCCAGCCTGATGTCCAGCAAGACGGGGCAGACCGCGCTGCTTTGCCCACCTGCCATTGCCATCCATGATAATGGCTACGTGCTGAGGCAGAGGTGAAATCGTTTTCACTTTTACCGCTGATGCCGAAGTTTCAACCACCACCCGCTCCCATTATACACTAGAATTCCATTAGCTCGGACTCTTTAGCCTTCGCTATGCGGTCGATTTCCTCGACGAACTTATCGGTGAGCTGCTGCAGCTTTCCCAGGGCTCTCTTCTGCTCATCCTCCGTCATCTCTTTGTCGTCCTTGAGTTTACGCAATCCCTCCAGCGCGTCCCGCCGCACATTGCGCACCGCTACCTTGCCATCCTCTACCTTCTTGCGCACCATCTTCACCAACTGGGTACGCCGCTCCTCAGTGAGCTGAGGGATAGCAAGCCTTATGATATTGCCATCGTTATGGGGATTCAAGCCGAGGTCGGATTTGAGAATAGCCTTCTCGACATTCAGTAGTACCGACTTGTCCCAGGGCTGAATTACAAGCAGCCTCGCCTCAGGGACAGAGATACCGGCGATTTGATTCAGGGGCACAGGGGTTCCATGGTAATCAACCATGATATGCTCCACCAGCCCGGGATGGGCTCTCCCAGTGCGAACAGTTGATAGCTCGTGCTTCAAGACATCCACTGCCTTGCGCATCTTGGCATCTGCATTAAGCAGAACACTCTCGCCGCTCATTTGCAATCCCCCATATCGAAATCCAACCAGGCTTAAGCGCCAGAATATCTTATGAGCTTTAAACTTCTAGGTCTTTACGAAGCAATCATCAATAGGAAATAAATGTGCTAATCGCTGCCATGAACAAGGGTGCCTATGAGTTCACCCACTACCACCCGCTCCAGACTACGAGGAGCTCGAAGGTCAAAAACAACTATGGAGAGCCTGTTATCCATACAAAGTGAAAGAGCGGTGGAATCCATAACCTCAAGCCTCATCCTCAAGGCATCCAGATAGCTCAACTGGTCGAACCTTTTGGCTCTTGGATTGACCAGGGGGTCGGAATCATATACCCCGTCAACGTTGTTCTTAGCCATGAGCAGCACTTCGGCGTTTATCTCTATGGCTCGCAGCGCTGCCGCCGTATCGGTGGTCATATAGGGATTGCCCGTCCCTGCTGCGAAGATAACCACCCGACCCTTCTCGAGGTGGCGTATGGCTCGGCGTCTGATATAAGGTTCAGCGATTGCCTGAATCGCTATGGCGCTTTGAGTTCGGGTGACCACGCCCATCTTCTCCAGGGCGTCTTGCAGCGCGAGGGCATTAATCATCGTTGCCAGCATGCCAGCGTAATCGGCAGTGGCTCGGTCCATGCCCCTGGCTTCGGCAGCCGCACCCCTCCAGATATTACCTCCCCCCACCACCACAGCCACCTGAATCCCCTTTTTCACAATCCGTCTCAACTGACGGGCGATATTCTCCACGGTGGCGGAGTCGATACCGTACTCCCCCTCCCCCATGAGAGCCTCACCGCTCAGCTTCAACAACACCCGCTTGTATTTTGGACTAAGCCTCTTTTCCATTCAACCCCAGCTCGAAGCGGGCAAACCTCTTTACCTTTATGTTCTCCCTGACCTTAGCGACCGCCTCGGTGATTATATCCTGAACCTTTTTCCCGGGGTCCTTTATGAACGGCTGAAGCAGAAGGCATTCCTCATCGGGAACCTCCTCCGCCTGTGGCACATCCTCCCGCGCCATGAACCTGGGCTTGGTAGCTGCTACCTGCATCGCAAGGTCATGTGCCAGCTCTTTGAATTCAGGGGTACGAGCTACGAAATCGCTCTCGCAGTTGAGCTCCACCAGAGCCCCGATGCGCCCGCCCCCATGCACATACGCCTCCACCAGCCCCTGGCTGGCAACGCGGCTCTCCTTCTTCTTAGCCACAGCATAGCCGCGTTCCTTCAGCATAACAGCAGCGGCGGCCACATCGCCTTTGGTTCCCTGCAGTGCGCGTTTGCACTCCATTATCCCAGCGCCAGTCTGCTCTCGCAGCACCTTTATAGCATCAGTTGAAACCTGCATTTGTTCCCCCTAACCCTCGCTTGAACCAGCGCTACTTTTGAATCTTACCGGTCTCTGCACCAGCCCCCTGCGCAACAGGTGCTGCAGGGCTTTCCACCTTCACCTCGCCCGCAAGCTTCTCAGCCAACGCATCCCTGGTCTGTTTACCCTGTATAACCGCATCCGCAATAACAGCACAGAAGAGCGCCACCGCCCTGATAGCATCATCATTGCCAGGTATAGGATACTCAACCTCATCGGGATCGCAATTAGTATCCATTATGGCGACAATGGGCACGCCCACCCGCCTCGCCTCAGCAATAGCGTTGCGCTCTTTGGATGGGTCCACAATGAATAGAGCTCCGGGGAGCCTCGTCATCTCCTTAACGCCCCCCAACAAGCGATTGAGATGCACAATCTCCTTATCCAGCTTCAAACCCTCTTTCTTGGGCAAACGCTCGAACTCTCCACGAGCCTTGCGGTCCTCGAGACGCACCAGAAAGTCGATACGCGACTGTATGGTGGAGAAATTGGTCAACATTCCGCCCAGCCAGCGCTGATTCACATAGAACATGCCGCAGCGCTTCGCCTCCTGCTCCACAGCGTCCTGCGCCTGCTTCTTGCTGCCCACGAAGATGACATTATCGCCGTTGGCAACCGTCTCACGGATGAAATCGCAACCCTTGCCCAGCATTACAACAGTCTGTTCCAGGTCTATGATGTGGATGCCGTTGCGCTGGCTAAAAATGTAGGTCTTCATCTTCGGGTTCCAGCGCCCCACCTGATGTCCGAAGTGTACCCCCGCCTCCAGCAGCAGTTTCATTGAGATAGGTTCTGCCATTCTACTTACCCTTACCCTCTAACTATCCAATCCTTCGCTGCTAACATAGCTATACTAGTGGCGAAGAACCAGAGATTTTTCGCCTAAGATTTTTAGGCTGAAAGCCAGTTTAGCATAGGTAGAGCTAAAAGACAATATCATCCTGCTTCCGCTCTTGACAGAATCTACCTGAGATGATAAATTGTTTTTAGCACTCTTTAGCAAAGAGTGCTAAAAACAAGAGCGCGAATAGGCGACCCCGATAAAATAACGCCTTTTCCGTGAGGTGAGACCTTGCCTATCTACGAATATGAGTGCAGCAGTTGCCGCTCCAGATTCGAACGAAAACAAAGGTTCGATGCAGAGCCTATAGCTACCTGCCCTCAGTGCTCCGGTAAGGCTCGCCGCCTCATCCATTCAGTGCCCGTAGTCTTCAAAGGAAGCGGCTTCTATTGCACCGACCACGGCGGTGGCGCACCCTGCAACTCAGCAGGCAAATGCAAAGAGACCGAGTGCGAGGCAAAAGCTGAGAAGAAAGAGACAAAGAAGGAAGAGAAGGCCAAGGAGAGCAAGTGAGAGCCCTGGTGCAAAGGGTCTCCAAAGCCTCGGTCAGCATCGAAGGTAGACCAATAGCCTCCATAGAACAGGGACTCGTAGCCCTCATCGGCGTCGGCAAAGGTGACTCCGAACAAGATGCCCAGTATCTCGCTGACAAGATAGCCAACCTGCGCATCTTCTCCGACGAGGCGGATAAGTTCAACCTCTCCGCACTCGACACCCAGGGCGAAATTCTGGTCGTCAGCCAGTTCACTCTCCTCGCAGATACCCGCAAAGGACGCCGCCCCAGCTTCACCGATGCTGCCCCTCCGGAGGAAGCGGAGCCTCTTATCGACAAATTCGTCCAGTTTCTGCAAGCCGCCGGACTCAAAGTGCAAACCGGACGCTTCCGCCAAAATATGCTGGTCGAGATACACAACAGCGGACCCGTAACCATCTTCATGGCCAGCGAAGAGCGCCTCAGACCCCGACGCAGCTAGCCAGTTCTCTCCACACGGCATTACTTCACTAACCCGTCCCCCGTTCGCCCTTCACCCTTTTGGGGCTTATTGCAACTAGTTGCAATAAGCCCCAAAACCTGTTATTATCTATTACGGAAGGGCGAATTATGAGTTGCACCGAGACTCTACGAGAGCAGGGCTACCGGCTGACACCACAGCGCATGATGATTCTCTCCGCAATTCATGCCAGCGACCACCATATCAGCGCTGAGGAGATATACGACCAGGTGCGCGTTAAATACCCCCAGGTAAATATCTCCACCGTGTACCGCACCCTCGAGCTTCTCAAAGAACTGGGGCTGGTCACCGAGACCGACCTCGGCGGAGGCAAGTTCCGCTACCATTCCGTGGAGAAAGGGCACCATCACCACTTAATCTGCCGCAAGTGCGGACAAGTGTTCCATCTCGATGAGTCCGTGCTCAAGCCGGTGGAAGGAGCTATCCTGCGCCAATACGACTTCAAGGCTGACCTGAGCCACCTAGCCGTCTTCGGCAACTGCGTGAAATGCCAGCGATAAAAAAATTTGAAAATCGAATGCAATTAGTTGCAAATGCATTGAATTGAATCTGAGGCTGACGAAGGGGAGGAATTGCCATGTGTGAAGCTACAGCCTACCTCGTGAGCAGCGGCAAGGAAAAGGAGCTTATGAAAGAGGTCGCTGTGGTGGAGGTAAAGGGGAAGCAGCTAGTATTCAGGGACATCCTGGGCAACGAGAAGAAACTCGCAGCCAGAATCAAAAGAATCGACTTAATGAATCACAGGATAACAGTTGAGTAGACTTGGATAAAACAGTAGGACAACAGAGCATGAGCAAACCCAGTTCCATCGTCAGGTTTCTATTCGTTGCGCTTTTACTAAGCCTGCTGCTATCTCCCCTTGCATGCACCAGTGAGGCAACGCCGAAGCTGAAGGTGGTCGCTTCCACTTCTCTAATCTCCACGATTGTGAAACAGGTAGGAGGCGACAAGGTTCAGGTAACAAACATCATCTCGCCAGCACAATGCCCCGGGCACTTCGATGTAAAAGCCAGCGACGTCCAGATGCTTGCCGACGCCACTATCTTCCTGATGCACGGCTGGCAGGGTGAGCTTTTCAGCGAGCAGTTGATTGAATCCGCCAACAACCCGGGACTCCAGGCTGTCACACTGAATATCATGGGCAACTGGATGACGCCTACAGTTCAAGCGCAAGCAGTGGATAACATCACCTCAGTCCTGGCTGAAATAGATCCCCAGAATGCCAGCTATTACCAGAATAACGCCAGATCACAGCAAGCAGCTATCACCGCTAAAGGTAATGAACTCAAAGCCAGGCTCGAATCTGGAAATTTGAGCCAGTTCAATGTAATATGCTCCGAACAAATAACCGGATTGGTGCAATGGACAGGGTTCAATGTTATCGCATCCTACGGCCGCCCTGAGGACCTACCCATAAAAGATTTAAAAGATCTCATAGACAAGGCCAAGGAAGCCAGTGTGGCGCTGATCATCGATAACCTTCAGAGCGGATTTAACGCTGGTGAAGCCATGGTGCAGGACATTGGAGCTATCCAGGTAACACTGTCCAACTTCCCTGGCGGCTTCGACAACACTGAGACCTGGGCTAAAGCTGCTGAGTACAACGTTGATTTGCTACTTAAAGCACTAGCAAAGTACAGGGAGGGATAAGCCCTTGAGAAACCATCGTGAAATGAACGGCACGGCAGTAAGTATCGAACGGGCTGTGGTCTCCTATCGCGAGCACGTCGCCCTCCGCGATGTCTCGCTGGAGATAAAAAGGGGGGAGTTCTTAGGAGTCATCGGACCTAACGGCGCCGGAAAGACCACGTTGCTCAGTTTAATAAACGGGCTAGGGAAGCTCGTGCAGGGGCGCGTCTGGGTACTGGGGCACAGCATCAACCACGGTTCTGTCAACGGAATCAGAAAACGCGTGGGCTATGTGGCTCAGGCGCAGAACATCGACCCCCGGATGCCTATCACGGTGAAAGAGGTGGTAATGGTGGGACGCTACGGTCAACTGGGATTGTTCCGCCGACCCAACAGAGCAGATCGCGAGATTGTGGATGAGATGCTTGAACTGGTGGGGATGAGCCACCTGTCTAAGCGCCCCATCGGGCATCTCTCAGGCGGAGAACAGCAAAGGGTTGCTATAGCCCGCGCTTTGGCTCAAGAGCCCGATATGTTTCTTCTCGATGAGCCTACCGCCTCGCTGGACTGGCGTGCCCAGGGGGAGCTGCTGGATCTGGTGAGAAGAATCCACGAGACCCAGAAGCTAACTACCTTGTTTGTTACCCATGATTTGAACGCCTTGCCTGAAGCGTGCGACCGCGTGGTATTGATGAAAAACGGCAAAATCTGGCAGCAGGGCGTGCCGGAGCTTGTACTGAAGCAGGATATTCTGAGTCAACTCTACGACGCCCCCATCATGATTCAGGAGCATGAGGGAAGGCAGATATTCCTCAAAGCAGCAGGATAAATGGACCTATCAATCTTCGGCTACCAGTTCATGCAGAACGCCATCCTGGCTGCATTCCTCGGCGGCGTGGCTTGCGCTACCGTTGGAGTCTTCGTAGTCCTCATGGGAATCTCTTTCATCGGGGTCTGCCTCTCTCATGCAGCTTTCGCCGGAGCCCTTCTCGGTGTTCTGCTGGGGTTTGACCCCCTCCTCGGCGCCTTTCTGTTCAGCCTGGGCACCGCTGCCATCATCGGACCCCTCGCCAGCAGAGGGGAACTGAACCTCGATACCTCCATAGGCGTGCTCTTCTCACTGATGCTGGGGCTGGCTTTCATATTCATGGGGCTGATGTCGGGACCCAAGACCGAGATGCTGGGATTGCTCTGGGGCAGTATCCTGACCGTCAGCAATACAGACCTGCTCTTGCTCGGTATTGTGGCAGTAGGAGTAGTGGGGCTTGTGCTCCTGTTCTTCAAGGAAATCCAGGCTGTAATCTTCAATCGCGAGATAGCTTTGGCGGTAGGCATACCAGCCAGCTTCATCATCTACGGCATCCTGTTCCTGACCGGGTCTACTATCACCGTCTCCCTCTCCCCTATCGGGGGTTTGCTCATCTTCAGCCTCATCATCAACCCCGCGGCTGCCGCTTACCAGCTAACCTATAGCCTGAAGAAGATGTTCCTGCTCTCCGCAGTCTTCGGAGTGGTCTCAGGCTGGGTGGGGCTTCTGGCATCCTATCTTTTCAACGTGCCCAGCGGCGCTGCCATCATAGTTACATCCTCTCTAGTATTCGGACTAGCTACCCTGTTTTCGCCAAAAAGGAAAGTCAAGAGGTGGCGAGCGAAAGATGAACCATCGAGAGTACTTTAATCAACTGGCAAGCAGATGGGACCGCATGGCGAGCGCTGAGACCAAAGCCCGACTGCCCAAGTTGATAGAAGAACTGGTTATCAAGCCAGGTGACGCTATTCTCGACGTCGGGGGCGGCACAGGCATCCTGCTACCCATGCTCTATGAAGCTGCAGGCGATAAGGGCAAAGTAGTATCGCTGGACATCGCCGAGGAGATGCTCAAGCAAGCGAGGAACAGTGGGCACAAGGGACACATAGAATATATTCACGCCGACGCTGCCGCCATACCTCTAGTGAGCGAGACCTTCGACCTGGTCGTCTGCTACTCCTGCTTCCCCCACTTCCCCGATAAGCCAAGAGCCCTTGCAGAAATGGCTAGGGTGCTCCGCAACGGTGGCAGGCTAGCCATCTGTCACACTGCCAGCCGCCATGCCATCAACGAGCTTCACAAGTCCATAGGACACGTGATAGAGTACGACACCATCCCAAACGCAGCCACCATGCGCAAGTTGCTAGCAAAGTCCGGTATGAAGCACATCGAAGTGAGAGACGGGGCTCACCGCTACCTCGCCACCGCCACCAAGAGCTAAGCTGAGGCTTTCCTGCGGAAAATCATCGAGTCCAGGCTCAAGAACTCCCCTTTATGTACCAGTATCTGGATGGCCATGAGCAGAAGCACGCAATCAATTATGAGGGCCTCCCCGGTGCTGAACTGCAGCGAAGCGATGCTGCCGAAGCAGCCACACTCCCCATACAATCCACGGTAAAGCCTAGTGCTGTTGCCAATGATGAAACTCAGAGCCGCAAGGCCACCGATGCCAGCAGCAAATCTTGACAGAAGCCCCAGGATC
>Ga0315275_10001097_pt1 | contig 23349 bp, 22 predicted proteins | sample YL17G03_0_MG_FD_205557 | JGI IMG/M metagenome (GOLD analysis project Ga0315275, IMG submission 205557) | Sediment microbial communities from Yellowstone Lake, YNP, Wyoming, USA - YL17G03_0 | ecosystem: Environmental > Aquatic > Freshwater > Lake > Sediment | place: USA: Wyoming | collected...
CTTCATGGCATCGGTTCTCCTTAGAACATCTGCAGACACTTCACCAGCCGATCATACACGCCCCGCGGATCGAGGGTGGGGTCGAGCCGGACGGTAAGGTTGTAAAACTTCTCGCTATGTTTCCGGGCGAACCCGACACGGACGCGTGCCTTGCTTGCCTTACAAATATAGGCCGAGGGAAGCACGAAGTCAAGGTTGAGGTCAATGGCGATGTCGTACTGGTGGGTGCCGATGCGTTCGATAAGGTCGTGGTGCGGAAGATAGAACAGATTGAACTCATTCACCAGGAGCCTCACCTGCGGGCTGTGGGGCAGCAGCCGTGCCGTTTGATAATCGTCTTCTGCCGTGATAATCGTGATGTTCTCCTCGGCAAATCGTTTGGTCAGCATCTCCATCACCGAAACTGCCGGAAACCGTTGGGCGCGATTGAGCGGCATGATCAGCAACGCATGATGTGCAGAGGAAAGGGCGTTGGTGAACGCAATGATCGGTTCCTGCGCTTTCCTGAATCGGAATCGCGCCACCTGGAGTCCAAGCCATATGCGGGGTGTGCGGAACATGCGGCCCCGTCTAGCGCACCATTTTCATGAGATCGTCCTCTGCAAGGATCGGGATGCCGAGCGTACGGGCTTTTGCGAGTTTTGAACCGGCGTCTTCTCCCACAACGACATAATCGACCTGCTTGCTGATACCTGAGGCGACAACGCCACCGGCATTCTCGATTATGGCTTTCGCCTCTTCGCGTGAGTAGGTTGGGAGCGTTCCCGTAAGGACGAACGTCTTTCCTGCCAGTTTCCCACGCCTCGCCTCTGCCGCAACAGCGAGATTCACCCCGGCGTCCTGCAGTCGCTTGATGAGATCCCGGTTGTGCTTCTCGGCGAAGAACAGCGAGACGCTCTCGGCTATGGCCGGGCCAATGGTGGGGATGGTCTGCAATTCGTCGGGGGGGGCTTTGTGGAGTTCCTCGATGGAACGGAAATGGTCCGCAAGCACGCGTGCAACACCTGCGCCGACATGCCGGATGCCGAGCGCGAAGAGTACGCGCGGGAAGGGCTGTCTCTTGCTCCACTCGATTGCCTCGAGGAGATTGTGCGCACTCTTTTCCCCCCAGCGCTCCAATGCTACGAGCGTTGCCCGATGCTTGTCGAGGGTATAGAGGTCCGCGTAGTTGGCCACCAGGTTCAGCCCGACGAGCTGTTCCACAACTGCTTCGCCGAGCCCTTCAATATCCATTGCTCCCCTGTGCGCGAAATGCTCGATGCGCGCACGGATTTGTGCGGGGCATTCAGCGTTGTCACAATAGTAGCTCGCCTCGCCTTCCGGCCTGTGGATGGCCGACCTGCATTCCGGACAACGGTCCGGCATGAGAAACGGTCTGGTGCTGCGTGGACGTTTCGACTCAAGGACACCTGTCACCTTAGGGATGACATCCCCGCCTTTCTCCACGGTCACGGTGTCTCCGACCCTAAGGTCCAGGGTTCGGATATAGTCGACGTTGTGCAACGTTGCGCGACTCACGGTCGTTCCGCCGAGAAAAACAGGAGCAAGTTCTGCAACCGGGGTGACAGTCCCAACTCTTCCTACCTGCAACGTGATCCCTGTGAGAATTGTTTCCGCCTTGCGCGATGAGAATTTGAACGCAATAGCCCATCGGGGACTCTTGGCAATCGTTCCCAGCCGATCGCGTTGCCTGAGGTCGTCCACCTTAACAACGACACCGTCGATTTCATACGGGAGGGAATCGCGATGCTCTTGCCAGTGTTTCCAGAAATCCAGGATGTCGTCGATGGTGTGGCAGAGGCGATGGTGGGGGTTGACGGGAAAGCCAATGGATTTCAACGTCTGCAAACTTTCATAGTGCCGTCGCACCCCGGCCTGTGGAGCTTCAAGAGCATACACGAATATGTCAATGGGACGATCTGAGACGAGCCGTGGATCCTGGAGTTTCAACGTGCCTGCAGTGGCGTTCCTGGGGTTAATAAATGTCTTTTCCCCCCCCGTGGCGCGTTGGGCATTCATGGTGTTGAAGTCGCTCTTGTGCATGAATGCCTCCCCTCGGACCTCAACCGTAGCGAGGCCGGTACCGGGATTGCGCAGGCATAGCGGCAGGGACCGTATGGTCTTGAGGTTGTTGGTGATGTCGTCTCCCCGGGTGCCATCGCCGCGTGTGGCGCCCCGGCGGAAGACGCCATTCCGGTACTGGAGGGCGATCGCAACACCGTCGATCTTCAATTCGGCCACATACACAGGCGCGTCGGGAGCGAGCAGTGAGCGCACCCTGCGGTCGAAATCCCGGATCTCCTCCTCGGAATACGAGTTCGCGAGGCTCAGCATGGGCGGGGTGTGCGTTGCCGTGGCGAATTCTTTTGTCGGCGTTCCTCCCACCCGCTGCGTGGGTGAATCCGGAGTGAGGAGCGCGGGGTACCGGCGCTCGAGTTCCTGGAGGTCCCGCATGAGGGCGTCGTATTGTACATCGGAAATCGCAGGCTCTGCGAGCACATAATAGCGGTAATCGTGTTCGCGAATCTCCCTGCGGAGCCTCTCGGCCCGCTGGATACTATGCTGCGGTGGTTGTGCCATGATGGCCAAGGAGTTACTGCCTGCCGAGCGTCGTGCGCGAGAGCTCGACGCTGCGTACGACTGCCCCCGGTTTCCCAAGTGTGCCGAGCGGTTTCTTGTTCAAAATGAACTGGACGGCGCCTGCGTTCCCCAGTGTCACGACAAAGCGGTCCTGTGCTTTCCAGGAGGTTTTTGTGCCGGGCCGGAAGATGTATTCACGTGGCGATAGTGTGTCCACGATGATCTGCATCCAGACAGTGTCTGATACCGTGGCGTATAGGGTCAGGCTGTCTTTGGCGGAGGGTGTGGGGGTGGCCTGGGAAACGGCTTTTTCAGCGACGGAACCACCGAGCCGTTCCTCGTTGTCCTTGACAACGCTCTGGAAAGGAGTCTCCTGAGTCGGAACAGTCTGCTCCGTGTTGCGGATGGCAACAATAGCCACGATCGCACTGATGAAGAGGAGAAGTGCAGTCATCGTGCGGGCTGCCTTGGACGACATCAGACCTTCTTCCGGTTCGGAGGGAAGCCCCTGCGGTGGCGGAGCTGTTGGCGGCGGCGGTGGCGGAGAAGTTTCCTGCGATTGTTCTGAAGGTGGAGTGGAAGCAAGATCGTAGCGCTTCATCGTCTCCGTGGGATCGAGCCCGATAACTGCAGCGTATTCTCTGATGAAGGCCCGTACATATGCCTGGGGGAGAATCGGAATATTTCCCTGCTCGATTGCCTCCAGGAAGCGGATGTTGATCAACGTCTGCTCGGAAATATCCTGCAGGGTGATGTTGCTATGTTCGCGCGCCCGGCGCAGTTCCTGGAAAAAGGACTCCATGGTTGCTCAGGATGTTGGTTCCGGCTGGAGGGTCTTGTTGTCAAGGATATTGCGTACGGTCAGGGCTATGGTCTCGAGCTGAAATGGCTTTTGCATAAACCCGCTGACATGTGACGAAAAACTGGATGTTTCCACCACGGACTTCCCGTACCCGGTAACGATGATAATGGGGATTCGCGGGTTGATGCCGCGCAACAACTCAAACGCTTCCCGTCCGCCCATGACCGGCATGTTGATGTCGAGCAGTATCAGATCGATCGTTCCCTGGCGGGTGCGGTAGAACTCCACTCCCGATTTCCCGTCGTGCGCTGTATACACAGTGTACCCGAGGTTGGCGAGAATATCGCGTGCGATTTCACAAACGCTGATTTCGTCCTCGATGATCAGGATATTCTCCTGCCCATGCGGGAGGCGCGGGCGCTTCGGTCGGCCGGTCGTCTGTGCGACGGCATGGATACGGGGGAGGTAAACGGAAAACGTCGTTCCCCGCCCGGGTGTGCTCTCCAGGTTGATGAATCCCCCGTGGCTCTGAAGCACGCCGTACACCACCGACAGGCCAAGGCCCGTGCCGTGGTCTTTGGTGGTGAAGAACGGCTCGAAGACCCTGTTCTGAATCTCCCGTGAAATCCCGCTGCCGGTGTCGGAGACGGTGATGACGACGAACGGGCCGGGCTTGATTGACGAGAACTGACTTGTGGTATGAGCGTCGGCAATAATGACATTGGTGGAAATGGCAAGCGTGCCACCGTTGGGCATCGCGTCACGTGCATTCAGGAAGAGATTCAGGATTGCTTGCTGGATCTGACCGTCGTCTCCGTTGACGATGACTGCTTCGTCCGAGAGGAAGGTGCGGACCTCGATCTCGCGAGAGACGCTCCGCTCGAACAGGCGCAGGGTCTCAAGGATGATTTCGTTGATGTTGACGGGCTTTGCAATCGTCTCGGTTTTTCGCGCAAATGTCAGCAATTGCCTCGTGAGCGACGATCCGCGGCGGGCCGACGATTCGATGATCTCAACATACTTATACATCTTGGAGCGGTCCGTAAGCCGCCGTCGCATGATGGAGGCAGAACCCAAAATAGCGGATAGAATATTGTTGAAGTCGTGCGCGATCCCGCCTGCAAGGTTCCCGATGCTGTCGATCTTCTGTGCATGAAGAATTGCACCTTCCATCATCTTGCGTTCGGAGATGTCGCGTGCGACGATACGGGCATTGACCGTGGAACCGGCCTGGTCGAACACGAGGGAGGAATTGAGGTTGACGAAGAAATGCTTTCCGTCCTGGCCGGTCATCTGCTCCTCAACGTCCTTCAATCCTCGCCCTTCGGTGAACATCCGGTCCACGAGGGTCCGGATCTCCTCACGGCGCTCTGCGAGGAACAAAGACTCGAAATGCCTCCCGATGATATTGTCCCGCGGAAGTCCCAGCATCGCGGCCCCGGTGGTGTTGCAGCCGGCAATGGTATGCTCGCGGCTGACACTGAGGTAGATGTCGGGGGCGTTTTCAAAAAGATCGATATATTGCCGTTCGGATTTCTTCAGTCTGTCGAAAAGCTGCGCATTGTTGAGGGCGATGCTGATCTGATTGCCGAAGGCCTCCAGGAGCTCCGCCTCTTTTGGGGTGAACATGTCGTACTGACTGCCCGCAACAATCAGTGTTCCGGCAACAAGATCTTTCGTCTTCAGCGGAATCGACGCCCAGAATTGCACGCCCATCGTCTTGAGGTCCGCACTGATGTGAACAGGTTCCTCCGAAAGGAATTCCCTCTCGACGCGGGGTTGATTCAGCCAGACCGACAGCGGCTGCCCGTTTGTTCCCTGGATGTCCATAAAATCGAGCGTTGTCCCGCGCGAGTGCTTCAGGACAAGCGTCGTGCCATCAAACATGTAGATCCAGCCGTACGGTGTCTTGAGCAAGTCGGTGATCCTGTCGAGCGCTGTCTCAAGTACAATTTCCAGTTCCGCGACACGGCTGACTGCACCGGCAATCGTGTAGAGAGCGAGCAATTGCTGACGTTGCTCGTCGAGCAGACGGCTGTACTGGAGGGAGAAATAAACGCTGACGAATCCGATTATACCGACAGTGAGAATGCTGATGAAGTCCATCAGGCGAGGCGACTGGCCGGTAATCACCATCGCGCTGATGATGGTGGTCATCATCACAATGACGGCCGTGGAGGCCACGACCTGAGCCTGTTCGACGGGTCCGAGCTTCTGAAGGAACTGCCGTACTGACGCGACGGGGTTTCTCATACGATGCAATGTACGAAACCGTGGTCTGAGTTTCAACGCGCAGGGATCAGCATGGATTGCACGAAAGCAAAAGGTCCTGTCAGGAGACAGGACCTCTGCAGGTTCAGTGGTACGTGGCGGATGAACAACAGCCGCGCTAGATCTTCTTGGGCAGGACCGCCTCTTTGCAGGCCTTGGCGATACGGAACTTTACCACAGTCTTCGCGGGGATCTGAATCGGCTCACCCGTCTTCGGGTTCCGCCCCATGCGAGCTTTACGATTGACCAGGACCAGCTTCCCGATGCCGGGAATCGTGAACGTGTTCTTGGCTTCACGATACGCAACGTTCGCAAGCTCTTCAAACATCGCGGCAGACGTCTTCTTCTTCATATCATACTTGTTCGCGAAGTGTGCCACGAGTGCCGACTTGGACATTGATTTTGCCATTGGTCCTCCTTGTTGTGAATTGGGAACGGACTTCCATTCTCGCAGTTCGTAAATCAAACCGCTCGGAAGATACATTATTCCCTTGAATTTTCAAACAGAAAAGTGACATTTCGGAGTTCCGGCGGTCAATCCATAATTACCACTCGTCGAGCACCAGCTCCTGAACCTCCCCGGACGAATGCAGGATCTCCACGGGGCAGCGTGGCAGGGAGGCGAGGAATGCCTTTCCGTAACTTTTGTGGAGAATTCGTGAATCCAGAACGGAAAGCAGACCCCGATCCGTGCTGGAACGGATCAAACGGCCCGCTCCCTGACGAAATTTCAGGATGGCCTCCGGGAGGGTAAACTCCAAGAATGTGTTCCCCCCCCGGGCGGCGATTGCCTCCATTCTTGCTTCAACCAGCGGATGGCCAGGGACTGCAAACGGGAGTCGCGTGATAATGACATGCTCAAGCGACTCGCCGGGGACGTCCACGCCGTACCAGAAACTATCGAGGCCAAACAGAACCGATGAAATGTCCTCCTTAAAAAGTTCCAGTAGCTCATGTCGTTCCTTCTCGCGTCCCTGGACGAACAGTCGAATCCCGCGGTCGGCAAGCGCAGGGCCGATCCGCTCGGCGACCGCGTTCATCGCGGCGGCACTGGTAAAGAGCACAAGTGCCTTTCCGCCGGACCGGTCCACGCAACGCATAATCCAATCGGGGAGCAAGTCACGGTACCCGGGGTCTTCCGGTTCCGGAATATCTCGTGCGATAACAATGCGCATCTGGCGCCGGTGATCGAACGGTGAATCAAGCGTGATCGAAGGCACCCCGTGAGCGCCCACCCGCGCTGTAAAGTACTCGAGATTCCCCTGGACGGACAGCGTGGCGCTGGTCATCACCACCGATGTGTTCGGGCGGAACAACTGCTGCCCGAGCACCTCACTGATGTCCGATGGGGAAGAGCAGAAGGTGATATTCCCGCGCGGGGCGTCGGAAAACTCAACCCAGTACGTCATCAACGGATCCGGCTGGTCAATAAACTCCTCAATCAGCATGTGTGCATCCGTCAGCGATAGGCGGACCACGGCAAGCTCGAGCTGAAGCGAAACGCTGTCCGCCCGGCCCTCATGCTCCTTCACGCGCTGCTGCAGTTCTCCCAATGGTCCGGCGAGCGTATTCTGCATGAATCCACGCGTGCGGAGGCGGAGCTGATGCGTTCCTTGGTGAGGGCGGCCCGACGCTGGGGACAGGAGAAAGCGAGCGTGTTGCCGGGCGGCGTCAAAGAGCGCAAATGTCTCATGCTCGACAGCCGCGCACAGGCTCTTGAAGTTCCTGCGTTGCCGCGCTAACAGGCCCTTCTTCGTCTTCGGGTTGTACAGCCGGTGAAGTGCCAGTTGGATCTGCCGGCGGGAGATGCTTTTTCCGATGCCGGCTCCTGCCACTGACTCGATCGTGTGTGCCTCATCGAAGATGACAAAGTCATCGTCGAAAATGAAGCGCTCGTCGGTCCCCTGCAGCGCCGCCAGGCTGAAAAAGAGGGCATGGTTCATCACGACCACCGATGCATGCCGGGCGGCTTCTCGTGCGCGACGGAAGAAACAATCTGGGCCGCACATCGTGGAGCCGCACAGTCCCTGCGTTGAACATACCGTTTCCCACACCTCGGGTGCCGGCACGAAGCCGAGCCCCTCAAGATCTCCGTCTTCTGTCAACCGGGACCACGCGTGGATCATCTGCAACTGATCCTGTCCATCGCCCGTGAACAACGATTCGGGTGCCGCGAAGGCGTTCTGCAGGCGGGTTGTGCAAAGGTAGTTCTTCCTCCCCTTCAGTGTCACCGCACTGATGTCAGCGTCCAGGACGTGACTGAGCAGAGGGATGTCTTTGTGGATGATCTGTTCCTGAAGGTTCTTCGTGTGGGTGGAGACGATCGCTTTGCGCTGGTCACGATGTGCGATGAGAACCGCAGGCAAGAGATACGCCAGCGTCTTGCCGATCCCGGTCGGCGCTTCAATGATGAGATGTCCGCGGGAATCGATGGCTTGCGCAACAGCCCCGGCCATCTCCTGTTGTTGCGGGCGGAATTCGAACTTCGGGAGCGCGGACAACGGACCGGCATCCGAGAAGAATGAGGCCACGCTTTCTTGCAGGGAGGACATGACGACGATATGGTACGGAATTGTCGCGTTGAGTGCCAGAGCCGATGATGTTCCTGGCTTCGCACTCTGCCGATCATTTCCGCCGGCAATGTTCTGAACTCCACGTTGCATTTCTCTCTCACTTTTGCTACTGTTCTCAATATCCTCATCTTCTATCGGAAATCTCAGACATGGCGTCAGATCCTGGCTCTCTTTCCCCAACCGATCGCAAATCTCGCCTCACGAGTATCCTGAAAGAGATCGTGAATCCTTTCATTGATCTCATCCGCGCTCCGCGTGCGCTCTGGGGAATCAATCTTTCCTACCTCATTGAAGGCTTGACCTATTTTGGTGTCGTCGGCCTGCTTGCCATTTTCTTCAACGACTACATCGGGTTGAACGACATCAATGCCGGACAGATGGTGGGTGTCTTGACGGCGGGGATCACGCTCAGCATGCTCTTCCTCGGGGCGACCGTGGATCTTCTCGGGCCTCGCCGTGCATTGCTGATTTCTCTCGGTTGTATGCTTGTGGGCCGCATCCTCCTCACCATCAGTCCCGAGGTCAGTGTCGCCCGGGGACTCTGGACAACGCCACACATCGTGGCGATGCTCGGCATTCTCGGAATCGTCCTGGGATATGGGATCTATCAGCCCGGCTGCTATGCGGCGGTCCGCTTCTTTACGTCGGAAAAGAATTCCGCCATGGGATATGCCATGCTCTACGCGCTGATGAACCTCGGGGGATTTCTGCCGGGGCTCATCTCACCACCCATCCGTAAAGGCTTCGGTATCCCGGGTGTATTCTGGGTGTATGTGGCGCTGACGGTCGCCGGCATGGCGGTGATCGCGATCTTCCTTACAAAACGGGCGGTCAGTAGCGTGATGGAACAGTCCGGGCGTGAGTCGTACCACAGTTCCACCGACGAAAACAAGAAGTCGGCAAAGGAGCAGATCCTGTACTACCTGCGGAATTTCCCGATCCGCGACGGCCGCTTCATCTTCTTCATTTTCATCCTGATTCCGGTACAGACACTTTTTGCTCACAACTGGCTGACGATGCCGCAATACTGCAACCGAGCGTTCACCGGGCTGGTGAGTGACAACTATGAGTTCTTCGTCAATTTCAGCCCGCTGCTGATATTTGTCCTGACGCCGATTGTTACCGCGTTTTCCTCCTCGAGGGACACGTATACCATGATGATTGCAGGGACGCTCGTCATGGCGGCTCCCACATTTCTCCTGGCGTTCGGGCCAAACATCTACACGCTGTTTACATACCTGATTATCACGACGATAGGCGAAGCGATGTGGTCACCCCGCTTCCTGCAATGGATAGCGGAAGTAGCACCGAAGGATATGACAGGGATCTATATGGGAATCGGGCAGTTTCCCTGGTTCCTGACGAAGGTTATTACGAGTCTCTATTCCGGCTGGTTTCTCTCGCAATACTGTCCCCCCGGCGTTCCGCCATCCGAGACCCATACGGAAACAATGTGGTTCATCTATGGGTTGATCGCAATCGCGAGTCCGGTTGGGCTTGGTCTGGGGAGGAAGTGGATGAAGAAGGGATTCCAAACGAAACACACGGGGTAAACCGACTTGCGGAGGGACTCCAGATGAAGGGAAATGGGTCTGAAAGAAGCACTCCATGGCGCAGACACCTGACAACCGGGATCGCATCCTCAGTGGTCTTGACGGCCGTTCTCAGCTGGGCTGCGTACGGACAGTCCGAGGCGGCGGAAGCAAACGCACTCCTTGGAGTTTGGATCACAAAGGATGCGAAGTCACACGTTGAAATTTCCGAGGCAAACGGAAAGTACTTTGGGAAAATCGTCTGGCTGAGGGATTCGCTCAAATACGGCAAACCGGCGTTGGATGACAAGAATCCTGATGAAGAACTGCGCAACCGTCCGGTTCTTGGCATGACCATCATGAGGGATTTTGTGTACGATGGAGAAATGGTCTGGACCAGCGGCAAAGTGTACGATCCCGAAAGTGGCAATGATTACGGCGGGAAAATGACCCTTGTGGATCAAAGCACCCTCGACCTGAGGGGATACGTCCTCGTGCCGTTATTCGGGAGGACGGAGCGGTGGACACGCTTTGGTGGTGAAGGAGGAGAAGATTCGACGGCCAGTGGGGAAGTGAAGAAGTAGGGTGGGTGCCTCACGTTGCAGTGTCTGCGCGTTGTCTCCTATCTTATCCGCAGGACCTTTGCTCCGCGAATCTTCCGTTCCTTCATCTCGAATAACGCCTGGTTGGCCTCTTCAAGTGAATACTCCTCGATCTCGGGTATGATCGGCACCTGTGCCGCGATCGCCAGGAATTCCCGCACGTCAGTTCGGGAAACGTTCGCCACGCTCTTGATTTCCTTCTCCATCCAGAGATGGCGGTGATAGTCGAGCCCGAGCAGCGTGGTCCTGTCGGCATTCTCCTTCCTGATCGCATTGATCACAAGTCGGCCACCCGGCACCAGGTCCTGAAGGGCTTCCACAACGGGCTTCCATGCCGGTGTCGTGTCGATGATTCGATCGAGCGGGACCGGCGATCGCTCGCCAATGTCTCCCGCCCAAGCCGCTCCAAGTTCCATGGCAAAATGCCGTTCTTGCTCACTCCGTGAGAAGACATAGACTTTGCTTCCCGGATACAAATGCCGAACAAGCTTGAGGACAAGATGTGCGGATGCCCCGAATCCTGTCAGTCCGAGCGTCATCCCGTTGCTGAGGTTGGCAAGCTTCAGCGATCGGTGGCCTATCGCTCCGGCGCAGAGATGAGGCGCAGCTTCGACATCGGTGAACAGGTCGGGAATCGGTACTGCAAATGCTGCGGGGACAGTGATATACTCGGCGTATCCGCCGTTGACGTCGCGGCCCGTGGCTCTGAACTCGTAGCATAGATTTTCGTTGCCGCTCCGGCAATGATAACATCTCCCGCATGTCGAGAAGATCCACGCCACACCGACCCTGTCTCCTGTCCGGAAGCCACTGACGGCGCTGCCATACTGTTCGACGCGGCCAACAACCTGATGGCCGGGGACCACCGGAAGATCTGGAGGTGGTGTTCGTCCCTCGATCTCGTCCACCTCGGTATGACAGACGCCGCATGTGCTCACGCGTATGAGCAGGTCGGCCTCCCCTGGTGCAGGTTCGGGAATGATTGCAGGGAGGAGCGGCGGGCGCGCGCGTTCTATCGGTCCGATCCTGTTGATGAGCATTGCCTTCATCAGGCATTCTCCTTTCGACGGGAGAGTGTATGGGGTGAAGATGAGGGCCGCAGCAGATAGGTTGCGCCGACGGCGATCACACGAACGTCACGTTCTTACTTCCGCTTTCCATTCTTCGCGAAGTACACCCATCAGCACCGTATCCCAGATGCTGTCGCCGACCCGTGTCGATTGACGCAGGACGCCTTCTCGTCTGAAACCTGCGTGTTCGTAGCAGCGGATTGCGTTTGTGTTGAATGCATAGACCTTGAGTTCAATTCTCCTCAGGTGCAGCTCGCCGAACCCGACGGCGAGAATGGCGCGCATCATTGACAACCCGACGCCCTTTCCCCGTTGGGCGGGATCGACGAACACACGGCACACAGACGCGGTCCCGTTGTCCTGATTGATGGCGCCCAGTTCGATATGTCCGACGGCCTCTCCCCGTTCATCGGCTGCAGTGAAGATCCTTGCGGTTGGATGAGGGCTGCGCGTTGTCTGCAGGTAGCGGGCGAGTTGTTGTTCGTCCAACGGAAACCTGAACTGCACCAAGCCGGCCCACTGTATCATCAATTCCGGAGAATCCAGCCAGCGGATAAGGCGCTGGAAATCGCTGCGGGAAAACGGTCTGAGTCCGATCATGGTCTTCGGTTGCTTCTGTGCTGCACGGGTTGGCTAGCGCAATGCAGCATCGATGGCGGATAGTTCGTCGGATGTGAAATCGGGCCGGCTCAATGCTGCAACGTTGTCTTCCAACTGGCGCACGGTGTTGGTGCCGACGAGTGCCGATGTGACCACCGGATGTCGTAAGACCCATACGAGGGCCATTTGCGCGAGGGATTGCCCTCGTCGAAGGGCGATACCGTTAAGCGCGCGGACCTTTGTCAATTTGTCTTCCGTGACATTTTCAGGCCTGAGAAATCCGTGCGGCTTGGCCGCACGGGAATTCTCAGGAATGCCGTGCAGGTACTTGTCCGTCAGCAGCCCCTGAGCCAGAGGTGAGAAAACGATGCAACCGAGGCCTTCGCCTTCAAGAACGGTGAGAAGTTCGGGCTCCACCCAGCGATTGAACATGTGATACACCGGCTGATGGATCAGGCATGGTGTGCCGAGGTCCCTGAGAATGGCTGCCGCGCGCCGGGTTTGCTCCCCGTTGTATGAGGAGATGCCGGCATACAAGGCCTTTCCGCATTTGACCGCGTGGTCCAGGGCACCCATCGTTTCTTCCAGAGGCGTGTGTGGATCGGGGCGGTGACTGTAGAAGATGTCCACGTACTCGAGTCCCATCCGTCGTAAACTCTGATCCAGACTGGCAATCAGATATTTCCGCGAACCCCACTCGCCGTATGGACCGGGCCACATAAGGTAACCGGCCTTCGTGCTAATGATCAGCTCGTCGCGGAAAGGACGGAAATCGTCATGGAGGATCCGGCCAAAATTCTCCTCTGCCGATCCTGGCGGAGGGCCGTAATTGTTGGCAAGATCGAAATGGGTGATTCCCAAATCGAATGCCCGGCGCAGCATCGCCCGGCCATTCTCCAGCACGTCCACACCGCCGAAATTGTGCCATAGTCCGAGGGAAATCGCAGGCAGGTGGAGGCCGCTCCGGCCGCACCGGTTGTACTTCATGGCTGTGTACCGTTGCTCGGATGGAACGTACATAGTGGGGGTTTCCTTATTGTGAATCCGTGTGCTCCAACAATAGTCGTGACATGGCGCAGGTGCCGTGATCCGCCGTTGCGGCATATGTCAACCACATTTGCCTTCGCATACGACTCAGAACGCCCTTCGTATGATGTTGCCGGCGGCTGTCTCCATCCGAATAGTTCCGGTACCTTCCCCAATCGTGCCCTCTACCAGAGTGGGTTCCTGGGCGATCGGCGTGAGCATGAGTCCCGTGACCGTGATCGTGCCGTTCCCGGTCTTCGCATAGACCTTTGCCGAAGTGGTGACCGGGATCTGCAGTGTGATATTCCCCTGGCCTGTGCTAGCGCAGCAGTAGCCCGCATCAGGGATGACCATTCCCAGCGTCAGATCACCGAAGGGGGGTATTGATAGAACATGAACCGGTATGCTGTGAGACTGTGACTGCACCTCCGCCGCAGACCGTTGCCGTGCTATTCAGTTGCGAGATGGTGGATACTCCCAGGACTTTTGTGATGACGCATGGCATGCCATACGGGATACTGAGCGAAAGACCGCTCGCATACGTAAAATCTCTAGTATTCGCAGGGGCGACGACGGCGACCACGAGTGAATCACCGCCGGTATTTCCATCCACTGTGATCGCGGAGAGCTGACCGTTTGCTTCCTCGAGCGACGGACCTGCAACATATCTGTCCGTGAACCATCGCACCGTGCTGTCGATTGCCTCTCCGGTTATGAAAACAGGCCCGATCCGGTTTACCGCGACGACTATATTCTGCTGTGCCAAGTGGAGCTCTCCACTGATCCTTGCATTGACGGTGACTGGCTGTATGGGTGCGGTGGACTCGTTGGTGTGGCAGCTGAACAGGAGCAATCCTGCGAAGGGGAGCAGCCATGCCGTTCGTTCCATGTCTGTGCATCCTTCGTGAAAGTGAGTTGTCGCCGGAAGAACCTTCTCTCCGTCGAAACATACGAAACTGCAAGGAGTATTGCACGTTGGGTGCTGTCAGAGGAAGGCGTGGCCCGACTGCGTGTTATGCGGAGGCTTCCGTGCTGGCCAGTTGCGCCAACGCGATGGCGCCGAGGATTCCGGACCGATCGCCGAGCGCAGGGGGGACAATAAAGTCTTCCAGCCCACCACCCAACGCCGGCACCCGAATGTATTCGTGCAACAGGCTGCGTACCTGATTGCGAATGAGAGGAAAGAGAGAGCGCTGGTGCATCACGCCTCCGCCGAGAATGATCCGTTGCGGAGAGAGTGTGCAGATGAAGTTGACCAGTGCGGAGCCGATGTATTGGGCTTCGAGTGTCCACGCGGGATGGTCGGAGGGGAGGGCCTCGGCAGGTGCGCCCCAACGTTTGTGAAGCGCTGGTCCGGATGCAAGGCCTTCAAAGCAGTCGGCGTGGAACGGACAGACTCCTCCGAACGGGTCCGCCGTACGATCATGAGGGACAAGGATGTGTCCCATCTCAGGATGAAGAAGGCCGTGGAGGAGCTTTCCGCCGACCATGCCGCCGCCGCCGATGCCGGTACCAAGAGTGAGATAGACAAAAGTGTGGAGACCCGCTACTGCTCCCCACAGGTGTTCGCCAAATGCCGCAGCGTTGACATCCGTGTCAAATCCTATCGGGACGTGAAGCGCATTCCGTAATGTCCCGACGATATCGGTGTTGGACCATCCCGGTTTGGGGGTGGAGGTGATGAAGCCGAATGTTGGGGATGTCGCATCCGGGTCAAGGGGCCCGAACGACCCGATACCGATGGCATCGAGGGAATGGTGCGCGTGCTGTTGCCGGAAGTATGCAATCGTACGCCCGAGTGTTTCAGCAGGCGTTGTTGTGTCAATCCGCACGATGTCGTGGATATCCTCCGGCCCCACGCCGATTGCGCAGACAAACTTTGTGCCGCCGGCCTCAACAGCTCCGAACAATTTGCTCATGTGGGATCGTTCTCACAACGGTGCAGGGGACAGTGAATCCGCGCCTCTTGTTACTTTCCCCGGGTAGAAGCCTTTGCGCGATTGTACAAGAAACGGAGGTTTTCAGCAAAAAACCTTCCCAATGCCCAACCCGCATATTCCGGAGGGATCGAGATGGACGCAAGATCCTTCTCGCTCTTCCGCGCAGCCAGTGCAGTCCGTGCCAGCCGGTCTGTGGTCTGGATGTAACGAATCATCGTGGAGATATCTTCAATGTCCCCTACCGGTCCATGGCCGGAGACGACGGTCTCGACCGGCATGGCAAGAAGCTGCCCGAGGTCGGCGATCCAGGTCTCAGGAAACCCGTCACCGAGCCATGGATGCGTCTGGGCGGAAACGATATCGCCCGTAAACACGATCTTCTCATTGGGAAGATAGAGAATCAAGTCGCTCCCTGTGTGTCCCTTCTCCAGTGCGATGAGTTCTACTGTCCGGTGGGACCCGTGCAGCACCATCCGTCCCTCAACCGAGATGGTGGGAAGCGTAGTGACGACACTGTCGTGCGATTCCGCCAGGGCACGGAAATAGGCCTGCCATGTCAGCAGATCATTCTTCTTCTTCGCATCAGTCTCCCGGGCAAGCGCTGCGGTGATGTCGGCCAATTGCTGGGGAGCTTCATGTTGTTCCTCTGCAAGCTGCCGCGGTTCCTCCGTTGCGATGGCTGCCAGGGTTCCCGTCGTGCTGATGATGTCTGCTCCGGGCCGAAACACCTGGTTTCCCCTGATGTGGTCGTTATGGAAGTGGCTGTTGATGACGTACCGTATGGGGCTGGAGGTGAGGGTTTCGGCTGCAGCTCGCAGATCCCTGGCTGCTGCCGGGGTGAGAAAGGTGTCGAAAATGATCGTTGCTGACCCAAGATTGATAATCCCGGCGTTACAGATTGCCGATCCGCCCGTTTTGTGGATGGCGGCATACACCCCGTCGGCGATTCTTTCCAGCGTGAAATGAGGTGAGGCGGGAAGCTGAGCTGTCGCACCGCCCGTCCAGGGATCAAGGAGAAGCACCGCCGCGACGATTGCTGCCCGACACACACGTGCTGATCGATGAGATCTCATCGGTCATCTTCTCCGGATACGCGGCACGTGATGAAGGTAATCTCTGCGGGTGCATGGTATCGAATCGGAGCAAGTGAAACGCCGATACCGTTGGTGATCACCACCTGGACATTGTTGAACCGGTAGTTGCCAACATAATAGTCGGTTTCCAGCCTGCTCAGGGCAAAAGGGATCCCGAGCGGGTGGAGTACAACCTGTCCCCCGTGGGTATGTCCGGCAAGGAACAACTGGTAGCCTGCAGCGGCAGCGGCTCTGATGAGTGTCTCGGCCGGCTGATGGACCAGAAGGATTTTGAGATCCGCCTCCGGTGCCTGGCCCAGAAATTCACGGATGCTTGCTTCAGACATGTGGTTACTGTAGACGTGCGTCACCCCGGTGATCAGGATGCGGCGACCTCTGTAACTCACGACGGAATGCTGGTTCTGGAGAAACGTCCAGCCGCAGCTGCTGAGTTTGGCAGGGATCTTGACGGGGTCTGACCAATAGTCGTGATCACCCATGACCGCAATGTTGGTGACTCTGCCACGGGGAGTGCAGAGAACCTCAGTTCCCTGATCGATGAAGTCTTTTCCGTTTGTCACGAGATCACCGGCGAAGAGGACGATGTCGGCATCCAGCGTCCGAAAGGTATTTTGAAAGCGGTCAAGCATTTCGCCGTTCGTGTACCGATCGACCTGAACATCTCCGAGCAGGACGATGCGGAGCGAATCCAGTTCGCTGGGCATGCCGGTGAGGTCAGCACGGATTTCGGTGGAGCGAATAGTCCGCGTGTCAAGCCAGGAGTGCACGGGAACGTACGCAACGAAGAAGGCGACCATCGTGAGCGTGATGATGGATTTCCACCGCATCCATTCCTGTCGCACGGAAGGGCGGGGGCGGGTGGCAAGTGACGCAAGATCCAGAAGCACCAGGAGGGGGAAGCTCTCGAGAATCACTACCAGTCCCCACCAGAAGGGGAAGTTCAGGAGATAGTCCGCCACGCCCGTCGAGTGCCGGGTCATGAAGAACCGTTCCGAGAGTCCGCTGACACGATAGAGGAGCGCGAGCACTGGAAGCGCATACAACCACGCGAGGAACGAAAACACCAGGAGGCGTGAACGGCGTTTGGCGAGGGATGTGATTCGCGCGAGGGCCGCGGCAAGGCGAAACCCGAAGTAGAGATAGAGGGGCACGCCGATGAGTGCGGCGAGGAGAAGCATGCGCAGGAACCAGGACATTCAGTTCGCTCTGTTTGTGCGACTCACGGATGGTGCTGCCATGCGTAGCGTGCAGTGCACGGCCTGCGCTTACGCGCGGTGTCCCTGCGAGTGCAGGTACTCTACCGATGCTCGGACGAACTCCCGGAAGAGCGGATGGGCGTGTGTTGCCCTCGACTTCAGCTCGGGATGGAATTGCCCGGCAACAAACCAAGGGTGGTCCCGCAATTCAATCATTTCGACCAATCCGTTGTCCGGACAGATACCGCTGACCACCAATCCCTTCGATGTCAACAGATCGAGGAATGCATTATTGACTTCATACCTGTGACGGTGGCGCTCGTGAATGAGTTCCGACTTATAAGCCTTGTGGGCTCTGGTACCTTTGGTCAGGGTACAGGGATATGATCCGAGGCGCATCGTGCCGCCGTACTCCTTGACTTTCTTCTGTTCCAGCATCATATCGATGACGTTCTGATCGGTTGCGCGGAACTCTGTGCTGTTAGCGCGCTCGAGGCCGCACATGTTCCTGGCAAACTCAATGACCGCGCATTGAAGTCCGAGACAAATGCCAAAGAAGGGGACATTGTTCCGCCGGATGTATTCGATGGCCTTGATCTTTCCCTCGATACCTCGTTCCCCAAAGCCAGGTGCGACCAAGAGCCCTGCGAGTCCCTGCAAATGACGCTCCGGTCCGTCACGTTCGATGTCTTCCGCTCGGACCCAGGTCAGGTCAACGGCCACGTTGTTTGCGGCGCCTGCATGGACAAACGCCTCTGCGATGCTCTTGTATGCATCCTTGTGATCGGTGTATTTTCCGCAGACGCCGATGGACACCCGTCCAGAAGGTTTCTTCACGCGTTCGACGAACGCTCTCCATTCGCGCAAATTCGGCCGCGGGCACGTCAGGTCCAGTTTCTCAAGAATGATCTCATCGACCTCCTGCTCGGCATAGACCAGCGGAACCTCATAGATCGTGGAGACATCCCTTCCGTTAATGACCGAGTCGACTTGGACATTCGTGAAAAGGGCGATCTTTTCGCGGACATCCGTGCTCAGCGGCCGGTCGGAACGGCAGATCAGCATGTCCGGCTGGATTCCGAGTTCGAGCAGCGCCTTGACACTGTGCTGGGTGGGTTTTGTCTTCGTTTCACCCGCAGAGGCAATGAAGGGAACGAGCGTGACGTGGATGGCGATGGCATTGGTGGGACCGACACGAAACATGAACTGGCGCATCGCTTCCAGAAAGGGGAGGCTCTCGATGTCGCCGACTGTTCCGCCCACCTCCGTGATCACGACATCGTACTTTCCTGTCTGTCCGAGCGCCTCAAACCGACGCTTGATCTCATCAGTGATGTGGGGGATCACCTGGACAGTTGCTCCCAGGTAGTCGCCACGTCGTTCCTTGCTGATCACTTCGTGGTAGATCTGGCCGGTGGTGGTGTTGTTCTGCCTCCCGGTCGTGATGTCGAGGAATCGCTCATAGTGCCCGAGATCGAGGTCGGTTTCAGCGCCGTCGTCCGTGACATAGACCTCACCGTGCTGGAACGGATTCATCGTCCCCGGGTCGACATTGAGATAGGGGTCAAACTTCTGCACTGTCACCCGTAGTCCACGGGATTTCAGGAGCAGACCGATCGATGACGATGCGATTCCTTTGCCCAGCGACGAGACGACGCCGCCGGTAACGAAGATGTATTTGACCTGACGTTTCCGTGCCACGAGGGTATCCTCATCAAGTATGTGTCTGGCGCGCAGCCACACGGTCCGGCAGAACAATGCCGCCGGAGAGAACCAGTTTCAGCCCCTGCTCGATGGTCAGATTCAGAGGTATTGCATCCTGCCGTGGTACAATCGCCAGAAAGCCCGACGTAGGGTTCGGGGGATTGGGGATGTACACATTTATCAAATCTTTTGTCGTTCCATCAGGAGCAAGAAACGCCATCTCATTGGTGACAAAACCGATGCAATAAAGACCGGGGCGGGGATATTCGAGCATCACCACCTGGCGAAAGGTTTTGCTCTTGTCGCCGAGCACGAACGCACCCACGAGATCCTTCATCGCGCCGTAGACAGAGCGGACAAACGGTATCGAGCGGAGCAGGGTCTCGAACCATGCAAAAAACAGGCGCCCGACAAGGTTGCGGGAGAGAAAGCCCATCAACAGGATCAACACGATCATGCTGACAAACCCGAGCCCCGGAATGTGCCTCCCCAGCCAGCGTTCGAGGTGGGGCGAGAAGATACCGTCCACCGCGTTCAGAAAGGCTTCAAAGAACCAGTAGGTCAGCCCGAGAGGGATGATGACGCCGATTCCGCGAAGGAACGCTGTGCGAAGGTGCGCGAACAACGACTTCTGCGATTCGTTCATGACGGAGCCTCGCTCAATGCCCGCACCCGAGCAAGGTCGGCCGGAGTGTCTACAGACACGCTGTCGAACTCTGTGACAACAGCCCGCAATGCGTACCCGTGCTCAAGGATGCGGAGTTGTTCAAGCTTTTCTGTCAGCTCCAGAGGTGTTTGTCCCATCCGGGCATACGTGAGGAGGAAGTCCCGGCGGAACACGTATAGACCGATGTGTTTGTAAAACCGGTGCGTTGCCAGCCATTGGTTGTGGGGCAGATCACGCACGAACGGAACCGCGGACCGGGAAAAATAGAGGCAGTTTCCGGAGCGATCCAGCACAACCTTCGGTATGCCCGGATTCTGCAGATCATCCTGTGATTGAATCACCCGGACGAGCGTTGATGCAACGAGCTCCGGATTCTGAACCAGAGGTCGGATGGCCTGATCGATCATGGCCGGCGCAATGAGAGGTTCATCGCCCTGGACATTGACGATGATGTCGGCATCTGTCATATCCCTGGCGACGTATGCGATGCGGTCGGTCCCACTCTTCAAGTCTGCAGGAGTCATCACGGCCTCCCCGCCAAACGCATGCACGGCCGTCGCTACCCGCTCATCATCGGTTGCCACCAGCACCCGGTGTACCAGCGTCGCACGGGCCGTCCGTTCGACCACATGCTGGATCATCGGGCGTCCGGCGATGAGGGCGAGGGGCTTTCCCGGGAGGCGTTCGGAGCCGTATCGGGCCGGGATGATCGCGACCGTGTGTAGTCCTGACGTCACCGATCGCCCAGCACTTTCGGCACTTTGAAAAACTCGTCATTCTTTGCCGGTGCATTTTGCAGCGCTTCCTCGCGGGTCAGACCGGGTTGGTGTGAGTCCTCCCTCATGACATTTGTGCTCTCGGTGACGTGGGTGAGCGGTTCAACATCGCTGGTGTCAAGTGAATTCAACTTCTCCATGTAGCGGAGGATGGCATTTAATTCTCCTGTCAACCGCTGTTTTTCCTCTGCCGTGAACGAGAGCCGGGCGAGGGTTGCAACATGCTCAACATCGTGGAGTGTCACAGGCATGGACGTGCTTCCTGAACTCTATTGATTGACATAACTCCGTGCAATTGCATCGTGCACCTGTTCCATCAGGCGGACCTCTTCCTCCTTGCCTCCAGCAGAGTTTACTGGTATCGGATCATCGAGAACGAGCTCCACAACGTTGGGATGAATCACGATGGAGCGCTTCTGCAAGATAGCAAAGCTTCCGTTAATTGTCAGGGGGACAATGGGCACTCCTGCCGACACGGCGAGGTTGAACGCCCCTCGTTTGAAAGGGAGAAGCTGGCCTGTCAGCGTTCGCGTCCCTTCGGCGTAGATATGCACAGAGGCTCCGTTGCGGATTGTCTGGGCTGCGGCAGCAAGACTGCGCCTTGCGCTTGCGCTGCTCCCTCGCTCAATGGCGATGTAGCTTCCCCACTTCAATGCCCAGCCGAACACCGGGATCACTTCCAGCTCCTTCTTGTAGAGAATCCGGATCTGGGCCGGGATGCCGGCGACGACACACGGGATGTCTAGCAGGCTCGCATGGTTCGAGACGTAGACATAGTTCCGCGTCGAGTTGAATTTTTCAAGCCCGCGAACCTTCAGCCGGACGCCGCAAATGAACAGCACGGTGCGACCCCAGAACCGGGAGAGCCCGTGAAACACTCGCCCTCGGCGGTAATCCAACGGAAAACTGACCAGTGCTACCGCTCCCATGAACAGGGAGAACAGTGCCCCCACCATGAATCGCGCAATCCCGGCAATGCTGCTCATAACGATTCAAGCATCCTGATCCGCCGTGGCATTGAAGGATGACTGTAAAACAGAAACTCAATCACGGGGTGCGGAGCGGGATCCGCAAGATTCATCGTTGCCAGGCGACGCAGAGCGGAGACAAAAGCGTTTCTCTTGCCGGTTGCGCGAACGGCGAAGGTGTCTGCCTGACGCTCGTGATACCTTGACAGCATGTTGCCGGCCGGCGCGGCCACGAGACCAAAGAGGCTCAACCAGATCGCCAGCAACGGCGTTGCAGCGATCTGACTCACGGCGGTGAACCCGAAGAACGGCAAGGACCACGCATACAACTGACCGGTGATGAACAGTCCGGTAAATGTCGACACGACGCCCGCGGCGATGCCAATCCAGATATGGTGATGAACATGATGACCGAGTTCGTGCGCGAGCACGGTTTCAATCTCGTCCTGGGGAAAATCCTGGAGAAGCGTGTCCCCGATGATGATGCGACGAGTCCTTCCGATACCAGTCAGGCCCGCGTTGGCCTTCTTTGTGTTCTTGCTGAGATCGAATGAAAAAATGCCGTCACTGTGTACCCCCGCTGCGGCACAAAGCTCGAGAATTCTCTCCTTCAACGGCCCGTCATGAAGGGGAGTGCACCGATAGAAGAGAGGAAACACCAGAACCGGCCCGAGGCGTGCGAACACGAGAGAGAGCAGCGTGAGAACACTGCCTACCGGAATCCACCAGAACGATCCATACGTTCGAAGACATACGAACAGTACGAGGCTGACGCCGATCAGCAGCGGCAGACTGATCATCGTTGCCTTGGCATGCTCCCGCACCCATCGGCCGACTGATTGATTGGAGAGACGGTACCGGTGTTCGATGATGTAGCCTGACACGAAACTCACCGGGAGGCTTAGCAATCCCTGTGCTGCCGCAACCGTCAGCACAAATATCAGGAACGCTGCAGAAGAGTTCCCGACAATGGCGGCGATGGTGCCCTCGAGCTGCAGTGACAGACGGCTCACCACAAGTATGACCAGGAGGAGGAACGCGAAGAGAGATGAAAAGACACCGATGACGAGTTTGATCCGATTGTAGGTTTTCGCTCTGCCAGGCTCGTCGCGGAAGGTCACCACACGCGGTATCCTCTTTGGTACGTACGTGTTTCATTACTATAGCCAAAAACCGCAAGAAAATCAAGGATTCGTGTATTGCGAAAGCGGACGGATCCCTGCCGGAAGTGGGAACCGGTGAAGATATTCGACGGTGAGGATATGGAACGGCGTTGAGGGCAACAGAGTAGTTGACGAAGTAGGTTGATTGTGTTACCTTACTCTCAGCGCAATGTTTGAACCACGATTCCGCGGTTCATTCACTTACCTCTCCGAGTTCGACACATACCCACCAGTGAGGAGTTACGATCATGGCACTCATACGCAAACAAGACGCACTTGACTACCACAGCCAAGGGCGCAGAGGCAAGATCGAGGTGATATCATCGAAGCCGTGTGCGACGCAGCGCGACCTGTCCATGGCGTACACACCGGGCGTTGCCGAGCCTTGTCGCGAGATTGCGGCAAATCCGGCCGATGCGTACAAATACACTGCCAAAGGAAACCTTGTCGCCGTGGTGAGCAACGGCACCGCGGTGCTCGGCCTCGGTGACATCGGGGCGCTGGCAGGCAAACCGGTGATGGAAGGGAAAGGGGTGCTCTTCAAGAGGTTCGCGGACGTGGATGTTTTCGATATCGAATTGGAGAGCCACGACCCGGACGAGATCATCAAGATCGTCAAAGCCCTCGAGCCGACATTCGGCGGCATCAACCTGGAAGATATCAAAGCTCCGGAGTGTTTCTACATCGAGGAAGAGCTGAAGAAGACGATGAAGATTCCGGTGTTCCACGATGATCAGCACGGCACCGCCATCATATCCGGTGCGGGCCTGCTCAACGCCCTCGAG
>Ga0315275_10001098_pt1 | contig 23345 bp, 3 predicted proteins | sample YL17G03_0_MG_FD_205557 | JGI IMG/M metagenome (GOLD analysis project Ga0315275, IMG submission 205557) | Sediment microbial communities from Yellowstone Lake, YNP, Wyoming, USA - YL17G03_0 | ecosystem: Environmental > Aquatic > Freshwater > Lake > Sediment | place: USA: Wyoming | collected...
GACGACGACGCCGACACAGAAGATTGATGTGAACGGGAGCGGGAACTTCAGCGGGACGAACGCCATACTCTGGGTGAATGGCAGCAAGGTCTGCACCGCGGCGAACGGTCTCTGCAGCGGCAGCGGGAACGTCAGCGGCGCCGGGGCGAGCGGCAACATCACCGCCTGGACCGGCTCGAGCACCATCGGGAACAGCATCATCTGGGCCAACAGCACCAACGTCGGCGTCGGGACGACGACGCCGGAAAGCAGGTTTACGGTAGCTGAGGGCGCGCTCATGGAAGTACATATAGGTGCAAAACTCCCAGGAATATCTGTTGGTAGTGATGAGCCAACTCTGGGTTTCCGACGGTGGATCGGATCGGGCTCGGATATAAACGCTGCTATTCTTAGAACTCTATACAGCGGCAGCACAGGCGGTTACGGTTTAGCATTTCAGTCATCTGCAGGTACTTTCTCTGATTGGGATTCTTCTGCAGGACCAACTACAAATATGTTTATTGGATACAACGGCAATGTCGGCATCGGGACGACGAGCCCTGCCGCCAACCTGGAGCTGAAGACGACGACCACGACGGGGAACGGGATGTACATCGATGCCTCGACCGTGACGACCGGCAACGCCCTGTTGGTGGCGGTGAATGGAACGAATATGGACGATAGCGGACGCGCATTCCAAATAACGCGAAACGGAGCTGATGTTTTTCATATTAATGAGTATGGCCAGATTGTTACTACTGGGTTTCAAACCAGCTGGGAGGATTATTGGGATGGGGGTGCCCCCATATTTTTGGGAGGATCTGGTGAAAATACTAATATCGGCTCGTGGAATAACAAGGATATCGTCCTTTATCCGCACGGCACCGGGAACGTCCTGATCCGGAACAACAGCCTCGGCATCGGGACGACGGCGCCGACGCACAGCCTGACGCTCGCCAGCACGACGAACGGGACCGCCATCTACAACACTGCCGACCAGACGACGAACTACGAGCGCGCCCGCGCGTACTGGGAGGGGAACTACTTCAAGATCCTCACGGAGAAGGGCGGGAGCGGCAGCGCCCGTCCGCTCTGGGTGGGGGCTAAAGATCCGCAGTCGATGTCGCTCATCACGAACAACGCGCAACGCGTGTTTGTGGACTGGAACGGCAACGTCGGCGTCAACACGACTGCGCCGAACTACACCTTGCACGTCGTCGGAAGTGCGAACTTTGTCGGTAGTCTCCTCAGCAACAGCTCCCAAGTCTGTACCGCCGCGAACGGGCTCTGCGCGTCCGGAGCGTACCAGAACAGCGCGGCGGGGTGGACGAATGACAGTACGACGACGAGGACGAACCTGAAGGTCTTGATTAACAGCAGCTCTGACGGTAGCTTCATCATCCAGAACCAGACGGGCGGGGTGCAGCTCTACGTGAACGGCACCAACGGCTACGTCGGCATCGGGACAACGAACCCGACTGCCGCGCTGGTTGTGGCGAGGGATGAAACGACCAATCCGCTTCTGGTATTGGCGAACACCGTTGGCAGTGCAAATGATGAAGTCAAGATATCTTTCAGACACGAGGTTGATAACGAACAGGCGTACATAAAAACCATTCTGAATTCCGGCTGGCCCACGGATATGGCTTTTGGGACCGCTACCGGCATGGGGACCGGCCTAGGAGAGAGGATGAGAATCAAGAGCAACGGCAACGTCGGCATCGGGACGACGAGCCCTGCCGCCAACCTGGAGCTGAAGACGACTGCCACGACAGGCAACGGCATGGTGATCAACGGCTCTTCCCTGACCGACGGCAACGCGCTGCTCATCAATATCAACGGCTCCAGTATGAATGCTGGTTGGCCCTTGAGACTGACAAACAACGGCACTACCGTCTTCGGCGTAACCGAATACGGCACCCTCTCGCTCAATGGCGTTCCCACGCTCGATGGCGATGGCACGAGCACGTACATCAAGTCAGCAGCGAACGGGTACATCTACTTCTACCCGAACAACACTCAAATGCACGTGATGACCAGCAACGGCAACGTCGGCATCAACACGACTGCGCCGAACTACACCTTGCACGTCGTCGGGACGGCGAACGTCGTCGGCAGCCTCCTCAGCAACGGCTCCCAGGTCTGCACCGCGGCGAACGGGCTCTGCCCCGCAGGGAATGTGAGCGGCGCCGGCACGTCGGGGACGTTAGCGAAGTTCACCGCTGGCGGCACGATTGGGAACAGCATCGTCTCCGAGTCTGGGAACACGCTCACGGTGAGCGGGAATATCAGCATGCCGGGCAGTTTCTATATCGGGAGCAGCGCCGTCTCCAACAACACCTGGAGCGTCGCGGTCGGCCCTGGCGCGCAGGCGACCGGTGATAGGAGCAGTGCGTTCGGCAACGGCGCGCAGGCGAGCGCTCAATGGAGCAGCGCGTATGGCACTTGGGCGCTGGCGAACCGAACCAGCGGCAGTGCGTTCGGCAACGGCGCGCAGGCGACCGGCGACGCCAGCACCGCAATCGGCCCCGGCGCGCATGCGACCGGGACTGCTAGCGGGGCGTTTGGCGACGGTGCGCAGGCGAACGCGGACTTCACCAGCGCGGTCGGCTACGGCGCGCAGGCGAACGTGGGCAGCAGCAACGCATTCGGTTTCAACGCGCTGGCGAACGATACCTACGCCAGCGCGTACGGCACCGGGGCCCAGGCGCTTGGCATCAGCAGCACCGCGGTCGGCCGCCAAGCGGTGGCGACTGCCTATACCAGTAGTGCGTTCGGCTTTAATGCGACGGCTTCTGACTCGCGGGCCAGCGCGTTCGGCAGCAATGCGCAGGCGACGGCTGACCGGAGTAGCGCGTTCGGCAGCGACTCGCTGGCGAGCTCCCCGTGGAGCAGCGCGTTCGGCAATGGCGCGCAGGCGACCGGTTCATCCGGCAGCAGCGCGTTTGGCTACAACTCCTTAGCGAACGGGAGCTACAGCACTGCATACGGCGAAAGCGCGCATGCAGAGAGCTACGCCAGCAGCGCGTTCGGCCCCGGAGCGCATGCGGCCGCGAACTTTAGTACCGCTCTCGGGGCAATGTCGAACGCGTCTTATGACACCAGCGTCGCGCTCGGCCGTTCCGCGACGACGACTGCCAGCAACCAGTTCATGGTCGGCTCCTCCGGCTACAACCTCAACACGTACGTCTACGGCACCCTCAACACCTCAGGGAACGTGTACGAGAATGGCTCGCGTGTCTGCACCGCCGCGAACGGGCTCTGCACCACCTCCGGCGGCGGCTGGACGAACACGTCGACGACGACGAGCACCTCTTTGGATGTGAATATCACGCAGCGAAATGCTACTTCGGTGCCGCTCACAATCTACGGGAATTCCGTTCCGAGTACATACCTCTTCTTGATTAAGAACGCATCGAACCAGGTATTCTACGTCTCTGGCGACGGTACGCTGACGATTAACAAGCCGAATTTGTGGACTGTCGCGCTCCAGACGATGCAGGGCTCTGACACACAATCACGCTTCGCAGTCTACGGGAGTGGGGGGCTCCAGTGGGGCGATGGCACTAATATGGATATTGGCCTCGACAGGTCCAAGGCAGGCACGATGCGCTGGACTGTCGCGAGCGGCGCGCCAAACTTCACCCTTGCGCTCAAGGCCGGCACGGCACAGGGGGCGGCGAACCTGCAGGAATGGCAGAACAACAACAGTGCAGTGCTGGCGTACGTGAACGGCTCAGGGACTATCTTCGACGCGAGCGGACAGGTCTGCACCGCCGCGAACGGACTCTGCGGCAGCGGCTCCTCGGCTGGCGGCTGGACGAACACGTCGACGACGACGAGCACGGGGCTCTCGGTCCTTGTCAACAACAGCAACATCACGGGGTCGTTCAAGGTGCAGAACACGAGCGGCAGCTCCCATCTTTTCGTGAACGGCAGTTCTGGCTACGTCGGCATCGGGACCAGTGCTCCGGTCTGGCCCCTCCACGTCGAGGGGTCTATGACCGCTTATGCCGTGTACACGTGGAGTGGCGACCCGGTGTGGCCCCGGTATACGTTCGTGAGTGATGCTCATTCGGGTATGTTCCTGAACACGACGAGCGTCCTCGGCTTCTCGACGAACAGCCTCGAGCGGATGCGGATCGACTCGAGCGGCCGCGTCGGCATCAACACGACGAGTCCGAACTACAGCCTGAGCGTCGTGGGCAACATCTATCTCGCTAACGGCGCCAATAGTGTCTTACTGAAACCAAATGGCGACGGGCAGCTCGCGCTGAGAAACGGCAACGACACGTCAGGTGCTCAGCTGGCTGTCACTGATATTTTCAGTTCCGGTAAATTATTTGTTGGTGCCCGTGAAGTGGGACCGGCCTACGATGAGAAGGATCAGAGCCTCACCTTGGCAGGAGGATATAACACTTACTATGGCACCGGCGCCAGGATCCAGCTCTACGGCCCGGCGCACGCGACCAACGCCAACCAGACCGTCTTCACCAACGGTGGCAGCACATGGACCATCGACCAGTGGGGGAACTGGTACAGCAACGCGGGAATGGCGATAGCAATCGATAGCAACGTCGGAGGAAATCTGGCATTCACGGACTCCGATACGCTGTACCTCACCTCAGGCACCGGTAGCGGCTCCGCGTACAACATCATCCTCAAGCCCTCAGGGACCGGCTATGTCGGCATCGGGACGACTGTACCGACGCAGAAGCTCGACGTGAACGGCTCGGGCAACATCAGCGGCACGAACGCGAAGCTCTGGGTGAATGGCAGCCAGGTCTGCACTGCGGCGAACGGTCTCTGCAGCGGCGGGAACGGTAGCGGGAACATCAGCGGCGCCGGCACGTCGGGGACGTTAGCGAAGTTCACCGCTGGCGGCACGATTGGGAACAGCATCGTCTCCGAGTCTGGGAACACGCTCACCGTGAGCGGGAACATCAGCATGCCGACTCGGTTCTATATCGGGAGCAGCGCTGTCTCCAACAACACCAATACTGTCGCGGTCGGCACCGGCGCGCAGGCGACCGGGGACGGCAGCAGTGCGTTTGGCTCCTGGGTGCAGGCGACGAGTGGCAGCGACAGCGCGGTCGGCAACAACGCGCAGGCGACCGGGAGCAGCAGCACCGCGGTCGGCGCCTACGCGGTGGCGAACGGGAGCATGAGCAGCGCGTTCGGCGTGAACGCGAAGGCGTATGCGAACTACAGCACCGCTGGCGGCAACTGGGCGACGGCGAGCGGCTATAGTAGCAGCGCGTTCGGTGTTGCCGCCCAGGCGACTGGTCTTAGCAGTGGTGCCTTCGGCAATGGCGCGATAGCGAACAATACGTACGCCAGCGCGTATGGCAACAACGCGCAGGCGACCGGCCTCTGGGGCACCGCGTACGGCAACAACGCGTTTGCGACCGGGGATTATAGCGTCGCGGCAGGCACCGGCGCAGTAGCGAGCGGGAGCAGCAGCAGCGCATACGGCTCCAGCGCGAAAGCCAACAATACACAAGCCAGCGCATACGGCACCAACGCGCAAGCGACTGGGTCGGGCAGCAGCGCGTTCGGCTCTGGAGCGCTGGCGACCACGGGCTATGGCAGTAGCGCGTATGGCGCCGGTGCGGTAGCGACCGGGAGTGCCAGCACCGCGGTCGGCGACAGCGCGGTGGCGAGCGGCGACGACAGCAACGCCTACGGCCACGCTGCGACGGCGACCAACAGTGGCGGCAGCGCGACAGGCTACAACGCGAACGCGAGCGGCCAATACGGCAGCGCGTACGGCGCCTGGGCGAAAGCCACGGCGTACGACAGCAGCGCGTATGGCACCAACGCCATAGCGAGCGGGAGCGACAGCATCGCAGTCGGACCCTACGCGAACGCATCATATGACTATAGTGCCGCGCTCGGCCGTTCCGCGACGACGACTGCCAGCAACCAGTTCATGGTCGGCTCCTCCGGGTACAACCTCAACACGTACATCTACGGCACCCTCAACACCTCAGGGAACGTGTACGAGAATGGCTCGCGTGTCTGCACCGCCGCGAACGGGCTCTGCACCACCTCCGGCGGCGGCTGGACGAACACGAGCACAGTGACGAGCACGGGGCTCTCGGTCCTTGTCAACAACAGCAACATCACGGGGTCGTTCAAGGTGCAGAACACGAGCGGCAGCTCCCATCTTTTCGTGAACGGCAGTTCTGGCAACGTCGGCATCGGGACGGCGAATCCGACTGCAGATCTCACATTAGTAACAAAAGCCACCACTGGAAACGGCATGTACATCGACGCCTCGAACATAACAACTGGTAACGGACTATTATTGGCCGTGAACGGGACGAATATGGACGGCACCGGGCGCGCATTCAAAATAACGCGCGATGGAACTGATAGGTTCAGCATTAATGAATGGGGCCAGATAACATCTGATGCGTTTGATACCGGTTGGGATAGTTATTGGGATGGTGGCGCTGACATGATTCTGGGTGGGGGTAGCAGCGCTAATACCAACACTAATATCGGTTCGTGGAACAATAAGGATATTGTCCTTTATCCGCGAGGCACTGGAAATGTCATCATTCGGAACAACAGCCTCGGCATCGGGGCGACCCCTAATTTCAAGTTGGACGTCAGGGTTGCCTCGCAGAGCGTGGACGGCATCCATGTCCAGGGAGCCGATAACCACTGGGCCAGGCTGTTCCCCAGCTTGGGAGCCGCTAATTACAACCCCATCGTCCAGGCTGGCGACCAGGGGATCATCTTCTCAGCCGGGTCGCAGAACACCGGCGCATTCGTCATAGCGCCATGGTCAAGCAGCACATCTGGAATCAGGATGAATGCCTCCGGCGCCGTCGGCATTGGGACGACGACGCCAGGAGAGATGTTGGAGGTTAATGGCAAGATTCAATTGACTCAGATATCGGGTGGCGGGTTTAAAATGTATAACGATTATTTTAACGGTAATGCGCATCTCTATTTCTACGGCTCGGAAGATAATAACTATCCGGATTTTGTGTTCCAAAGCGAGCAGCAAGGTACTGGCACGAAAGACTTAATGTGGATAGATGGCGATAACGGCTATGTCGGCATCGGGACGACGACGCCGACACAGAAGATTGATGTGAACGGGAGCGGGAACTTCAGCGGGACGAACGCCATACTCTGGGTGAATGGCAGCAAGGTCTGCACTGCGGCGAACGGTCTCTGCAGCGGCGGGAACGGTAGCGGGAACATCAGCGGCGCCGGCACGTCGGGGACGTTAGCGAAGTTCACCGCTGGCGGCACGATCGGGAACAGCATCGTCTCCGAATCAGGCAGCACGCTCACCATCAACGGCAACATCAGCATGCCTTCGAGCTTCTGGATCGGAAGCGGCGCCGTCTCCAACAACGCCAATACCGTCGCGGTCGGTACCAACTCGCGTGCGACCGGCGACCGGAGCAGCGCGTTCGGCTACACCACGAATGCGACCGATCAATATACCAGCGCGTTCGGTGCCTATGCCCAAGCGACTGGCTACGCCACCAGCGCGTACGGCTTTGGCGCGCTGGCGAACGGAAGCGGAGGCAGCGCATACGGCCAAGATTCCAGGGCGAGCGGGACCCAAAGCAGCGCGTATGGACACCTGGCGGTGGCGACCGGCTATGCCAGCAGCGCGTACGGGTACAGCGCCAACGCCACTGGTTCGGACAGCGCAGCATACGGTTACGGGGCGACGGCCACTGGTGACGGCGGCGTCGCCGTCGGCCCCTCAGCGAACGCCAGCGGCTCGAACTCCGTGGCAGTCGGCAGCGGACCGATTGCCACCAATTATGATGCTATCGCGATTGGCACGAATGCGATATCGCAGGTGCATGCTGTAGCAATTGGGTTGAATGCGAACGCGAGCGACGATGGCGCCGTCTCCATCGGTTGGGGCTCCAAGGCCGAGGGGAGCGGCACCGCAATCAGCACAGGCGCCGTCGCGACTGGCTACGAATCGATTGCTATCGGCAACGGCGCGAGTGCCAACAACACGGACGCCATCGCCATCGGCCCGTGGGCAGCGTCACAGGTGCATGCGGTAGCGCTTGGTTCGGGCGCGAACGCGAGCGACGATGGCGCCGTCTCCATCGGCTGGGGCTCCAAGGCGGAGGGAAGCTGCACCGCAATCGGCGACTTTACCGTAGCGACTGGCTACGAATCGATTGCTATCGGCAACGGTGCGAATGCCACCAATACGGACGCTATCGCCATCGGCGCGGCTGCGAAGGCACTGGTGCATGCGGTAGCGCTTGGACCGAACGCGAACGCCGGCGACGATGCCGCCGTCGCAATCGGTAATTACGCCAAAGCGAACCAGACAACCGCCACTGCAATCAGCGCGAACGCACTAGCGACGGGATACCAAGCGATCGCAATCGGCGATACCGCGAACGCCCTCGGCACGGCCGCTATCGCAATAGGTCCGAATTCCAACGCGACCCAGAATGACGCTTATGCCTTCGGCGGGAGCGCTAAGGCGACGGGGTACCGCGCCACCGCCATCGGCATGCTGACGAACGCCAGCAACCAGTACAGCGTCGCCCTCGGCTACCAGGCAACGACGACGGCGGACAATCAATTCATGGTCGGTTCCTCGGCGCAGAACCTCAACACCTTCATCTACGGCTCACTCACCACAAACAGCAGCGCCTCAACCGGCTCGTTGCTCGTCAAGAACACGACGGGCAGCGCGCACCTCTTCGTGAACGGCTCGAGCGGCAACGTCGGCATCGGGACGACGGCTCCTTCGCAACCGTTGTCTGTAGATGATGCGGACGATAATACTTACATAAGCATGAGTTCATCAAGTTCTGGTCTTGGCACGTCAGGATTTGTCGCAGAAAGAAACGTCGGGTACGGTTACTTTAGAGTATACAATTCTAACGCAGATCCTTATGTTGAGATTACTACTGTGGGAAAGAGCGGGTACAAACCAGAGTTGCGGTTCGCTGTTCCGGATGCCGGCGAGGTCATGAGAATAAAAACTTCCGGCAACGTCGGTATCGGGACGACGAACGCGACGCAGAAGCTCGACGTGAACGGCTCCATCAACGTGACCGGGACGAGCGCCTGCGTCTACCTCCCCAGCGGCGGGAGGCTCTGCGGCAACAGCACCTGCAGCACACTCTACAGCCCGAACGGAGTGGGGAAGGTCGAGGCGTGCAATTAGGCTCATGAGCTAAAACCCCTTTCCAAGGCCTGAGGAGGGCGAACAGGTGGACAGCATGGCCATGCGACACCGTAGGAATCTTCTTATCCTAGCGCTCGCCCTCCTCTTCCTTTTCCCGCTGACAGCGCCCGCCGCCCTCGGGCTGACGTACAACGCCACCGGCTGGTTGAATACGGCTACTGCTGCGAATACTGCCGGAGTTGGCTCAGTTGCTTGGTCAAATCCTACAAATATCTACGTTTGTGGGGGTTCTAGCAGAGCCACCGCCGCCATCTCTTTAGCGACGACCGGTAACGTGTTGGATTATAACATCTACATCATCAAGAATGGCGTCATCCAGACGACGCAGAACAAGAACCAGAGCGCCAATTGGCCTACCACTGAAGGGTACAGGACATACGCCGGCCTTACTGACCTCTGGGGACTATCCTGGGTGAATGGGGACCTAACGAACAGCAGCACCGGCCTCGCGCTCTCGGCACAGAACAGCACCGGCACCCCCCAAAGCAACTACCTCAACGCCACGAACTTCGGCGTCTCTTTTCCTTCGTACGCCAATCTCTCCATCGTCGGCATCGCCTTCCAAGCGCAGATACAAAAGCAGTCCACGTCGAACCTGGCGCGCGTGAACTGCATCCAGATGCAGGTGAACTATTCGTACAACGCGCCCCCCACCGTGGCCAGCGTCAAGGCGAACTACACCAACTCCACACTCATCGGGAACTGCACCGCCACGACCGACGGCACCCAGGCGCGGTTCAACTACCAGTGGTGGAAGGACGGCTCCCTGAACAGCAGCGGCAGCTACACGACCGCCACCAATTCAGGCGTGGAGGTGAACGTCGCCAACGTGACGAGCCCCTCCCCGGGCTGGTGGAACTTCAGCTGCCAGGTCAACGACACGCTGAACCAGACAAGCAGCTGGAGCAACAGCAGCGCGGCCCAGGTGATATTCTACGGCGCGCTGAACGTCTCCCTCTCCGCGCCGCCGGACAACACCGGCGTGAATCCGAACGCGACGTTCTACCTCAACGCGACCATCACGTGCAACGGCGTCACCGGGGCGGTCTGCGGCAACGTCTCCGCGACGGCGCGGTACAACGCGAGCTCGGCGTCGCCGGACACCGCCATCAACGCGACGAGCGGCGGGGTGCCGTTCTGGATAGTCCCACAAGGTGCGTCGCAGCTCTGGAACACCACCATCGACCCCTCGTCGAGCGATGATTGGGTGGGTGATGTCGCTGTCGATGGCGCGGGCAACGTCATCGTCACTGGCACGCTTGGCGCGGGACCGAATGGGTTTTATACGGTGAAGTACAACAGCAGCGGTTCTCAGCTCTGGAACGCCACCGACTATGTCCTGTCGGGTTATTACCATGAGGGCAATGGCGTGGCGGTTGATGCCCAGGGTAACGTCATCGTTACGGGCAACGCTTGGGTTAACGGAACCCAGTGGTTCACGGTGAAGTACAATAGCAGCGGTTCGAAGCTCTGGAACACCACCCTCCATCCCACGCAAGCGTACGATAATGCGAATGCTGTCGCGGTCGATGCCGGGGGGGATATCATCGTCACCGGGCTTTGCGATGGTTGCGGCGCCCTGGGCAGCAGCGCAATCTACACGGTGAAGTACAACAGCAGCGGTTCGCAGCTCTGGAACGCGACGAACGATCCTTCGAGTGGCCAGGATACATCGTCGGGCGTGGCCGTTGATAACCAGAGCAACATCATTGTCACCGGATATCAGAATTATGGTGCGTTCTATACGGTGAAGTACAATAGCAGTGGCTCCCAGCTCTGGAACGCCACCTTCGAACCTAGCGGTTGTTCTGACCATGCGGAGGATGTTGCGGTTGATGGCAGCGGGAACATCATTATCGTCGGCTACTCCCCCTGCGGCGACGGCTCTGAATGGTTTACGGTGAAGTACAACAGCAGCGGTTCGCAGCTCTGGAACGTTTCGCTCGACCCGACGACGGGCGACGATGAAGCGCGGAGCGTTGCGGTCGATAGCCAGGGGAACATCTTCGTCGCTGGCTTCACCTCCATCAATGCCGCCAATCAGGCCTTCTACATGGTCAAGTACAACAGCAGCGGCTCCCAGGTCTGGAACCTCACCAATGACCCGACAACAACCAGAGATGATGGGGTCGGCATCGCGCTCGACAATCAGAGCAACATCATCGTCGCCGGCAACGCCAACGGGACCGGCGCGCTGGGCGGCGTAGCGTTTTACACGGCGAAATACACCCAAGCCGGCGTCAATCCACTGTCGTACGTCAACCTGTCGCAGGGCCAGTCGTGGAACGTCTCGTGGCTCGTCAACGCGACCGGGGCGACGTACACGCAGTACTACGTCGACGCGCTCTTCAACTCGAGCTACGCCAGCATCGCGTCGAACGACACCGCCAATGCGCGCGTCTGCATCGGGAGCTGCCCGGGCTCGCCCGCAATCGGCAGCGTCGTCCTGAACAGCACCACCGGCGCGAACACGTCGTGGGAGAACCTGACCGCGTACCCGCAGAACGTCACATGGGCGAATAGCATGATCTATGACTGGCGCGTCAACGGTACGAGCATCGCAACCCTCAACATGAACTTCGACGTGAACAGCAGCGCCGGGACGAACAAGACGAAGGACTACTCGACGTTCTCGAACAACGGCACTGTCGTCAACGCGACGTGGAATGCGACGGGGGGGTGGAACGGGACAGGGGCGTACATGTTCAACGGGGCGAGCAGCTACATCACCATCGCGAATGCGACAAGCATAGACTTCGGATCAAATTTCACGATACTGATGTGGATACGAACAGGGACGAACGGTTGGCGCTGGCTCTACACCAAGAACGACGGCTCATGGTTCGGCATCGATCAGAATGGAAATCTTACGTGGACCCGGTGGGCTGGGCAAGACTTTCACTCAACCGGCATGGTAACCGACAATGCGTGGCATCTTGCTGCGGTAACGTATAACAACGAGAACCTCACAATCTACAAGGACGGAGCCAGCGTCGGGTCATGGAGCAATATGTGGCTATCGATCACGAGCGGGACGACCTACCTGGGCCAACGGGGCGATGACACTGAGTATTACAATGGCTCGATGGATGAGGTGCGGTACTATCAACGGACGCTCTCAGAACAGGAGATCGTCCTAATCTACAACAACCAGACCAACAAGATGGTCAGCCAGGAGCTGCGCGGGGGAGAGACCTGGACTGCGTGCGTCACGCCCAACGACGGAACGGCTGACGGGAACACAACCTGCTCCAACAATCTTGTCCTGAAGAGCAATGCGCCGAGCATCGCCTCGGTCATCCTCAACAGCACGAATGGCACCAACACCTCGCAGGAGAACCTCACCGCGTGGCCGCAGAACGTCACCGATCCGAACAACGACACCGTCAACCTCGTCTACGACTGGCGCCTCAACGGCACCAGCATCGCGCTCGTGAACATGAATTTCGACGTGAACAACAGCGCAGGGAGCGGCAAGACAAAGGACTACACAACGCACGGCAACGACGGCACCGTCTCGGGGTTGACCTGGAACGCCACCGGCGGCAGGAACGGAAGCGGCGCCTTTCAGCACACCGGCTATAATGGGATCAATGTGCCGAACAACCCTTCGCTCAACGTCACCACCATCACTGCTGCGGCATGGGTCAAGGCACACCCTGACACGAACGGCTACGGGCTTATAGGCAAAGAGGATTGGGTTAACGATAGTTGGTGGGGGCTTTTTCGCATCCTCATCCAGCCTGATAACACTACTCAGTTCGAGTGGCATACCGCGGGCGGATGGGGTTATCTCACCTCCGGCCCGGTCCCGCGAGATGAGTGGACTCACGTTGCCGCTACCTACGACGGGAGCGTCGCGACCATCTACATCAACGGTGTGGTCAATGTCACGGCCACGGGGGACGGCCCGCTCCTGGACAACTATACGTCAGATCTCGGGTTCGGTGGCATCAACGGCAGTGTTGACGAGGTGCAGGTCTTCAACCGCTCGCTCAGCGCAGCCCAGGTGAAGGCGCTCTACGAGAACAAGCCCTATCTCCTGACGAGCGACGAGACATCCGTCGGGGACAACTGGAGCGTCTGCGCCACGCCGAACGACGGCGCGGAAGACGGGAACACGACCTGCTCCAACGCTCTTGTCGTGCAGAGCGCCGCGCCGAGCCTCTCCTCAGTCATCCTCAACAGCACCAGCGGCACCAACACCACTGCGGAGAACCTCACAGCCTATCCGCAGAACGTCACCGACCCGAACAACGACACCGTCCGCCTCCTCTATGACTGGCGCGTCAACGGGACGAGCATCGCCGTGCTGAACATGAACTTCGACGTCAAGAACAGCGCCGGGAGCGGCAAGACGAAGGACTACTCGACGTTCTCGAACAACGGCACCGTCTATAGCGCGACGTGGAACGCGACCGGGGGGTGGAACAGCACAGGAAGATATCAGTTTGACGGCGGGAATGACTATATCAACTCTGGCTACTCGAACCTAAGCGGAGTCAGCAACAGCTTCACCATCGAGCTATGGGCATACCCGGACAACACCCGGACGACGACGAGCGAATCCACAAGCGGCCTCGACGGCATGTCCGGCCAGCGTTATGCCCTCTTCCCGCAGAATTGGGGCTCCCCCGACGCAGGCGCGGGCGTGTCCGTGGGGACGAATGGCATCAGCGTCTTCGAGCACGGCTCCAGCTACATGCCGTCGCTACTCGTCTATGACACGACGCTCACTGGCTGGAACCACATCGTCGTCGTCTACAATAACAAGCAGCCGAAGCTCTACCTCAACGGTACTCTGGTCAGGACAGGACTGACGAGCCCACGGTCGAACGTCCACCCCGGCCATAGTGTCGGCGAGGACGGCACCGGGTACGGCTACTACTCCGGAAGCATCGACAACGTCCGGATCTACAACCGTTCGCTCTCGGCGGAAGAGATTGCGGCGCTCTACAACAACCGCACCAACCTCATGGTCGGCCAGGAGCTGCTGGTGGGGGAGAACTGGACTGCGTGCGTCACGCCGAACGACGGCTACGCCGACGGGAGCACCACCTGCAGCAACACGTTGACAATGGCGCCGCCAACCAGCTCCATCAGTTTCGTGCCGCCGACCCCGGAGAACAACACTGCGACGAGCAACACGAGCATCCCCATCAACGTCTCCATCGCTGAACAATCGCTCGACGAGGTGAACTTCACCTGGAACGGCACCGGCTATATCGTCTACAACGACAGCCTTGCGCTGATGATGAACTTCGACAACGTCTCGACCCTGAACGAGAGCGGCAATCATACCGAGGACGTCTCCGCCTACGGTAACGACGGCACCTGCGCCGGCATGGGGGCGGCGTGCAGCTGGACCACGGGCAAGTACGGGAACGCCATGGCGTTCAACGGGACGGATGACTACATCAGCGTGGGCCACGCGGCCAGCCTCGACGCGGAGCGCCTCACCATCGCCGCATGGGTCCGCTCATCCAGCGGGGGGTACGTCCTGGCCCGGGCCATCCCCGGGAACGTCACGCGCACCGGGAGCGTCGCCACCATCCAGAACACCTCGCAGTCGGGCAGCCAGTCGGTCACGGTGCCGAGCGACGCCGATGTCGCGGTGCTGATGACGACAGGGTATGACTCTCTCTGGAACAGCAGCATGAGCACCCTGACGCTGGGCGGCACCAGCTTCACCGTCGCCGAAGAGACGGACACCGACACCCACGGCAACGGGAACGTCCTGGTCGCCTACCTGGTCAACCCCCCGAAAGGATCCCAGGACTTCGCCTGGAACTGGTTGGGCGGCGTGGGCGAGGGCGTCAATATGGTCATCGCCTTCTACAAGAACGTGAACACCTCCGGCCCAATCATTGACAGCGGCGAACAACTGGTCTCAGGCACCGACGTGACCGGGCTCACGGCCAACAGCGGCGACATGATGGTCGGCGGCGTCTACAGCTACGACTCGCAGATGACGGTGACGGACAGCAGCCAGACCGAACTGGCCAACCTGGGCCGGTACAACAACTGCTACGGCGCCTTCGCCGAGAAGAGCGGCGGCACCGGCTTCTACTACACCGGGAACAACTGGAACACCGCAGCGGCAATCGTGCTGGCGAAGCCGCCGAGCGACAACATGCCCTACGCCCTCTCCACCACGGGCGGCGGCCAGTTCCTCATCAAGAACGCGACGGGCAACTATACCGTGAACACCAGGACCAACCTGAACGACGGCGCCTGGCACTACCTCGTCGCGACGTACAACGGCTCCACGATGGCCATCTATGTCGACGGCACCCTCGAAAACACGAGCACAACCTACGCCGGGAACCTGCCGACGAGCCTCGGCGCGCTCCGCATCGGCGCTGACTTCCAGACCTCGGCCGGCAACTTCTTCAACGGGACGATCGACGAGGTGCGGCTCTGGAACCGGTCGCTCAGCGCCGCAGAGGTGCAGCAGCACTACTTCATGAACCTGCGCAAGACCAGCAGCGGGAACTGGACGCTCTACGTCAACCAGTCGAAGAACTCGACGGCGGGGCTCGGCCCGGGGACCTACACCTATGCCGCCAGCAAGAAGAACACCTACGGAGAGAGCCTCTCGACAGGAGCGCGGACAATCACGATCGCTCCCCCGCTCTCCATCGCGTTCCAGCCGCCCACCGAGAATGACGGCGCGTCCATCACGACCAACTGGACCGTGATCAACATCAGCGTGAACAGCAGCGCGCTCCAGAATGCCACGCTCGACTGGAACGGCACGAACTACTCCTTCCTCGACCCCAATCTCGTCGTGGCCTACGCGTTCGAGAACCGCTCGGCGCTCGGCGAGAACAGCACGCTCGTGAAGGATATGAGCAGCTATGGCAACAACGCGACCTGCAGCGGCAGCTCCTGCCCTGCCTGGAGCGGCGCCATCGGCAAGTACGGCGGCGCGTACAACTACACGGCGGGCCAGAGCGACCATCTCGTCATCAACCACTCGGGCAGCCTCACGACCAACCAGATCACGGTCTCGGCCTGGGTGAAGCTCACGAGCACGTCAGGTTCGTGGCAGACTCTCGCGATGGAGGAAGATACCGGAGGCTGGTTCTACTGGCTCCTCTACGCGCGGGCGAGCGACGCCTCGCCTACCAACTATCCGGTCTTCAGGCTCTCCTACGGGGACGATGTCGAGGCGGTGGGCACCGGCATCCTCCAAGCCGGCGAATGGACCCACCTCCTCGGCACCTACAACGGCACGCACGTCACGTTCTACCAGAACGGCGTGCAGGGTCAAAGCACGCCCTACACCACTGCCGGCGGCACAAACAACAAGGATGTCTGGATCGGCGGGAACGAGGCGTGGGGCGAGAACCTCGACGGCATTATCGACGACTTCCGGATCTGGAACACCAGCGTCACCGCCGGGCAGGCGCGCTTCATCTACGAGAGCACGATGGACAAGTACGCGAACGACAGCTGGAGCTGCTCGGTCAACAGGACCAACCTCAGCCAAGGCTCGTACAGCTACCAGGCGTTCGGGACCGACATCACCGGCACGGAGAACACGAGCCGGCGCACGCTCACCTACTCAACCTCTCCCTACATCTCCTCTGTCATCCTGAACAGCTCTTCTGGCGCGAACACGACGTCGGAGAACCTGACCGCGTATCCGCAGAACGTCACCAACGCGAACAGCCTCCTCTATGACTGGCGCGTCAACGGAACGAGCATCGCGGTGCTGAACATGAACTTCGACGTGAACAACAGCGCGGGGAGCGGGAAGACGAAGGATTATTCGACGTTCTTGAACAACGGCACCATCACTGGCGCGACGTGGAACGCGACCGGCGGGTGGAACGGAACAGGCGCCTATTACTTCAGCGGCTCCTCGCAGTACATCAACTTCACCAACGCGTCGGGCGTCCCGATAGGGAACGACAACTACACCATCGAGGCATGGATCAAGCCGACTAGCTACGCCGTAATCGAGGACGGCATCGTCGGCTGGGGGAACTATGGCACGTACAACCAAGCCAACGCCCTCCGTCTGAACGGTGCAACGCAGCTCATAAATTATTGGTGGGGGAACGACCTCACCGTCAGCACCCCAAACATGACAGACGGCAACTGGCACCACGCTGTCGCGAAGTTCGACGGCACGACCCGCTCCATCTGGCTCGACGGCGTACTCCGCGGCTCAGACCAGCCGAGCGGCCACAATGTGATCAACAGCTCGAACTTCCGTATCGGTTCGACGAACAACGGCGAGTACTTCCCCGGCGCCATCGACGAGGTCCGCGTCTACAACCGGTCGCTCTCGGACGCAGAGATCATCGCCCACTACAACAACCGCACCGACCGCATCGTCAGCCAAGAGCTCGCCGTCGGGAACAACTGGACCGCCTGCGCCACGCCCAACAACGGCACTGTCGACGGGAACGCGACCTGCTCCAACAGCCTCGTCATCATACAGAGCGGCACGCCGAGCATCTCCTCAGTCATCCTGAACAGCTCTTCTGGCACGAACACGACGAGCGAGAACCTCACCGCGTGGCCGCAGGACGTCACCAACACGAACAACACCATCTACGACTGGCGCCTCAACGGGACGAGCATCGCAGTAGTGAACATGAACTTCGACGTGAACAACAGCGCCGGCACGAACAAGACGAAGGACTACTCGACGTTCTCGAACAACGGCACCGTCACGAGCGCGACGTGGAACGCGACCGGAGGATGGAACGGAACAGGCGCCTATGCATTCGACGGAAGCAACGATTGCATATTCATCCCGCACCATAGCGAACTGAACATCACATCCGCGATTTCAGTCTCGGCATGGATCAAGATCGCCGGCTTCTCCGGCTACCCGGCGATTGTGAACAAGAATTACGACTCCAGTTATTACATCCAGCTCGGCGACAACAACGGCGACGTGGAATTCGGCATCGATTATCCGGAGATCTACACCCGAGTTACTAATGTCCTCACGACAGGGGCATGGTATCATATCGTCGGGACATACGATGCGAACGGAGGGACGAACAATTTGAAGATATACATCAATGGCACCGTCGTGAACCAGACGACCGCTACAGGGACCGCGGTCGGCAACAGCGCAAACCTTGCGATTGGAGCCAACAGTTGGTGCACAGGTGATTATTTCAACGGCACCATCGACGACGTCCGCATCTACAACAGGACGCTCTCAGCCCAGGAGATTCTCGCCATCTACAACAACCAGACCAACAAGATAGTCAGCCAAGAGCTCGCCGTCGGACAGAACTGGACCGCCTGCGCCACGCCCAATAACGGCAGCGCCGATGGCAATACCGTCTGCAGCAACAGCGTCATCATCAGCAGTGCCGGCGGTGGCAATTGCGCCTACGGCGGCAGCGGCAACTGGCTCGTCCAGGGCGTTGACAACTGTGTCATCACGACGACGGTCGACCTCAACCGCAACAACGTCACCTGCAACGGCACCGGGACCATGAAGGTCCGGACCAACGTCACCAACTACACTGTAGCCAGTGCGCAGGGCGGCTGCAACCTGAGTGCCGAGCTCGGCGGCCAGCTCCGCCGCTAGCCGCCCGACCCCCTTCTGGGCCAACCCCTCTCCCCTCTCAGCCCCCTCTTCTTTCCCTGAACCGCAAGATTTATATACTTCTGAAGCAAAGGTAAGAAAATATTATAATAAATAAAGAATAAAATAAAAAAATCTTACCTTGGTCGTCGGCATGGCTGAGATCACCAAAATCTCGACGAAGGGGCAGGTCGTCATCCCGAACAGCATCAGGCGCGCCCTGAAGCTGGCGCCCGGCGACACCCTCCAGATTGAGATGGTGGGCGACCTGGTCATCCTGAAGAAGATCGAGCTGAAGCCCCTCAAGGCGGAGCTCAGCCGCGCGGCAGGGGGTGGCCGGCGATGACGCTCGACCATGTCCTCGACGCCCCTGGGCAGCAGACCCTGAGGGAGAAGGCGGCAGAGGCGCTCAGGGAGGGGAGGATAACCCTCGACGAGTACCACTACCTGCTGCGAAAGGAGCTCGGGTACGGGCAGCCAGCCGCGCGCGATGAGCCGCGGGGAGAGGCGCATCACAAGCGGCGCCGCCAGCTCCTCGCCAAGGCGCTCGCCACGCTCATCCTCCTCGCATTCGTCACAGGGCTCCTCTGGGCCGCCACGAAGCCTGGCGGGCTGACCAGCCTCGTCACCCTCGAGCTCCCCAAGAGCCCGGCAGCGCTGGCAGGCACCACGTACAACGCCACCACGACAGTCGCGCTCGACGCGGCCAACATCACCGGCCTCAGGGCGAGCGGCTCGCTGGACGGCGGCGCAGCCGACATCTACCTTGACGTCGCCGGCCAGCGGTACCTGGTCTACCACGGCGATGCCTCTGCGCCTGCGTACGCTGTCACGACGGAGAAGGAGAGCTACGCCCTGAACGAGAACGTGCTTGTCACCGTCGTCCCTGCGACCGTTTCCTCGACGCTCTGGCTGACGGACAGCGGCGGCGCCAAGACCTCTGTGCAGGATGGTTTCATCCCTGCTGCGCCTGGCGAGTACGTCCTGGACGCGCTCATCAACGATTCCGGCGCCATCACGAAGGCATCGACCATGTTCATCGTCAGGGACGACACAGACGCGGCCAAGGACATCGTCAGGAGCGGTGCACCGGCTGCGCTCTCCTTCTCCGACGCGTGCGCCGAGAGCTGCCTCATCCCCGCGACCGGCACAGCCCGGCTCACCCTGGATATCGGGACAGCTCCGGGAGCGACGCTCACCCTCTCGTCCGTCGTCGCAGAAGAGGCCGGGACGAATCAGCCGCCGGTCCAGGCGGCGGCACTCCCCGACATCTCCGTCAGGCAGGGCGAGTCCGTGACGATGGACCTCTCCTCCTACTTCACTGACCCTGACGGCGACGCGCTTACCTTTGATTTCATGAACGCTCCAGGAGCGCAGATGGGGGTCAGCAACGGCGTCCTCACCGTCACCGGCGTGACGCCGGGCTCGTCGCAGAGCGTCGTCTACGCGAGCGACGGCTCCTCCATCGTGCAGAGCAACCTCTTCACCATCACAGTGACCCTGGCACCATCGAACACGACCCCGACTGAAAATGCCACGGGGAACGCGACCAACGTCACGAACACGACGAACGGAACGAGCATCACGAATGGGACGAACCTGACTGCGGCCGGGACCAACGAGACCGCGCCTCCAGTGCCTGCCGGCGCTGCAGGGAACATCACGCCGCAGAACGCCACCTTCGTCGCTGCCGACTGCTCCAACCCGGACCCGAACCAGCGGCCGCTCGAGTGCATCCAGGGCGAGGGGAGCACCTACTTCAAGCCTGAGGTGCTTCTCCTCGAGAACAAGCAGGCGGTCGCGGTCGGCCTGCTCACCCCGGTCGGCAACCTCCTCATCAAGGGAGGGCTCGTCGAGCACAGCACCGGACAGCCGAACGCGAACGACTACCAGCGCGGCTACCTCAACGAGAACGGTGACTTCGTCCCGACGCTCTGGATCGACACCCAGACAGGGGACCTCCACCTCCGCGGCTCTCTCACAGAGGCGAACGGCAACATCCCCTACCAGGAGGGCTACACGGTCCTGACGAACAGGCGTGGCATCATCCTAGCGCTCATCGACAGGCAGACAGGCGACCTCATCGTACGAGGCAACATCGTGCCGTACAGGAGGGCGTTCTCATGAGGCAAACGGCGAACAGTGCGCGGTGTTCTGCCCTCTGCTCTGCTCTCCTGCTAGCAGCGCTGTTGGCCGCGCTCAGCGCCCCGATAGCCGCGTACAACGATCCCGGCCACGACAACCTCTACATCCTCAAGCTCGGCGACAGCAACCTGACGGGGAGCCTCAACATCAGCGCCAACCTCACTGCGCAGCTCGTCCAGGCGACGACGCGGTTCTTCGGCCCCAACCTCGACATCCGGGGCGACGGAAGCAGCTCCACCGCGGTCAACAGGATAATCGCCACCAACACCAGCCTCGAGCTGGGGAGCGACGGCATCATCTACCTGGGCAAGGCGGCGGGGACGGTGAACGTCGGTGACGTCGGCACGCCCGGCATCCTGAACGTCACCGGCACCATCTACCAGAACAGCGTCAAGGTCTGCCTCGCGAACGGGACGAACTGCGTCTCGGGGAACAACACGGGGAACATCTCGAGCATTACCGCGGGCGCCGGCATCACGGTGACCAACCCGAACGGCCCAGCCGTGACTGTCGCGGCGAACGCGACGACGTGCGTCGGGAGCGAGTACAGCTACTGGAGCGGCAGCGCGTGGCTCTGCCGGACCGACCAGAGCGGCGGCGGGAACGTGAGCGGCGCAGGGACGAGCGGAACGCTCACCAAGTGGACGGGGAGCGGTATTATCGGGGACAGCATCGTCAGCGAGTCGGGGAGCACGCTCACCGTCAACGGGAATGTGAGCATGCCCACCAATTTCTATATCGGGAACAGTGCCGTCTCGAACAACGCCTATACCACCGCGGTCGGGGCCAGCGCCCAGGCCACCGGCAGCCTTGGCAGCGCGTTCGGGAGCTTCGCCCAGGCCACCGGCAGCTATACCACCGCGTTCGGGTACAACGCCCAGGCCACCAAGAGCAACGCCAGCGCGTTCGGGTACGGCGCCTCGGCTACCGGCAACTCCGGCAGCGCGTTCGGGTACCTCGCCGTGGCTTCCGGCAACGCCGGCAGCGCATACGGGTACAACGCTCTGGCCACCGGCGACTCCAGCAGCGCGTTCGGGACCAACGCCAAGGCCAATGCCAGCTTCAGCAGCGCGTTCGGGACTAGCGCCCTGGCCAGCGGCTCTTACAGCGGCGCCTATGGCTATAGTGCTCAGGCTACTTACGATAATAGCGTCGCGCTCGGCCGCTCAGCAACCACCACTGCGACGAACCAGTTCATGGTCGGCTCCTCCGGCTACAACCTCAACACGTACGTCTACGGCACCCTCAACACGTCGAATTACGTCTATGAGAATGGCTCGCGCGTCTGCACAGCGGCGAACGGCCTCTGCAACTCGAGTGCCACCGGAAACGTCTCCGGCGCCGGCACGAGCGGCACGCTCGCGAAGTTCACCGGCGGCAGCACCATCGGGAACAGCATCGTCAGCGAATCAGGGAACACGCTCACCATCAACGGCAACATCAGCATGCCTAACAGTTTCTACATCGGGCAGAGTGCAGTCAGCAGTGACGCAGGCACTACAGCGGTAGGAACTGCCGCACGGGCCACCAGCTACGTCAGCAGCGCGTACGGGTACAATGCACAAGCCACCGGCAGCTACAGCAGTGCATACGGCGTCAACGCACAAGCCACCGGCGGTGGCGCCACCGCTGTCGGAACCGCCGCTATCGCCAACGGCTCAAGTAGCATCGCAATCGGCTCCAACGCGGTCGCCGCAGGGAGCAGCAACTCAATGGCGGTAGGAGCGAACGCTGTCGCCAATGGATACCTCTCCACCGCGCTCGGCGTCAACAGCTACGCCGACAACGCGGCCTCCGGCTCGGTAGCAATCATGGGCTCGACGTACGGCGTGAGCGACATCAGCATTCTCGGCACCGCTTCCGGCGGCGCGGGTGTCGCAATAGGAACAGGCAGTAACGTCACCGGTATCTGGTCCACCGCTGTCGGCGCCCTCTCCAAGGCGACGGCGCAGTACACATCGGCGTTCGGCCAGTCCGCGAGGGCGACCCAGGAGTTCGGGACCGCGCTCGGGAACAACGCCGAGGCGTCGGGGAGCCACGCGCTCGCCATCGGCGTCAACTCAATAGCATCAAGCGGCAACGCCATCGCCCTCGGCACCAGTGCGAACGCGAGCAACGGCGCCAGCATCGCCATCGGGATAGGGGCGACGACGCCGAACCAGTACAGCGTCGCCATCGGCGCCTATGCACGGACGACGGCGGACTACCAGCTCGTCATCGGCAACGGCGACTATTGGTGGTACAACCTCAACACGCAGATCTACGGCACGCTCAACACGTCGGGGAACATCTACGAGAACAGCAGCCGTGTCTGCACTGCGTCGAACGGACTCTGCAGCGGCGGCGCGAGCGGCGGCGGCTGGACGAACACGAGCACGCAAACATACACAACGCTCGATGTGAACGTCTCGAATAGCACCGGCTCGAGTGTCTTCTATGTTAACAGTACCGGGG
>Ga0315275_10001099_pt1 | contig 23345 bp, 11 predicted proteins | sample YL17G03_0_MG_FD_205557 | JGI IMG/M metagenome (GOLD analysis project Ga0315275, IMG submission 205557) | Sediment microbial communities from Yellowstone Lake, YNP, Wyoming, USA - YL17G03_0 | ecosystem: Environmental > Aquatic > Freshwater > Lake > Sediment | place: USA: Wyoming | collected...
TTCCAGCGCCGACGGGTCTTCCACCGCTCCCGACAGCAAGCGCTCTTCCCCGAGCAATGCAACAGAAGCACCGCTGCACCGGCTTTGATCGCCCGCGGCAAAACGCAGCCGGTCCGTTCGTCCTTCCCCCCCATGCTTCAATCCATGGGCGATCTTCCCCGACGCATTCCCGGTCACCAGGACAGTATCGTCCGGGAGCAGGCCTGCCAGCGTTCCGACCGCAAGATCACGCGCATCCCAAAGAGACGAGAGACGGCCCGCGTGCTGCTCAAAGAGCTGGCAATAGATCTCGTCCCGCCTCGCGTCGAGCGCGGCGAGAACGAATCGCGGCAGACGACCGGTGAACGAAGCCATGGTGTGCCGTGCAAGTGCCTCCAGCGTCGGGACCGCGACGAGCGGCATTCCCCCCGCATACACCAGGCCCTTGGCAACACTCAGGCCGATACGCAATCCTGTGAAGGACCCGGGACCGATAGACACGGCAACACCCTGGAGGTCCCGGAGGCGGAGCTCTGAACGCCGTAGGACCTGCTCCACCAGCGGCACAAGGCGCTCCGCATGAACACGTTCCCCGTCGACGAGCTCCTCTGCACGCACAACACCGTCAGCCGCCACCGCCGCGGCACAGACTGACGTCGCGGTTTCAATGCCGAGCACACTCACGGCAATCGCTCTCCCGGCTCTCCAATGCTGATGAATCGTTCATCCTTCGCGGGCCCGTGTTCGAACCGCACGAAACGGCACTCCGGAGGAAGGAACTCGGCAGCGCGTTCGGCCCATTCCACCAGACAGATACACCGGCCGCTGAAGTACTCGTCCAGTCCAAGCTCGGCGATTTCCTCCCTGCGGCTGATTCTATAGAGATCAATATGCACGACCGTCCCGCCAGCCACCGGGTATTCGTTGATCAGGGTGAATGTCGGGCTGCCGACGTGACCCCGTGTCCCCAGCCCTTCACAGACCCCCATCACAAACTCTGTTTTCCCGCTCCCAAGGGCCCCCGTGAGCGCAACGACCTCCCCGGGGCGAAGCACCGGCGCCAGAGAAGCGCCGAGAGCGGCAGTTTCCCCGGGAGATCGTGTCAGGACTCGCTTCATCACCTCGGGATCAGCTTCACCACGGGCAGGATGACCTCTTCCATCGAGACGCCGCCGTGCTGGAAACTGTCACGGTACTGGTTCAAATACTTGTGGTAATCAGTCGGGTAGACGAAATAGAAATCTTCTTTCGCCAGGATATAATTGATCGCGACCCCGCGTTTCGGGAGCTTGAAATCGAGAGGATTCTTGACAAAGATTGCCGCCTTCTCCTCAACCTTCAGGTTTCTCCCGTACTTGTAGCGGAGGTTCGTTGATGCCTCGCGATCGCCGAGGACTTTCGACCCGCGGAGACTCCGGATGCTGCCGTGATCCGTGGTCAGGATAATGGTGACGTTCTTGCTCTTCGCGAGTGTTTGCAACATCCCGAAGAGCGATGAGTGCAGGAACCACGATTGTGTCAACGAACGGTATGCCGACTCGTCGGGAGCGATTTCCTTCAGCAGGGACGAATCGGACCGCCCGTGGGCGAGCATATCGACGAAGTTCACCACGATGGCGGTCAGTCTCGACTGCGTGTACGAGCCGATGCTGTTCTCTACGCTCCGCCCGAACTCGGCATCGAGAATCTTAATATACTTCAACTCCGGCTTGAGAATGACTTTCCGCCGCTCGAGCAATTTTTCCAGGAACTGCCGCTCATACCGGTTCCGGCTGGTCTCGTCATCTTCACTTTTTTCCCACAGCTCGGGAAACCGGGCCTCCAGATCGCAGGGGTAGGAGCCGCTGAAGATCGCGTTCCGGGCGTACGGCGTCGCAGTCGGAAGTATGCTGTAATAGAAGTCCTTCGTGATGGTGAAGAACTCCTGCAGCGCATCTTCCATCATCAGCCACTGATCGAGGCGAAGGCAATCGATAACAAAGAAGAACACCGACCGGTTCGACTGGAGTTCGGGGAGGAGAAACCTGTCCACGACCTCGAGCGAGAGTGGCGGCCGTCCCTGGGCCTGCTCCACCCAGGAGCGGTAGTTCCGCTCGATGTACTTCCCGAAGACGAGGTTACACTCACGGTACTGGTCCAGCAACGTCTGCTGCAATCCAAGTTCCCTGTGTTCATCCAGTTCGAGAGACCACCCGACCAGCCGTCGGTAGATGTCCACCCACTGTTCGAAGTCAAGGTCATCCATGAGCAGGCGCGAGATGTCATTGAACTCCTGGATGTAGTCTTTCGATACTGCGGCTCCGGTGATTTTCTTCTTCTCGAGGAACTTCTTGCAGGCCATCAGGACCTGGCTTGGATTGACCGGTTTCGTCAGGTAGTCACTGATTTTCCCCCCGATCGCTTCCTCCATCAGGGACTCTTCTTCGTTCTTGGTAATCATCACAACGGGGAGGGCGGGGTGGATTTCCTTGATCTCGGCGAGGGTCCGGAGCCCTCCCAAGCCCGACATCATCTCGTCGAGAAACACCAGGTCGAAGGCGGTATCCTTCACCAGCGCAAGCGCATCCTCGCCGTTGGTCGCGGTATCGACGGTGTATCCCTTTTCCCGCAGGAAACGGATATGCGGGGTCAGGAGCTCGATTTCATCATCAACCCAGAGAATTCGGCCTTTGGGATCTTCCATAATAAGCTAGAATAACGATTTCATGTCTGAGAATCAATTTCAGGGATGGCATCCGGGCCCCGCCCCATGGCGGAATCAGGCGGTGCGGCAAGGCCTGGCGCGAGCTTTACTGTATGGAGATGCGGATATCGAGACCGGCTTCGTTGACCGTGCTGCCGGGAATGCGCGAACCGGAATCGTCGGGCGCGACTTTTGTCAGCTTGTAGTAGACTGCCGCGGTCACGCGCGAACTCAGGACATAGCGGATCCTCGGCTCGAGGATCGTCCGCGTCATGCCTTCAAGGGGCACCGCAGTCACACTCACATCGAGGCGGGTCACATCGTAGGTCTTGCGGGAGGTCTTGTTGACAGAATAGGAGAGCGAGACGTCGACATCGTTGTTGAGGGCAAGTCCGAAGAAGGGTATCTCGAATCCTTTTCGCGCGTACGACGCCGTGAGCGACAACTCCTGCGAGATACTCTCCACGATGTTGCGCGCGGAAGTTGCAAGGTCGTAGGAGGTTGTGGTATTGTACCGGACGTTCGCGCCGAAGTTGCCCTTGGCAAGTTCTTTGAACGTGAAGTTGAGGCCGACCAGCGGTGAGAAACCATAGGAGACACGTTCGGCATCCGTCCGCTGCCCTGCGGCGTTCTGGGGGGTCTGGAATTGCTTGGTAAAATTCGAGGAATAGACGTGATCGAGGGAGAGCCGGCTGACAAACCCGGAGAAGAGCCCGAGCTTTTCCAGACCGTCCCACCGCAGGCTCCAATTGATCCGGGGATAGTACTCGCCAAGGAGTTTGCGGAGGATCGGGATGGCCTCAAAACCGCGCTGGAAGGCATCTGCAAGCTTTTCCTCGTCCGCTCGCGTATCGGATACATCGGATTTCATTTCGCCGTACAACTTGCTCACCTGGGTGAGGCCTGTCTTGAACATGCTGAAAAAGAGGAAATCGGGGAACGTCAGGAACGAGCGGTCAATGCTTCCTGACGTCATGCTATTGGTGATGGTCGGGATGCCGTAGACAGAGTCCGTGGCAACGTTGTTGGTCCGGTTGTAGGTCCACCCGAGGCTCCAGTTGAAGTCAATCCGTGCGCCTTCCCACAATGCCCGGGAGGTCTTGAGCCCGACGCGATTGTTCTGGCGGTACGAGTCGATCAGGACTCCGCCCGGGGCCCGGGGCCCGGGCGCCACGTCCCACCCGAAGAACGGGAATTCTCCCTTGGCATGGAAATTCGTCAGCGTTCCGGACGGTACGGAAATCAATCCGAGCTGATACATGCGTGAGGGTCCGTAACTCGTTACCGGGTCGGCGAAGGGAAGCCGGCCCCAGTAATTCAGGAATCCCGTCCCGCCCACGACACCGCTGTTCTGCGAATTGTTGCTCTGGCTGAAATTCACGCTGATATTGTCGTAGTCCAGGAACGGTATCTTGATAAATGTCACGACAAGGTTTTTGAGCTGCAGGGTCACCTTGCTTCCAGTCGACACCGTCTTTATCGTATCGGCCGCGCGGAGGGAATCGCCGGCTTGCGGCGCGGCACCACTGCCCCGGCGACCGGTGGTGGGCTGTTGTCCCTGGGAGCCCGGCTTGGTATCAAAGAGCGGATCAAAGATCTGTTTCAGTTTGATGTTCAGCGTAAGGTTTGCCGTGTTGTTGAACGCCGCGGATTTTCCGAGGTCGCCCTTCAGCAGTGTGTTGATCCAGCTGTAATCGACCGAGTAGCCGAAGGTGATGTCATAGAACCGTTTGGTGTTGAAGATGTTCGGGAGACCGGGCTTGAACGAAAACTGGTTGCGTTGACTGTATCGGATATCCTGGCCGAAGTTGATCAAGCGGGATCCGCCGAAGATGTCTCCCATGATATCGGAAAACGGTCGCTGATTCCCTTCCGGACCTGTCTCATACTGGAGCAGGGTTGACTCGATCTGAAGGCTGTAGTCATCCTGAAGGTTCAACAATCCGCCCTCCGCGAACTTCCAGCTGAACCCGAGGCCCCGTGAGGCGGTAAAGTTCCGCGAGATGATTTCGTTTGCCCCCTGGACACGCTGAAGCGAATTGTCGCGCCCGCGGGTCGCCCCGATGGACCAGGTGAGACTGGACGGCGCAAAGAAGAGCTTCAGGTTCTTGTACTCATCGAGGAACCAAGCGCCGTCGAAAATGTATTTGAACGGCATCAGGAAGTTGTCCGGCGAAAGTGTGAGCGCGTAGCCGAGACGCACATTCCATGACCACGCCTGGTGGCTCCGGACGGCGGGACTCTGGTCGCGAGCGGTGTTGTACGTGAATCCGTAGGTCAGCTTGTTGAACGTATCCCGGATCAACCACCACTGGGACGGGAGAGCAATGCGGAAATTCGGCGCAGCGTACGTCTCCGTCACGCGGCGCGTCAGCGTCGCAGACACGAGCTCGTTGCCCTTTGCTTTGGCTTCCTCTTCCGACGTGCCGGTCTGAATCAGGTGCTCCTCGAGGAGTTGCGAGGCCTGGGTTACCAGCACATCAGAGTTGGGGAGGTAGCGCGGCTCGACCATTCCCTCGTTGTGCGAATACGAGAACGGGATAGACGATCCGATCCAGCTGTCCGGCAGCAGACGTTCCATACTGATCGACGCGCTCAGACCCCAGTTTGTTGTCAGCTGCCGGCTCCCGAAACGATCTTCCAGCCGATGAAAGTAGGGATCAACTTTCTGGTAGTTCATAGCCACGGCGCCAATGTCGGCAAGCTTCAACTGGGCATCAAACCGGTAGGCCCAGCCCGGAGTGTCATCCACTCCGATAAGGCGGAGCTCGTTGAACCACACGGCGCCGCGGAGCGGCAGGACCGTTCCTTTCCCCCGAGGATTCTCCACCCCGAGCGCAAGGTAGACGATCTGCGTCAAGGACGGACTGCCGAGAACGCGATAGACGGCACCCGGCGGACCTCCCTTCACCGGGACGGGTGGCGAGAGGGCGGTGGTGGAATCCCGTCCCTGTTTGATCGCGGTGAGGTCGTCAAAATTGACCACAATCTCGTCCCACCCCTGGTTGTCGGGACGAGGCCGTATAGGAGCCCGGTACTCATAGAAATTCAGGCTGTCAAGACCGAATCGATAGAATACCTCGGCATCGTAATTGTTCTCATCCACATACTGAAAACTCGGATCCCCGTGGACGAACATCTTCATGGTCTTGTAGTTGAAGAGATCCAGCGCCTTGTACGTAAAGAATTTGACGGCCTGACGGGACTCGCCATCGACGAGGCCGTAGAGGACCAGTGACAGGGATTGTTCGTTGGCGAGCACGTTCTCATCAGGACGGGTCTTGTCCCGCTCGCGAATAACGCCGGGCGGGCTTTGATAGTAGAGGTTGTCTTCAACGTTGACAACGGTGACCGAATAGGACGTGTCCGTGAGGTCCTTCTGGTACTTCTGCCATTGGTTGCCGACAAGATTGAAGTCAGCAATGCGCACCGCGATCGTGTCGGTGGCGTTGACGAACGACACGCGCACAAACTCAATGTTCTCCAGGGAGGGGCGCCCCACAACGCGGGTGGTGTCGTTGATGGGAATCCGGAACTGGAACCATCCCTTATTCCCGCCTCCCACGATCCGCGGGTTCCGGGATGCCACCGTGTCAAGCGAGAGCTCATACTCGAGATACGCATTGGCGAGGTCGACCTGCCCGTTTGCGTTCAGGTCTTCCGTATCGGGGATGCGGCCCCCGGGGCCATCCTTGTTTCCGTCGGTCCCGTTGATGTGCATGAAGTCTTCCGTGGGCGAACTGTTGTTGTATGCGTAATTGTCGCCGCTCGGATCCCCCGCCAGCTCCGGATACTTCGCCACGAGCGCCGCATACCTCGCCCGCTCCTGATCGTCGTTCATCATGTCGAGCCCGACGTCCTCCCCCTCCTGCAGTGTCCCGTTGGGGATCGGGCTAAGGACCAGATCTTCGGAGTTCAGTGAACGGTTCGGAATCGCATCCTCACTGATCACGCCGAGGTCGATGACCATCCTGGCGCTCGGGTCGGCCGGGGCCCTATCCACCCTCATCCAGATCTCGATGAAGTTGACGTTTTCCTTCAAGAGGTTGATTGCCGAGATCGAGAGGGGCTTCATGACCCCTCCCCAGTTCTTAAAGCGGGTCAGCGTGTTCTCCACGTCCATGCCGTAGTTGAACTGGCCGCGCGTCGTCGGGAAGTAATGCAGATCGAGGACCGTCACCTGATTATTGGCGTCGTTTCCGGGCTTCTTGTTGGGATAGACATCCGTGAGCTTCACGTTGGTGGGAAGGATGTTGTACCAGATCATCTTCGCCTTGGAGAACATCTTGCTTGTGTCTGCCAGTCCCGGGAACCAGTAGCTGTCGCCTGGCGGACTCGCCTGTGTCCAGGCGCCATACGAGACGCCGACGGGGATGAATCGTCGGGCACCCTCGAAGTCATCAATGTAGGCGATCCCCTGCCCTCCGTCGCTCGGGATGGTGCTCTTTTTTGTGTTGGGATCCGGCGACATATAAGCGGCTTCGCCGGAGACTTTCAACGACGAGACCTCGCGGGTCTGGATCAGCGGAAGGGCGTCGATGGCCTTGGTGAGAAACGGCATGTCGATCGTCGTCGCCCCGTCGATACCGAAGATGGTGTTCATATTCGGTTCTTCGCCGAGGCGCACTTTGTCGCTCAGCGTCTGCTGATTCAGGTTCATGATGGTGAACCCGAGATTCGTCGTGGGAGAGAGCGCAAGGTCTCCCCGGGCGCCGAGAAGCGTTTTTGATGCAAGCTGGAACAGGTCATTCTGTTCGTACTTGATCTGGAGACTAGCCCCGGGCACGAGCGCACGGTCGTTCTTGATCACCACCTCGCCGATGATGTAATCGACCGTGTAGTCGATGTTCTGCACAAGCGTCCGGCCGTCCAGCAGCACCTGGACGCTCCCTTCCACCACATTGAATCCGAGGGAGTACCGTGATGTCGCCTCACCCGTGGCCTTGCCGCGGATCGTGTAGCGGTTGCGAAGACTCTGCTGGGCAAACGTTTGTGTGGTGTCGTACACTTCTTTGTACAGATAGTCCGACGTGTCCTGGATGATCGTTCCCTTAGCTCCAAAGTAGGTCTTGATTCCCGTATCGAACGGGCGCAGCGTCGGGAAAATGATCTCCGCGCGCGTCAGGCTGATCGTGCGGCCGGGGCGGAAGTCGAATTTTCCATCGCCATTCGGATCTGCGGTTCCGTCCTGGCGATAGCGGTCGACACCCATCACCCGGAGGAGCGGTTCATTCAGGACACTGTTCTGATCCTCCGAGCCCGGGATCTTGCGATAGACGTCGAGGCTGAAGCCCGATTCCTTCAGGTTGCGGCCGATACCGGGGATCGGGTAGATATTCTTCAACAACATTCTCCACGCCACGGGGTACGTTGGACCGTTGGAAACCAGGTTCTTCGGCTTCACCATCTTGAGGATCAGCTTCTTCTTCAGGGAAAGCGAATCCGTGCCAATGTCGCGCACCAGCTCGCCGAACTGGCTGTTGTCGCGGCGGCGGTAGGAAATTGCCACGATCTGCTGGTCTCCGACATTCACGTTCAGCGACAGCACGCCGATGTAGGCTTCGCCGTCAAGCTCATACTGCGACCGATCCAGACGCACGAAGGGGCCGGTTTCAATCTGGCCCGGGAGATCGATCAAGTTGCGCAGCGTGTCAGCGTACCCCTGCCCGCGTTCGGGGAGCGATATGAAGCACACCCCCTGCCGCTCCTGGGGATCCGGCACTCCCCCCTGGCGCTGTATCCAGACTTCCTCCTCAATGATCTGCGCGTTCCCGTCAACGATCGGAGGATCGTTCTGGAAATAGGGCTCATAGGTCTTGATATACGAGGTGTCGACAAAGTAATGGTTCGTGGAATATTCGAAGGCACGGAATTCAAAGGTCTGCTCTTTGGAGCCACCGGAGACAGCGACCTCTTTGATCTGTCCCTTCTTCTGCGAGGCAAGCGCGGTCAACGTCAACGGCCCCATCTGAAACATCGCCTTCACACCAAACAATGCCTGGCTGCTGCCGATGAACGAGGATGGGGTTTGGAGTGAAACGTTTCCTGCTTCGACGCTCTTGACGATTTCGTCGTCATATCCCGTGTATTTGATCTTCAACTGGTTTTCATACTCGAACGTCCGCTTCGTGTTCCAGTCGGCAAGAATATTCAGCTTGTCGCCAATGGTGCCGTTCACGTTGACCTGGACATCCTGGCTGAAGTCCGGCTCGTTCCGGCTTTGATCGAGACTGGAAAGCGTTGTGTAGTCCGACTTGGTATTCCGGAAGCCGGCCTTGATGTCGACCGACCCGCTGATGTTCAGCTTGATTTCGTTCTTGCCGAAGATGCTGAAAATGGGGTTCGGGGGAACGGGGATGGTGATTTGTGTAACGTTGCTGAGGAGTTCGCCGAGGTCATCTTTCTTCATAACCGCCTTCGGTTTGCGGGCTTCCTCGGTAAGGAGACGCCGGAACTCGCGCGCCCGTCGCTCGGTGATGTAGTCATTCATCGAAATGTTGACCGGGATCTTTACCTCCACGCCTCCGTACGTCTCACGGAACTCCATCAGCAAAGTCGTTGAATCGATAATGACTTCCCTTTTGTATGCCGGCGACCGTGGCGTCGCGTAGAGGGGAGAGCTGATGCCAGGGAAAATGCTGACGTACGGGTGATCGCGCCTCATGTACGTCCATTGCCGCAGACGCGCCGACGAGTCCTTGTAGACGACGTACGTTGTGTCGGTGATGAGGCTTTTCAGGGAGACGGTATCCCGCCGGCCGGGCACACGGCCCAGGCTGTCGGGTCGCGCAACCCGCTGCAATGAATCGAGAGGCGCTTTCCCTCCCTGCGAGCGCGGTTGCGTGGTATCCCGGCGAGTCGTGTCCTGCTGGATTCCTCCGGGCATGACCTGGCTGTCGCCAAGGGCCGAGCCGATCACATGATCTGGTGGAAACAGCAGGACGGCAATGAGGGCGGCGCCAATGCAAAGCAGCACAGCGGCAGGTGCGCCACGGACACGGGGGAAGCGAGTCTGGGAGGAAAAGTGCACTTCGATGCTCGTTTGAGTGGAGCCTTTGCCCAGCCCAACAGAACTGACCGGCACTTCGAACCGCGGATGCGGCCGCCGGTCTACTGGACCGTCATTGAAACACCGGCCAGTAGGGCCTCTTCAGCACTGAAACAATAGCAAACGCAATCGATAGAGCACTCCCTTCCATAGGTGAGGTCGCTGGAACATACCCAAAAGGAAAATAAATTGCAACATTTTGCGCTTGTTTTTCAAAGTGCGTAGATTGGGCATCACACCGCTCTCCCGGACACGTTACACAACACGACGAAGGCAGATAGGTTACGTCAGCTCACCCATGGACTTCGGACAACGAGCATTCCTTAACATCAGGCGGTCCTTCGGAGGTGTGCAAGAGATCGGGCTCCTGGCCGTCATCCTCCTACTCGCCCTTGCACTCACTGTTGCCGCCGAGCCGGTGACCGTCCAGGGCAGGACCGTCAACAACTTCTTCCGCATCGACAACCTTCTTCCCAACGTCGCCACTCCCGTTTCCTGGATGGCAATCATGGCAATCGGCGCGACCATGGTTATCATCTCCGGCGGGATCGACATCTCGATTGGTTCCGTGTTCGGCTGCTCTGCCCTTGGCACCGTTGCCGCGTTACAGCACCTCCCCCCCGATGCGAGTCCGTGGATGGTGATTCCGCTTGGCATCGGCATTCCCCTCCTGATCGGCGCGACCTGCGGGCTCCTGAACGGTGCGCTGGTTGTCGGGTTGCGGATGCACCCTTTCATCGTCACTCTCGGGTCCATGAGCATCCTTCGCGGCATCGCGCTGATAGCCGTAGAGACGAAATCACTTCCGGCGCCGGGGCTCGACATGCCCGCGGCGTTTACAGCGAATTTCATCGCGTACGAGATTCACTCCGGCGGCCTGGAGTGGGCAAAGCTCCAGCCGGTCCCCCTCCTGATCATGCTGGCGTGTGGTATCATCGGGGCCCTCTACCTCGGCCGCACGCCGTCCGGCCGGGAAATCTATGCGGTCGGCGGAAATGAGGAGGCGGCGCGTTTCAGCGGACTCCGTGTCGGGATGATCAAGATCCGCATCTATATGCTTGCGGGTCTGAGCGCAGGGATGGCAGGAATGATCTCTGCAGGATACTACGGCTCCGCAAACACCGCCACAGGCGAGGGATACGAACTGGCGGTCATCGCAGCCGCGGTGGTAGGCGGCGCAAGCCTGTCGGGAGGCCGTGGCACCGCCCTCGGCGCGGTCCTCGGCGCGCTCATCATCAAACTGATCGAAAACGGCATCGACATTTTGAAAGAAGTGAATTTCGGCCTGTTCACCGTCCACGTCTCAAAGGAATACAGCAAGATCATTATCGGCACTGCGATCATCGTCGCGGTGGCAATCGACCGCCTCAGCGAATACCTCCGGGCGAAGAACCACCGGACCCGCGGTCGCCAGTAGTTCAAATTCACCGGAGAACTCCATGCATGCCCAATACCACGCCCGCATATCTCTGCTGATCCTTCCCCTGACACTCGCGCTGCTTCTCTCCGCCTGTGGAGGGAAAAAAGATGCCGACGGAAGAAAACGTATTGTCATCGGGCTTGTCGCCAAGAGCCAGTCGAATCCGGTCTTTCAGGCCGCATACACAGGGGCCAAGGAGGCCGCAAAGGATTTGACCCAACGGTATGGCACCGATATTGTCGTCGACTGGCAGACACCGCCGGACGAAGACGCACAGAAACAGGCAGATGCCATTGAACAGCTCGCCAGGAGCGGGGTTCAGGGCATTGCGGTTTCCGCCAGCGATGCCAATGTTGTGACACCCGCAATCAACAAAGCGGTGGAGCTGGGTGCGACCGTCGTCTGCTTCGACTCCGATGCGCCAAAGAGCAAGCGCTTCTGCTTCTATGGCACGGACGATCTCTCGTGCGGCCGGCAGTTGATGGACGAACTGGCAAAGGTCACCAACGGGTCGTGCATATTCGCCATCATGGCGGGGAACCAGAGCGCCCCCAACCTGCAGCGGCGGGTGGATGGTGTGCTGGAACAGATGAAGAACTACCCGGGAATCCACCTCCTCCCTGACGGGGTCTTCTACCACTCCGAAACACCCGAACAGGCAGCGGAGGCAGTAAACCGGGCACAGACAACCAACTCGAAAATCCAGGCATGGATCTTCGTGGGCGGCTGGCCCCTCTTCACGAAGAACGCGCTGAAGTGGAACCCGGGCGACATCAAAGTGGTTTCTGTTGACGCCCTGCCCGCACAGCTCAGCTACATTGAAAGCGGTCATGTCCAGGTCCTCCTCGGTCAGAGTTGCTACCTCTGGGGGTACACGGCGGTGGAGCTGATCACGGACAAGATTCTCAAGAATCAGTCTCCCCCTGATGAGCGGATCATCGCACCGCTGGCACGCATCACCAGGGAAAATGTGAAGGAATACTCTTCGAACTGGGAACGGTGGCTCGGCCGCTGACCCACGGGGATATCCATGAGCGTCGCCATCGAGTTTGACACCATCACGAAAACGTTCGGGGGTACGGTCGCCCTCGACCGCGTCTCGCTTTCGATCGCACGAGGTGAATGCCATGCGTTGATGGGCGAGAACGGAGCCGGCAAATCTACGCTCGGCAAAATCCTTGCGGGGATCCACCGGCCCGACAGCGGGAGGCTTCTCCTCGACGGGCAGCCGTGCCGCTTTGCAGGTCCGCGGGAGGCACGGCAGGCAGGTGTCGGCATGGTCCACCAGGAGCTGGCGTTCTGCCCGGACCTCACGGTCGCTGAAAATCTTGCCCTCGGACGCTATCCCCGACGAGGTGGCATCTTCCTTAGCCGGAAGATGATGAACCGGCGTGCTGAGGCGTTGCTCCGCGACATCGCCCCGGAAATCGAGGTGGAGACGACGATGCGGGATCTCGCAGTTGCCCACCATCAGCTGGTCCAGATCGCCGCCGCAGTGGGTACCGGCGCCCACGTACTGATCTTTGATGAACCCACCAGCGCCCTCTCGGAGACGGAATCCGGGCGCCTCTTCAAACTCATCGACTCGTTGCGCTCCCGGGGTGTGACCATCGTCTACGTCTCTCACCGGATGCCGGAAGTCTTCCGGATTGCTGACCGCATCAGCGTGCTGCGGGATGGAACATACATCGGTACGCTCCATCGTGAGGAGGCAACACAGGATTCGATCATCCAGATGATGATCGGCCGGCAGATCAGCGAGTATTTTCCCCGTCACCCTGACGCGGTGCCGGGAGAGGAAATCCTTCGCGTGAAGGGGCTCACGTCACCGGCGGGATGCCGGAACATCTCCTTCTCGGTCCGTGCCGGTGAAATCATCGGGATTGCGGGATTGGTCGGGTCGGGCAGAAGCGAAGTTGCACACGCTCTGTTCGGATTGGACCGCCATGCGCGCGGATCCATCCTTTTCAGGGGAAAGGAAATTCAACACCGCCCGCTTCGTGACCGGGTGCGGATGGGACTTGCGCTTGTTCCCGAAGACAGAAAGCGGCAGGGACTCGCGCTGGTCCTGAGCTGCCGCGTCAACTTCTCCCTCCCCATCCTCGATCTCCTCCGCCGGTTTCTCTTCGTCAACAGGAAGCGGGAGACACGCACGCTCGACATATATTTCCGCCGCCTCTCCATCAAGGCCGCCTCGTATGACAGCGCTGCATCAAGCCTGAGCGGCGGGAATCAGCAAAAGATCGTCCTGGCCAAATGGCTCGCGAGGAACGCGCACCTGCTGATTCTCGATGAGCCAACGCGCGGCATCGATGTCGGAGCAAAGGCCGCAATTCACGCCCTGATCGACGATCTTGCGTCGCAGGGCATGGGCATCATTCTGATTTCCTCCGAACTCCACGAAGTCCTGAACCTTTCCAACCGAATCCTTGTGATGCGCGAGGGCCGCATCGTGGGGGAAGTGCAGCGACCGGAGGCGACACAGGAGCACCTGCTGGCGCTCATGTCTGGCCTGGTGGAAAACTGACGAGACGCCCACTCTCTCCGGGCTACCCCTTTTCCCTCGGCGGCGATCCACCCAGGAGGATTGCGAAGGGTTTCAGGGGACGAATATTCGCACATATGATCTTCACCACCGTCGTGATGGGAACCGCGATAAACATCCCCCAGACCCCCCAGAGCCAACCCCACAGGATCAACGCGACAAGAATGACGAGCGGACTGAGGTCAAGCTTTGCCCCCATCAGCCGCGGCTCGATGACATTCCCGACGAGGTTTTGCACGACGATGAGCAGAGCGCCGATGACCAAGGTCATCGCAACTGATTCAAACTGAACGATCGTTACAAGAAGGGCAGCCACGACCGCCACAAACGAACCGATGTTGGGGATATAGTTGAGCATAAAGGCGAGGAGTCCGAGGGAGACGGCGAAGTCAACACGGAACAGGAGGAGGATGACCGTCACGACGAGGCCGGTTGCCAGACTGATGATGGTCTTCGTAACAAGGTACTGACGGACCCCCCGGTCGATGGACCCGAGGACCTCCCGCATCCGCGCCGACACATCGGGTGGGAATGCACGCTCAATCTTCCCGGGAAAATCCTGGCTGCCAATCAAGAGAAACACGAGAAACAGAAGAGTCATCATCAAGTCGCCAGTGATGGATACCACGCTGGAGAGACCGGAAGCAACCAGCTGTGCGATCGACGACACGTCTATTGACTCGAGCATTTTCCCGGGGGCAACCTCCATCCCGTATCGATTCGCAAGCTTGTCCAGTTGAGCAAAGGCGGCATCGGAAAGATCGGTGAGCTTTCCCTGATACACAGGGAAGGCTTCCGCAACCGACTGAGCCTCGCTCACCAGCAGCAGTGAGAACCCGGCAAAGATCCCCGCGACGCAGAGCAGCACCACCAGCACGACAATTGCCGTGGGGATCTTCCGCGCGCGCAGGGAATGCACGAGCGGCTTGAACCCGAAGGAGACAAGGACCGCAAGCACGAGTGGAAACAACGGTCCTCGTAACAGGTACAGGATGAATCCTGCACAGACGAGGGAGAGAAATGCCAGCAACCATGTGGCAAGGGGGTATTCTTTCATTGTCGCACCCTATGTGTCATTCTCGAATACGGCAGGGTCAATTCCCGCCCTGCTGGAGGTATTTCAGTGAATTGGCGATGAGCCGCCGGAGGAAGACGGGATGCATGCCGACGGACGTACCGATCAGTCCTGACACGACGCCCGGGACGCAATGGAACAGGATTCTTCCGCTTCCGTACGGCGCCGTTGCGCCCCCCGCTCCAATATTCCTGTCATGATCCCTCGAATACCCGACAAAGACTTCGGTGCGTTTTCCGTCAAGAAGAACGCCGCACGAATTTGCCACCGGGAGCTGGTAATAGCTCCCCATCCCCGCGTCCACGGGGAGGCCGGCATAGACCGGATGGTCCCGCACGAAGTACCACGACCCCATCCATGATGCGCGGGCTTCCCCCACCACTCCGCCAAACGACCATGCGCCGGCGTCCGCAAGTCGCTGCGCGTATTGTCCGGCGGCGACCTCTCCTTCGGCGAGGACGAGGAGACCAGCTCCGTTCCACACTTGGTCCAGAACCGCATCGTCCAACTGCACGGACGGTTCATACGGCTTCCAGAGCAGCCCGTTCCTGTCGCGGTACGGTTTCCCGCCACAGTTGATCGCGATGACCGAATCACCCGCCTCGATCTTGATCGCCGCAAACCGTGCACTCCCGGAAGACACTCTCGGCACGGTGATCTCCACACACCCATCGTACAAGGGCACGGTGAACGAGGTGTCACAGGCGATGTCCTTGCCACCTGCCCTGGTGTAGACGTCAAAATCCTTCAACGTGGTCTCACCGTTGATGGCAACGTCAAACACACGCACTCCCGGCGCGTTCTGGAAGGCCTCGACAAAACGAAGTGTCACCCTGGCCTTTCCCGCGCGCAACCCGGAGAAAAGGTACCCGAAGTTCTCCGGCGCCCCGTAGTGAATCGTACGGTAGAGTTGTTCATCCTCCGTCCCGGCGATCTTCCTCTCCGGCTCCGTCTCTGCCGAGGGAGGAACAACAAACCTGTTCGCGGCAATGATGAGATCGTATTTCTTTCCCCATGTGAAGGGCTCCACGGTCAGCCCCGGCACGATCTCGAACGGTTTCAGGAGCGCGGGATTCTGGGTGATGATCCCCGCTTTCCTGATGAGCATGTCATACGGCGAAGGATCGACGACCTGGATTTCCTCTTTTGCCCCTGCATCGGGCATCCCTTCAATGAGCGCATAGATGCGATACGTGCCTTCCTGTGTCAGGGGAGGAGTCCTGAAACCGGCAGCGACAGGATAGACAAACCGATCACGCCGCAGGTCCGGAATCCGGAAGGCCGCCAGGTCATGGACACCCCCGGTGGGCGTCTCCAGGCGCACGGAAAGCTGTGCGCCGTGCGGCTTGCCCGATTCATTCAGGACGAAGAAATCCACTCTTGGGGCATCGTTGTTCGCGAAGACCAGGGAGTTCGGCTTGATCACAACACGCAGCGGGGCAAGGCGTTTTCCGATCAGCTCAGGATTGCCTTTGAACCCGCGCAGGTTATCGAGGAGCCCCGAATGATTTTCGATCGCGGTTGATTCCCATCCGCTCATCACGAAGTAGTCGTTGGCCTCGGCTAGCCGTGCGGTCTCGACCACCCGTCCCCAGAAATCATACGACTTGTTGCCAATCGAGACAAACAGCGCATCGGCGGTCGGGAACGCCGTCCGGAAACCCCACCGGTCGAGGAACCGGTCGTACGCAGCAAGAATTTGCCTGTGGTCTTCCAGATCATAGCTCGTTCCACCGTTCGTCATCAGCTCCCGCACCATTCCGGCGTGATTATCCGGTACCGCGGCGCCGAGCATTTCTCCCCACACGACCACCTCGTTTGATTTCGTTGAGCGGTGGGTGAAGTCATCCGGCCCTCTGTACATGTCGTCCCGCCAAACCCCCGACCCACCAACGGTGTGATCATCCCACCAGCCCGAGGTGCCATCGCCAGCATCATAGTGTACGACATCACTATAGGGCTCCATCCACGCCTGGTTGATGGACGGTTTGCCTGATGGGAAGCCTGATTTGAGGACCACGATCCGGCTTGGGTCCTCGGCATGCATGTGGCGAAGCACCCTGAAGATTCTGGGATTGCGGAGATCAGGATGGATTTCATTTTGCAGACAATAGAGGACGAGCGATGGGTGACTGCGGTGATCCCGGATCATGTGGATGATCTTCTCCTCCATGTATCGTTCCGCAAACGTCTCCGCATTGCCCTCTGCGCCGGAGTCATCGATCTTGACCGTCGGCGACGGCGCGTACAGCGAATATTTCTCCCCGAGGGACGTCTGCCCTCCGCCGGGCTCCATCGAGCGCAGGAGCCCGAGACGGTCCTGCATGTCGAGTACCTCGGCCTTTCCAACGTTTCTGTGGAACTGGAGACAATTCATCCCGAACAGTTTTGCCGCCCGGACCTCGCGCTCGGCGAGCTCCGGTGTCGGCCAGAGACCGTTTCTCCCCCAGAATCCCCAGGAGATGGCCGAATAGAGGCGTATGCGGTCGCCGTTAAGACGCAGGACAGCATTTGTTCCGACACTGTCTGCAGTGAACCAGCGGAAGCCGAAGGGCGTTTCCCGGCTGTCCACCCACGCCGTGTCCTTTGCAGAGCCCTGATCAGTCGATGGTTTCGTTATGACGGTCGCCTTCATCGTATAGAGTCTGGGCGTGGAGGTGCTCCACAATCGGGCGGATTCCAAACTAAGTGCCGTTCTGAGTTCTTGCGCAGACGCGGCATCGAGCTGGAGCGGCTCCTCTTTCCTGGCAAGTGTGGTCCCGGGCCGGACGGGGTCCACGATCTCCCAGCGAACGATACCTTCGGCCGTCGCTGTGCCGCTGTTTGCAACGCGGGCGTGCGCAGTGATGGTCTGCGCATCCGGAGTATTGAAGACCCAGGCGTTCTCGATGTACACCGTTTCGTGGGCGGAGAGCACAATCCCGCGGTCGAGCCCGCCGAACCCGTGGCTGTTGTGTAACTTCTGCGGTCCCCAGGTAAACAGCTGCGTGTCGAGCCAGTCGAGCCTGCCTCCGGGATTCGTGATTCGTATCGCGATGCGGTTCATGCGCCCGGGTCGCACGGCTTCCGACACATCGCACGTGAACGATGTCTCGGTGATAATGTTGTACCCGACCAGCTGTTCATTGAAGTACACTTCCGCTCTCAGGCGCGCTCCCCTCAGGAAGAGGATCACCTTCTTTCCTGAGAATGTCGGCGGCACATTGATGTCACGCCACCACCACGAGACCCCCCGATAGTTCCCATTTCGTACAGACGAATCCTGCGCTTCGTAGAAGTACTCTCCGCTGTACGGCCGCAGACCCTGTGCCCCCCAGAGGTGCTCCTCCACGGTTGTCGGGAGTGTCACAATCCATCCGGGCTCGCGCCCGAGCGCCAGCCACCCACCGGTCGGAGAATGGGAAGGAAGTCTGGCGAGGTTCACGTCGTCGGGAAGGTACAGGGTGTCGTTCTCCCAGGAGGCTTCCTTATCCAACCAGAGCCCCCATCCCTGATCCGGCACCTGCAATGTCTCCTGCGCCCGGATATCGAGGGTGAGTGTCAGCATGAGCGCGAGCAATCCAAGCCTGGATGCGTTCATCATGGTGTTCCCGGTGATTCCCATACCCGTAATCCTTGTCTGCTGAGCCTGACCGGAATATTCCGGACGAAGGGATGGCGTTCCAGGATCTCCCTGATCATTTGCCGTCGTGCATATGCGCCCGGCCCACTGAGGATGGTGAGCGAGCCCCCACCGCCACCTGCCCCGTTGACTTTCCAGCCCACCGCGCCAAACTTCTTCGCTGTTTCGATGACGGAACGAGCTTCGTCGCTGACGAGGTCCCGATGAAGGCGGCGCTGGGTTTCGGTATTTTCTGTCATGGCGTGCCCCAGAGCCTCAAGATTCGAGGCGAGAAGCGCATCCCGCGATCGCACCGCCAGCGACCGAAAAGCGTCGAAGATCTCGTTCTCCGGCCCTGCTGCCTGAAGTCCGCGGATCACCTCCGCATGGACCGCCGATGAACTGTGCGCATGTCCGAGGTAGATCAGCACGAGGCGCCTGTCCAGCTCCCACCAGAGCGGATCCGGGATGCGAAGCTGCGTGACGGTCGCACGCGGGAACTCCTCCATCTCGATCAGATTGATCCCGCCATAGACGGCGCAGAGCTGGTCCTGGATTCCACATTGCAGTCCGAGGATGTCCATTTCCACATGATGAGCAGCATACGCAATCTCATGGGGAGGCAGCAATCCGCCGACGAGCCGGTCAAGCGCGCCGATCAGCGCAACGGACACGGATGCCGATGTGCCGGTCGAGGCACCGGCGGGGACCTCCGAGAAAATTGTCGCCTCGATCGCCAGCTCCTCTGGAATGTTCATCAATGCAATCGCTGCTTCAAGGAGCGGGTGCTTGACCAGGTGATCCGCGCCGGCCTTCACTTCATACCGCTCGCCGTAGTTTTCTGCATGTATCACGATCCGCTGGTCCCGGACGTCAGCGGGATAGACATCCACCTGAACTTCGGCGTGTGGCGAGACACCGATATTGAACACCTTTCCGTGCCGCGCAAACCATGTGTCGGTCCACCCGCCGTTGTCGGCAATGCGGATCGGCGCCATGCTGTTGATGATGCGCGACGGACGGATTGTGGGTTGATTCATAGCCCTGCGGTGGTGGGAGAAGATAGACCGGCTGCAACCATGTGGTGAAAGTGGCAGAGCCTCGCGCAAATTCCTGCAAGCATCGAAGCCGCGACGGTCATCCAGCTAATGTAGAAAGACCGTCGAGAAAGGTCAAGCTGCAGGATATGCCGTCTCACGGTCGAGTTATTGAATTTCCAAGAGGAATCTTGTACTTTGAGCACACACACCCAGGAGGCCACACGATGGGACTGGTAGACCTTCGCTCCCAGGCAACCCGCCGAACTCATGATGAACTCATTCAGCACATCGGCTCTTTTTCACTCGACCTGAAATTTTCCGCCGGGATCTGGTTTTTCTCCGCTGCCAACAGCCGGTTTCATGAGGCCTACGGACCCGCTCGTTCAATCGAACAACGGCTGGAAATTGCCGCGCCGCTGAAATCGTATGGCCTGCACGCGCTGGAGGCACATTATCCCAACGAGATCAATGAGCAGAATCTTGACCTCTGGAGGAAATTCAGCCGCGACACCGGAATCCGTATTCTGAGCGTGATCCCCCTCCTGTTCTGGGACAAGGAGTTTGAATGGGGATCGCTCTCGAACCCCCTGGAAAAGCCCCGGCGGATGGCAATCGAGAGAACCAAGGCCACACTCGCCCTGAACAAAGAATTGAACACCGACTTTGCCATCGTCTGGCCTGGCATCGACGGGTATGAAAATCCCTTTGGAATCGATGTTGTCGGGATGCGAGACCGGTTCTTCGATGGACTGGCCGAGGCGATGGATGCGGTCCCCGGCATCCGGATTGCGCTGGAGCCGAAGCCCTATGAACCTCGCGGACACATTGTGGTGGGCACCACCGCCGAGGGCATGCTCGCCTGCCGGCTCGTGGAAAGCCGTCTCCGCAATCCTGCGAACACGCTTCTGCTCCGGGATGGACACTCGCTCTGTGGCATGAATCCGGAGGTCGGGCATGTTCTCATGGGATACGAGGATCCGACCAGTGCCTACAGCTGGCCCCTGTCGGAGGGCCGCCTTGCCCACGTCCATCTCAACTCCCAACCGCTCGGGAACTATGACCAGGATCTCAATGTCGGTGTGGTGTCTCCCGAACAGATGGAAGCCATGCTGTATACGCTGAAGATGTACGGCTACCAGGGGCATTTCGGGATCGACATCAACCCCGAACGAATGCCGGTCGATGTGGCGCTCAAGATCAGCATGGACGCACTGCGCGCTGCCAATGACCGGATCGACAACCTCGATCACGAAGCGATCCTTCACGCCCTTGCCCATCCTGACAAGGCACGAGGCTGGCTTGAGGCCTACCTTGTACGGTCGCGGGCTGCGCGACCCGACCGGCTTCCGCCCCTCTCACCTCCCGGAACCTTTCAATGACCTCATTCCTGATCGGCATTGACGTCGGCACAACGGGCAGCAAAGCATTGCTCATCGATGAGGCCGGCGCCGTACGGGCAAGCGCCATCACCGAATATCCCCTGAACGCACCCCATCCTCTCTGGTCGGAGCAAAATCCCGAGGAGTGGTGGAACGCGACCGTGCAGAGCACTCGGGAAATCCTGCAGGCACCCGGCGTGGATCCTGCAAGGGTCGCTGGCATCGGGCTCACCGGGCAAATGCACGGACTCGTGTTGCTCGATGCACATGGGACAGTGCTGCGTCCCAGCATTCTCTGGAATGACCAGCGCACGGCGGTCGAATGCGCGGAAATCACATCGCTGATCGGGGCGGAGAGAGTGCTGCAGCTGACGGGAAACCCGGTGCTCCCCGGCTTCACCGCGCCAAAAATCCTCTGGGTGCGTAAGCATGAACCCGATGTCTACCGCCGGACTGCAAAGTTCCTCCTCCCCAAGGATTATGTCCGCTATCGCCTGACCGGCACGTACGGCGGTGATGTCTCCGATGCGTCGGGGACATCACTGTTTGATGTGGGAAAAAGGAATTGGTCGCTGGAAATGCTCCGCGCGCTGGAAATTCCAGAATCGTGGGTGGCTGAGGTCGCCGAATCGCCCGAGGTGACCGGCCGCGTCACCTACCCCGCCGCTGAAGCGACCGGCCTGCCGGTTGGCACTCCGGTCGTTGCCGGCGCCGGTGACCAGGCCGCACAGGCTGTGGGGACAGGCATTGTCGACGAGGGGGTGATTTCCGTGACCATCGGGACATCGGGCGTTGTGTTCGCGGGCAGCCGCTCATTCCGCGTTGAACCGGAAGGTCGCCTGCATGCATTCTGTCACGCCGTCCCCGGGATGTGGCACCTCATGGGTGTCATGCTGTCCGCCGGGGGAAGCTTCCGTTGGTACCGTGACACCATCGGCGACCTGGAGAAGCGTGAAGCCCAGGCGCTCAAGAAGGACGCATACGACCTGCTCATCGAACCGGTGGCAGCCGTGCCGGCCGGTTCAGAGGGGCTCCTCTTTCTCCCGTACCTGACAGGCGAGCGGACACCCTACCCCAACCCGAACGCGCGCGGGGTGTTCTTTGGCCTCACGATTCGTCACACAAAAGCACACCTTACCCGCTCGGTGATGGAGGGCGTGACATTCGGGCTTCGGGATTCCCTCGAATTGATGCGCGGACTGGGCATTGCAGCCCGTGAGGTGCGAGCCTCCGGAGGCGGAGCGCGTAGCCCGGTGTGGCGGCAAATGATGTCGGATATCTTCAGCACTGCCATCACGACGGTGCGCGTCACCGAAGGCGCCGCGTACGGCGCCGCACTGCTGGCGGGCGCGGGCGTTGGCGTGTACCGAAGTGTGCCCGATGCGTGCGCTTGTGTCGTCAAGACAGGAGGCACCACGCATCCCCAACGGAAGGACAGCGCCTACGAAGAGCTGTACCGCCGCTACCAATCTCTCTACCATGCACTCATCGACGAGTTCGATGCAATGAGCCGACTGACCCGGTCGGCATAACGGCACGACCAGGAACACACGACATGAACACCTTCCCTCTTGTCGCCAGCGGCGACCTTCGTCTTGCGGCCAATCAGAACTGCGAAGCAGCGCAAGCGGACATGGAGCGCAAGCTCATCGCCGCGGTTGAACGCCTCGGCGGAAAGGTTCAACGCGCCCACCCGTTCGATCCGGTGAAGCGGCACGGGTTCATTGACAGTCAAAAATACGGCATGGAGGTCTTCGCCGGCATTCCCGAGAAGTCCCCCCTCATCGTGGCTGAGGCGGTCTGGCAGTACAGTCATCATGTGCTCCCCGGCTTGCTGACACATCGCGGCCCGATTCTCACCGTTGCCAACTGGAGCGGCACCTGGCCTGGACTTGTGGGTCTCCTCAATCTGAATGCCTGCCTCACCAAGGCGGGGGTGCCCTTCAGCTCGCTCTGGAGTGAGGATTTCACAGACGACTTCTTCACCAAGGGATTGAAGCGCTGGATGGAACAAGGGTCCATCACGCATGACATCTCTCATGTTGTTCCCTACACACAGGCACGCATCCCTGCTGCCGCAGAGAAGGTCGGCAGGACATTCGCCCGGCAGTTCCGGAAGAACAAAGCAATCATCGGGGTGTTCGATGAAGGATGCATGGGAATGTACAATGCCATCATCCCCGACGAACTCCTCCATGCGACCGGTGTGTTCAAGGAGAGGCTCAGCCAGTCGACGCTGTACGCGTCGATGCTTGCCGTGAGCGATGAGGAAGCCCGAGCGGTGTACCAGTGGCTGCTTGCCAGAGGGATGACGTTCCGCCTTGGACGCGATGAAGCAACCGAGCTGACCGAGGCGCAAGTCCTTCTCCAGTGCAAGATGTACATCGCCGCCGTCCGGCTGGCGTCAGAATTCGGCTGCGGCGCGATCGGGATTCAATATCAGCAGGGATTGAAGGATCTGACTCCCGCTTCCGACCTGGCCGAAGGCCTCCTCAACAACATGGACCGCCCTCCGGTCTATGACACGCATACCGGCGCTGAGCTGTTTCCGGGAGAAGCCGTCCCCCATTTCAAC
>Ga0315275_10001101_pt1 | contig 23331 bp, 26 predicted proteins | sample YL17G03_0_MG_FD_205557 | JGI IMG/M metagenome (GOLD analysis project Ga0315275, IMG submission 205557) | Sediment microbial communities from Yellowstone Lake, YNP, Wyoming, USA - YL17G03_0 | ecosystem: Environmental > Aquatic > Freshwater > Lake > Sediment | place: USA: Wyoming | collected...
CATTCGTTCCTTTCAAAACCAACATTCTGCCTTCGAATTTATCGAATTGCGCATTTGGGTTCATGCCTTTCACTACGTTATGGAAAGGGAATCTGAATTCGATGCCACGTTCCCCGGTTTCCATGAAGAAGCTCAGACTATCTCCATGCCCGTCTACCATATCTTCATATCTTCGGAAGCCTCTTGCTCCCCTCAATTCATCATCAAGAAGTCTGGACAGGTTAAGGATAGGGATTTCTCCGACACCAGGGATTTCTCCGGTATATTTTAGCACGCCTACTCTCCTGGGCGTGATAATATCGGGGCCTTCCCGCGTGCCGCATCCAACAGCCATCAATCCGGCGAATCCGGCACCGCCTGCGCCAAGTATTTTCAGGGCGTCTCTCCTATCCACACCAGATACGTATTCAGAAGAAGGAGCGCCTGCGACTGCAGAAGCACCGGCCTCTTCTCCGGGTTGAGTATACTTCCTAAAAATGCCAAAAAATTCCCTTCTCGACGTCGAACTGGAATAGCCCATATTGCAGCACTTCATAGAGATATATTTGAAACGTAAACAGCTCAATGCATCGTTTGGTACCGTTGTATTACGATCTTTTTATAGGTTTGCTTATTTCTTTTTAACTTGTTATTACTTAAGTATAGTAAAATGTTTTTATAAAGCTTTGCCCTGCTCTGCCCTTGTCGCCTGGTTGACTGGATGATCACCCTTTATAATAAAATGAACTAAGAGCCCCGATTATGCCTATTTATGAACGCGATGGCATTCAATAAGTATGGCGGTAAAGGCGGTCATTTTCGATTTCGACGGCGTGATAGGCGACACGCGGAAGGCGATATTCGGGATATACAGGGAAGTCTGCAGGGAGATGGGCAAGAAGTTCTACGGCTCGTTCCCGGAATTCGCCCGGAACCTCAACGGCAACTACAGGGATTTCTACGTTAAGCTCGGCATAAGGGAAGACGAGATCGAAAAGGCGAACGAGATTTACAGGAAACATTTCCTCAGGTTCGAGAAGGAGATGCGGCCTTTCGGCGAAATCGCTGGCGTACTCGCTTCGCTGAAGAGGCGCGGCATCAGGATCGGCATCGCTTCGAACACGCACGAGTTCATAATAAGGCGGCTGCTGAAGCGCTTCGGCTTCGAGAAATACGTCGAAGTGGTGGTCGGCGGCAAAGATATAAACAAGCTCAAGCCCGACCCTGAGCAGATAATTCTTGCGATGAAAAAGCTGGGCGCCAAACCGGGCGAGACAGCGTTCGTGGGCGACATGGAGGTCGACATGCTCGCCGGCCGCGCGGCGAAGGTCGCGAAGGTCATCGCGGTCACGTACGGCTACCATCCGAAAGCGCGCCTGGAGAAGTTCGGGCCCGATGCGATAGTGAGCAGCCCGCAGGACATTCTTGAGAAGTTGTAAGTCTTAATGACTTCTGATGTCCCTGAAAACGATTCCGTAGCTCAATTTGAAAAAATACTTCACATCCGACAGAAATGGATTTTTTTCCTTCTCGTCAAGATATCTCTCTTCACATTTCAGCATATCAGAAAACGATTCGCCTTCGGATAAATATCCAACGCTCATTAACCCAGGTTTATATCTCAACGACCTTTTCATGTGTTCATGAGGAAAAGGTTTCCATTCATTTTCATTGCGTGCCCTTATCCCAACCAATGCCATGTTTCCGGCAAGAAGGTTGGTAAAAATCTGCGGCACTTCGTCAAGCCAATAAGTCCTTAGGAACCTTCCCCATGTAGTTATCCTTGGATCGTCCCTTATTTTTCCACAACCGTCAACTCCATGCGTTCCGAGTAACTCTTGAAATAGTTCATAGCATTAGGCACCATTGTCCTTATCTTGTAGACATCAATTGGTTTGCCGTTTTTACCTAGTGCACATTTTTTGTAGAAAAGTTCCATTACTTTACTTGGCGATAAAAAATTTAAACAGAATGAGGGGCTTTCAGCTTCTCTTTGCCGATTTTCTTCGTGAACTCGACCAGCTTTTTCGCCATGTGCAGCGGGTCTTCGGAATTCTGCACGAGCGAGGCGATGTGAATCCCGTCCGCGCCTGCCATTAACGTGTTCTTTATGTCGTCGAGCGATTTGCTGGAGCCTGCGCAAACGACCGGGTGGCCGACCGCCTCCTTGACCGCCCGGAACATTTCGGGCGACGACGGCCCGGGAGCGCCAGAGCCTCTTTCGAGAATCGTAAGCCGCTGTCCAAGCAGCTTGCCTGCAAGCGCGTACGCGACGGCTATGTCGGGCTTGTGATAAGGGATAGGCTTGGCTTCGCCCACCCAGCCGACCGTTTCGCCGGGCTCGATGATCAGAAGCGACGTTGGTATGGCTTCGAGCTTCGAACTTGCGATCATGGGAGCGGCAAGAGCCTGCGCCCCGGTTATCCAGTAGGGATTGCTGGAATTCAGAAGGCTCATGAAATAGAGCGCGTCCGCATATTTCGAGACCCCTCCAATATTTCCCGGGAACAGGACGACGGGCTTGCTCACGGATTCCTTTATGCTTTTCACCGTGTTGTTCAGCACGTCGCCCTCCGCCCCCATGGAGCCGCCTATGAGTATTATGTCCGCGCCTGCCTCGTCGAAGACCTTTGCAAGCCTGACCGGGCTTTTCCCGTTCTGGGGCAGCGGGTCGATGAGCCCGAAAAACACGGCTCCATCCCTTTCGATGGTTTCGTGTATGTGCGTTTCGACTTTTCCGGGTTTCATAGCTTTAAATTGGGAAAATCAGATATAAATATGCTTTTGGTCACGGGCGCGACAGGTTTTCTGGGTTTGAACACCCTGAAGGAGATAGCCGTTCGAAGGAGTGACATACGCATCCTCGCGAACGACCCCGCAAACGCGAGGAAAATGTACCCGAAATACGAGATAGTCAGGGGGGACATAACAGAGCCCGGAACCCTGAAAGACGCAGGAAAGGATGTCGACGCGGTCATTCATCTCGCGGGCATGGTTTCCTACACGAAACCGAAGGGCGTCCTTTTCAGGCTAAACACCGAAGGCACGCGCAACGTTCTGGAAGCCTGCAGAAAGGCGGACAGGTTCATCTTCTCTTCCAGCGTCGCGGTGTACGGCGAGATCCGCGACAGGGCGGATGAAAACTATAAAACCGCCCCCAAAAACGCCTATGGGCAATCGAAGCTGGATGCCGAAAAAATAATCCTCGATTCCGGCATGAAAAGCGTCATCCTGAGGATAGCGCCTGTTTACGGGGCGGGAAGCCCGCAGTGGATGAAGAACCTCTCGCTGCTCGACAAGGGATTCCCCATACCGCAGACCGGGAACCTCACTCATGTCGCTCACGTCTCCAACGCCGTCCAGGCGTTCAGGCTCGCGCTGAAGCCGAAAGCAAAGGGCATATACAACATAGCGGATGAGAAGCCGGTCGCTTTTGTCGGCTTCGCTTCCGAGCTCGTCACGCTGCTTGGAAAAGAGCCGAAAACGCTTCCATACTGGTTCGTGAACTTTATCGCGCGAATGAAGGGGATGAAAGCATATTTCGACGTCCTCACCATGAACAGGAATTATGGCATCGCGAAAGCGAAGGAACTGGGATATGACCCGGAAATAGATTTCTACGCCGAGCTGGGGAAGATGGTGGAGTGGTACAAAAACAGCAGGTAGCCTCCGCCTGTCCTCAAATCCCTCTTTTTATCAGCATCCGTGCTATTAGAGCGGTTATTGCAATGTAGGCGAGCAGGAAGGCGAGAAGTATGCCCATTGTGTCGAGGGGCAGCACGTAAAAGGTCAGGCCTTCTATCAGCCTGGCTGAAATTGTTATCGGCATCGAAGCCGCCATTACCTGAAAGGCAGGCGGGAATGCCTCGAAAGGGGTAAATGCTCCCGAAAGGAACATCATCGGGACCACGAATATCAGCGAGGCGAGGATCGCGGTGCTTTCGGTTCTCGAGAAAGAGGCTATTATCAGCCCTACGAGCACGAAAACGATGCTCAGTATGGCGCAAACAAGGATTATCGGGATGGCGTTATAGATATTTATCTCTATTCCCAACACCAGAACTCCTGCGGTTAAAATGAATGGCAGGGGTATAAGGGAGATAAACGCGTTGAATATAGTCTTCTCGACGAGCAAAAAGTTAAAGCTTGTTGTCGAGATAGAAATCCTCTTGAGCAGGCCCGTGCTCCTCTGCCTGATAAAACTGGTTGAAGACAGGAACGTCGACATCAGCATCAGTATCATGACCAGGATAGTCGGGAACACGAAATCTATGTAGCGCTTGTTGCCGAAATATCTCGATATCTTGGAATTGACCGGTTCTGAATAAACTGGTTTGTACTTGTCGGATGCCGTGAGTATATTGTTCTTTGCGGCCCTGAGCCTGTTGGCCAGGGAATCTATTCTGTTTTTGACTCTGGCAATGGAGGATGAGGTTTCTGATAGGGAATTCACGATGTTATTCAGCCTCCTTTCCATATCGTCAAGATTCGCGTTTTCCAGAACATTCTGTGCATTCTTCAGGGACAATTCAAGCGAGTTTATGCCGTTTTCGGCACTGTTCGCGGCTATCCTCATGGCCGTAATTGAATTTTGTATCGATGTTATGTCGTCTGCAAGCATCGACTGCGCGAAAATGCTCACGTTAAGCGAATTAATGGTATTTTGTATGTTTCTGCTCTTTTCATCCACAGTATCAAGCCCTGACGATATCGACGCAACGTTGTTCCTCAGACCTTGGAGCGTGCTAATAGAATAGTCAATTCCTGTTTTTGCATTTTTGATTGCAGAAATCCCATTTTTAATGACACTGGCATCCCCGCTGATTGAGCTAAGGTCATTTGATGCTTTGCCTAGCGTTTGCGAGAATGAATTCAGTTCGTCCTCTGCTGCATCTATCTGTTCTGAAATGTTATCTATGTTTGACCACATGTCAGATATCATCGCATTCATCAGTTTTTGCGACATGTCCTTTGTTATGAGGTTGAAATAAGATTCTATGTACGTGCTCACAGGCTTCGTGTTGTCGATCAGGATTTCGATCGTTGCGTTTGCCGACTGCTCGGGTATGATGATGCCTGCCCTGACATTGGAATTTTTTATTTTCTGGGATATTATTTCCCTGCAATAGCCTTCCTGCTCGGAAAGATCGAACGTTCCCGAGTTTTTCAAAAGGGCATACGTGTCTTTATACAGGCCGTTTTCCTTGCTCTCCCCGCATATTATCACGGGCACGTGGCTTGGCTGCGTGCTAAGGAATGCTATGCCTACAAGTATGACAATTAGTATGGGTGTCAGGAAAAGAAGCATGAAACTTCTTATATCCCTCAAAAAAATTTCCGTGTCCTTTGCCAGCATGTACATGAATTTTTGAATATTCATACTACCGCCCGTCACAACCAGAATTCCCTCGAATAAACGACTGATAACACGTCATTCGGGGCGCCTTCGTAAACCTTTCTCCCGTTCTCCAGAAAGGTAACCATATCGCACAGATAATGTATTTCTTCCATGTTGTTGCTTGATATGATGATCGTGGTTCCCGTCCTGTTGATCAATTTTATCAGCTTCCACAGCTCGCCTTTTGAAACGGGATCAAGTTCTATGCTCGGCTCGTCCATCAGAATGATCTGGGGCTCGTGCATCAGTGTGCACGCAATGTTCAGCCTCCTTTTCATGCCGCCCGAAAGGTTCGCGGCCAGAACGCCAACCTGGTCTTCCAGGCACAGGGATTTTGATATGCTTTCGATAAGCTTTCCTGTATCCTGTTCAACATCATAGAGTTTTGCGAAATACTTCATGTTTTCCCTTACGGTAAGCTTTTCGAAGAAGCTGTTCTCCTGGGGGCAGTAGCCTATCATTTTTTTGAACTCGTTTTTTCCCGTGTTTACTTGCTGCCCGTCCAGAAATACGTTCCCATTTTTCGGTTTAAGCAGGCCGCACAGCACTTTGAGCGCGGTCGTTTTTCCGGACCCGTTCCTTCCTATAAGGCCGAATATTTCACCGGCATTCACGTTCAAGGAAAGGTTTTCCAGGGCCCTCGTTTTTCCTAAATCGACGGTTACATTGGACAAAGAAAGGGTTCTCATAATACGTATTTGTTCGGCTTTACTAAAAAACCATTTAAGAAAAATAATAAAACAAAAACAATAAAACAAAATGGAAAAGAAAAAGAAATTAAACAGTTTCTATTTTTTGCCTAAAATTGAAAAGAACGGAAGGCCTAGCCTCCGATCCTGAAAACTTTCGTCCCGCAGCTTGAGCAGATACCCTTCTTCGCGGGCTTGCCGTTCTTGAGTTTCACGCTCTGCTCGTTCTTTATGTCGACTTTTTTCCTGCACTTGACGCAATATGCCTTTGACATGTTTTACCTCCAACTTTTAATTATAAAATATGTTTAACCTCCTTATAAAGTTTAGGGAAAAATAAAGTCTCTCTTTTCTCCTTTTAACTTTGTTTGTGCGTATGAACATATCCAAATCGACGAATAAAGCTTAATTCGGCTTTTTAAAGCACGGAAAAGGTTTATAAGTACTTATTGACAAATTTTAAAGACAAAAATTCTCTTTAGTTAAATATTCAAGGAGGGATGAAAATGCCTGAAAAGAAGCATAGGTTGCCGCTCGCTCCGTTCGAGCGCATACTCAAGGACGCGGGAGCGAAACGCGTTTCGAAGTCCGCGATGAAGGAGTTCGCGATAGTCATCGAAAGGCTCGCGGACGAAATCGCGCTGGACTCGGTGAAGTTCGCCAAGCACGCGGGAAGGAAGACCGTGACCAGCGAGGACATAAGGCTTGTGAAAAGATAGTCGCATGGAAGGATAAAGAGAGCTGCAGATTATGACCAATGTCCTCATCGTTCACGGCGTAGGAGGTTACCCAGAAGAGAACTGGTTCCCGTGGCTTAAGAAAAGGCTGGAGATGCTTGGATATAATGTGCTCGTGCCGCAGTTCCCAACACCAGAGAACCAGAAGTTAAACAGCTGGCTCAAGGTTCTGGACAGGTACGAGAACCAGATGGGTAAAAATCCGGTAGTCATAGGTCATAGCCTAGGCGTCCCGTTTCTCCTGAACGTCCTTGAGAAAACGCCCGCGAAGGCCGCGTTTTTCGTGGCGGGCTTCTTCGGGAAAGCCGGAAACGATTTCGACCCGGCCATGAAAACCTTTGCGCAGAGAAAATTCGACTGGACGAAGATAGGGGAAAACTGTAAACACTTCGAGGTTTTCCACTCCGACAACGACCCTTACATCGCGCTTGAGAAAGGCGAGGAGTTGGCGGTAAAGCTTGGCGTCAGGCTGACGCTCGTCAAAGGCGCAGGCCACTTCAACGAGCGCGCAGGTTACACGAAGTTCCCGCTGCTGCTGGAAGCGATCAGGGAAGAGATGAAGAGGAAGCACCGAAATGGATAGCATGAAAGCGCAATATAAAAGGAATGATAAGATAAAATTTATTTTTGAGAGAATTGGAAAATTTATTTTGATAAGTTATTGTGTTATCAGTTTGCTGGTTATTAATTTTTTTCATGAGATTGGACATGTTGTTGCGCAAATCGTGGTTGGTTTTCCAATAACTATCGGATTTAATTTTGCAGATATAGGATTTTCTACAACATGGAATTCTGATATATTCGTTCAACCGCCTCAAATTTTCTATCCAGTCGCATTGGCGGGCCTAATAGTTTCTCTCGTCTCTGCGATTTACTTCAGGAAATTCGTATGGTTCCCCGAGGAATTGTTTAATAAAAAAGACGTTGAAAGTCTAAAAACGATTTGGTATGTAGGTATGTGTTTTTTAATATCCATCAAGGATCTGGGATTGATAATAAGATATGTTTTTTTCCCAGCGTGAATCGCCCCGGGAAACGGCTTGCCGGTTTAAAGTAATGCCCCTGATTGTAATCTCAAGGCCAGTAGCACAGCCCCCACAATAATTATTAGAGCTAAAAAATGACGATTTGTCATGGTTTGAATCTGCCCTTTATCTTCATATTCTAAATTTAGAACTCGGGCTTATATGCTTGTGTTTAAACATTTAGATAGTCAAGTAGGGGACGAGATTATTTTTCTTTTATTGCCTTGGCGAGTTTCTCGGGCAATTCTTTTATTGCATCTCTCATTTCAAGGCCAACATCAACAAATTTACCCAGTTGTTCACATTCTAATTTATGGAAAAATCTATCTGTTCTGATCAGAGTATCCGGTATTGGTTTCAATTCCAAAAAAACAGTAGGGTTTCCTGATAACTCCTCTTTGAGCTTATTGTAGAATTCCTCTACCCTTTTTTCCTCACCCTGTAAGGTCACTTTGACAAAACCATTTTCGTTCTCTACACGGCCCTCCAAGTCATCAGGTATTCGCTCCGCAATTTTAAGTCTAAAACCAATATCGTGTATTTTTTCCTTATCCTTTATTTTGAATTCGAAGCACCCTTTCATGTGGAGACCTTAAAGATCCTATATTAAGATTCTATATTAAAAGGTTGTCAAAAGTTTTATAAAAAGATATCTATGAAAGCACTTCTTTGTCTTCTATCTTCTATTCACTCCGTGCCTTAAATCCCTATTCCCTGAACGGCTCGTTTCTGGACAGCATGAACCATATCACGTGCAGCATTTCCCTCGCTGCCGCCACAGTCGCCTTGTTCACGCCCTTCTTCTTTGCGACTCTGCTGAACAGCTTGGTTATCCTGCTCCTGCAGTGTCTTACGTGCGAATGGGCGCATTGTATCAGTATCCATTTGAGGTTCGTGTTGCACTGCTTCATTGTCGGCCCGTGGTAGGTATGCATGCCCGACTGCCTCGTGCTCGGCACAAGGCCGGCATAGCTGCACAGCTTCTTCGGCGAGTTGAACCTGCCTATGTCGCCTATCTCGGCCGTTATCGCCAGCGCGCTGTAGTAGCCTATCCCTTTTATCGTCGTGAGCAGCATCGCGTTGCTGCTGATTTTGCATACGCTTTCTATGCGTTCTGTCGCTGCACGCTTCTCCTCCGCCAGCGCGTCCACGACCCTCAGCCAGCTGTCAAGCTTCCGCCTTTCGGCAGCCGGCAGCTCCAGACGCTTAAGCCATTCCCTGCCGCTTTTGCCGAACAGGTCCGTGAACGGATGCTTCATGCCGTTCATCTGAAGCATCGACTGCACCCTGTTCTTCATGCGCGTCAAATCCCTGGTCAGGTACAGCCTGTGCCTTGTCAGGTCTCTGAGATCCCTCACATTCTTCGGGGCTATGTACGACTTCGCGATGAACCCCGTTCTCAGGCACTGCGCGATGGCTGCCGAATCGAGCCTGTCTGTCTTTATCCTGGCCTCTGCTATGACCTTGGTCGCCCTTACGTTTACGAGCGTGACGTCCACGCCAAGCTCGTTCAGCGCTTCGTATACGTACATCCAGGCATAGCTTGACTCGATTGCCACCGAAGGGTTTTTGAACGACTTCACGAACCTTTGTATCTCCTCCTTGGACGCGCCGAATCTCTCTTCCGCTATCGTCTTGCCTTTGCCGTTTATGACCGTCGCCTGTATATGGCTTTTATGTATGTCCATCCCAATGTACATCGTGCACATACGGATGACCTCCTTATCGTGCATAGGGCAATTGATGACAGGTATCTATCCGGGCTCAAGGCCCAAGCTGACTTGTCGTTAAGAGGGCGCCCAAGTATGTTAAAGGTCTCCGGGACCATAGCTTTTACGGGCTGCCCTTGCCCTAGTCCACTGAACAGACTAGGGCGTTAAAGAAGAAGTGCTTTCATGTCAATATGTTTAAACATGCGCCGCCTTATTTAATGTCTCCATAAGCCTGTTTTATTGTTGTGATATGTGCTGATTCTGTGTGAACATTACTTCCTGACTTCCCTGATATCAACACTTCCCTTTCGGCTTCGGGAATAACCTTATCTGATAGTTGTCATATCGCTTCCATACAGACGGGGTTCCGAATAAATAAGTGTTCCATTCCGTTTCGTTCTTATGGACCTTTTCGGCTTCGTGCATGAACCGCGAGCCTGATATCCTCGCGTCTTTCATGACGGGCTTCAATAGCTTTCCGGCTTCCTCTTTGAAATTTCTGAACGTCATGCTTTCCCGCCCTTATGCTGCATCGGATACTTATTCCGCCTTGCCAGACGCTTCGCATCAAGTTTCTTGTTTGTTTTGCTCATGCTTATCACCTTACTCCCCGGACTTGACCGGGACCAGGACAAGGTTTCCCATGCTATCCTCTTCCCAGTCAAGTTTCATCCCGACCTTCCAGCGTTTCTTTTCGACCTTCAGGGGCGGAATCGTGACAACGAAGGAATCCGCGATTTTCCTTAGCTTTACCATAGCTATCTAAAAGATATGTAGAACATACAGATTTATATACTTATTCCTCCAATAATTAAGTGAAGATCTGTATAGAAAACGAGATTATCGCTGGGCCTTCTTCCAGAAAACCAGGTTCTCCATCTCGATGCCCTTTTCCTTGCAGTAGTCCTGGTAAAGCTCGAGATACGTCTTGGTCGTCCCCTTCTTCGGGTCGAGGCCGAGCCTCGTCATCGCGCTCCTTATCTCCGCCTCGCCGCCCTCGATTTCCATGAACGTCCCGAAGGGCAGGCGGTCCAGCGATATCTTTGCGCTTCCAAGAACGAAGTCCGTCCGCTCCTTCTCGTAAATCCACCACGTCTCGTAGCCGAGCTTTTCAAGGATTTCCCTCGCCTTTCCGAAGTCGCCTATCTCGACCTCGATTTCCTCCCGTTCCTTGAATTCCGCTATCTTTCCCCCGCTCTTGAAGGTGAGCACGTTCTTTCCGCTGCCTGTCCTGCGGAGGCGGAGAAGCATGCCTTTATCGCGCAGCTCTCCGTTGTCGAAGATGACGTTGTGTTCCAGCCCTTCAGAAACCTTCCTTGCGCCGAGCGCGAGGAGCCTGCCAATCATCTTCTTCTCGTCATCGAGCGCGAACTTGATCTCGATTTCCTTTGCCATTCCAGCCACTGCTATTACCGTTCAACAAATAGAAATGGAGAAAGGCTAAATAAAAAGAAGTTTACTCTTCGTCTTTTTCCGCCTTCTCGGACTTGTCCGCCTTCGGCTTCACCGTAGGCATAGGAAGCGGCGGAGGCAGCTGAAGGTCTTCGGCGATGTTGGAAACCTTTATCAGGCATCTCCTGAACAGGTAGTTAAGGATTTCCAGCGAAGGCTTTTCAGGGATTTTCTTCTCCTTCTCCCACTGCTTGAGCAGCGCCTTGTTGTCTTCCGTCATGTAGAGCAAATCGCCTCCGATCTTTATCTCGCCGACCCTCGGGTCGTACGTGGTGACGAACTCGAACTCCAACGAAAGGACTTTCTTGTTGCCCAGTGTCGCAATCGTAACCTCTTTTATCCCGTTTATCCTCGGCACGGAATTGACCTTTATCTCTGCCCCTATCCTGTGCTCCTTGTCCCTTTTCGCTTCAACCGAATTCAGACTCAAACCAACTATTGCCATGCTTATCCTCCCATATGCATATTGAACATGCCTTAATCCAAATGTACTTGATTATCGGTTTTGTTATTTAAATGTTTTCAGCAGCGGTTTTGGCCGTATTTTGCTAGATGATTTCCCCGTACCCTATGAGCCTCCACCTGCCCGAGAAGAGCTTTGATATTGAGACCTTCTCGCCCCTGTCCACGCAAAGCGGGCTCTTGAGATTGACCTCGGTCTCTCCCGCCTTTCCGGAGACGACCGAGCCCGTCGTCCTCATGGTCGCAAGCGTTATCATGAGCATGTCGCTGGTCTTTATGTCGCCGACGTCAAGCATCTCTTTCGTTCCCACGACCCTTTTCAGGAGGGTGGTTTTCATCCTTATCGTGTTTGAAAGAGGCGGCAGCTTACCGGGCAGGCCTGCAATGCTCCCCGAAAGCGAATCGGCTTTCGTGAGATAAGGGTCAAGGCTAGTGGACAATCCAGCAAGACCGCCGGGCTCTATTTCAGCCAGGTTTTTGCCCGCTTTCTGAAGGCCGGTTACCCTGGTTTTCACGGGCTCGTACCTGTCCTTTGCCTTTATGCCCGGCCTTATCTCGATTTCGTCCCCGACTTTCAGCCTGCCCTGCACAAGCGAGCCTCCGAGCACGCCGCCCTCGAGCTTTTCTATTTCGGTGCCGGGCTTGTTCACGTCAAACGACCTCGCTATCTGAAACTTCGGGGCCTTTTTCGGGTCGCGAACAGCGGGTTCCATGACAGTATCCATCGTCTCGATAAGCACGTCCAGGTTGACCCTCTGCCTCGCGGATACCGGGACGATTGGCGCGTTTTCAGCTATCGTGCCCTTCACGAAATCCTTGATCTGCCGGTAATTCGCGAGCGCCTGCTCCCTCGTGACGATATCTATCTTCGTCTGGACTATTATGACTTTGCGTATGCCGACGATGTTCAGCGCCGTGAGATGTTCGGATGTCTGCGGCTGGGGGCATTCCTCGTTCGCGGCGATGACAAGAAGCGCCCCGTCCATGAGAGCTGCGCCTGAAAGCACGGTCGCCATGAGGGTTTCGTGGCCCGGCGCATCCACGAACGAAATCGTTCTCACCGGCTCCCCCGCTGAAAAACAGCCTATGCATTTTTTCGACGTTGAATACGCTTTCGAGCCCTTGCATCTGGGGCATTTGTAAATCGTGAGGTCGGCATAGCCAAGGCGTATGGATATCCCTCTTTTTATCTCCTCGGAATGGGTGTCCGTCCACTTGCCCGTGAGCGCTTCCGTGAGCGTGGTCTTGCCGTGGTCCACGTGTCCGACTATTCCGATGTTGAAGTCGGGAATCAGCCTTTTGTCCGTTTTTTCTGTTTTGTCGGCCTTCTCGTGCTTATCGGTTTTTCCTGCCTTTTCGGTCCTTTCATGCTTCCCGGATTTTTCAGATATCAGAATCACCCTCGGATATGTTCATTATTCGCGGTTTTTATATATAAACAAATCGCGCTGAAATTCACAGGTATGTTTTTTGAAACTCCGGCTTTATTAATATAAAAAATATACTTGATATCAAAAATATATTGAATAGTCAATTTGGTGGCTGGAATGCCACCATATAGAACAAGGAAAGAGGTGAATTATATGAAAAGAAATTACATATTGGTTTTGGCAGTTCTGGTCGTTCTGGCCGGAGCAGTCGCTTTTGCCGGCGCATACATGCAAGAAGGACAGACGAGCCCGAATTACACGGGAAACCAGATAAATACGCCAATTTATAACGGCAATGGCAACAATCAGCCAACAACCGATTATCAGCCGAACCCGCCATCCAGCGGCAACCAGGCATCACCATCTGGCGCCTATAATAACAATCCTACGGCAAACGGCAACCCGCCGCCGGTAACCAGCCAGCCGGCCGTGTATGATATAAAAATCCAGAATTTTGCATTCAGCCCCGCAACGCTGACTGTCAAGGTAGGAGATACCGTAAGATGGACGAATGAAGACACGGCACCGCATGCGGTCAGCTCGGATAATTTCAGTTCCCAGACGCTCAGTACAGGGAACACGTATGAACATGCATTCCAGAGCGCAGGCACGTACAGCTATATCTGCAGCATACATCCTTCAATGAAAGGGACAATAATTGTACAGTAAAACAACAAGCCTTTTCCTGAAAGAGAATTAACCGGAAGCAGGCGAATCGCAGCTGGACGTCCCCTTTCTCCCGGTGCTCTTTCTCGGGAAGAGCTTACAGGTATTCAAGCGGCATCCTTTTCGCCTTGGGCAGCATGTTCTTTATTTCGTTCCCCCTGAGGAGCCCGCAGCCGAGCGCGCAGCCATGGTATTTCACTATCACGTACCCGTCTGAGCAGCCGTGATTTTCCGCTGCGATATCAAAGCCTTCCGTAAATTCCTTCGCCTTCCGCATCTCAAGCGATATGATATTGCTTTTTGCGAGATGACCGAAAACCTGTATCATCATGGACGTAGGCTTCGCTGCGCCGTCCAGCCGCATGAACGGCAGGCTGGTTGACATTATGTTGTTCCCAAGTGCGAATATGGCAGCTTCCCTGTTCATGGCGAATATCCTTCCCTTCCCGTTGTCCATGAATTCCAGGCCGGCGAAAACGTCGCTTTCGATGCCGAATCTCTTTTCAATGAATTCAAGCATCGCTTCCCTAGCTTTGCTCCCCAGCGGCACGAGTTTCATATCGCCTCACTTTTCCTTATTTTAGCGATGAAGAAGCCGCCGGTGTCGTTGTGGTGCGGCCATATCCTGACGGCCTTCCCGACTTCGTGATGGAATTCACGGCCGTTCCATTCCCTGACAGTTTCAGCCGTTTTCAGGCCGGGGATTCTGACGGGCTCGAGGGCGCAGCTTTTTTTCTCTATGAGGTAATCGATAACGGCCTCGTTCTCCTCGGGCGCGAAGGTGCACGTGGAATAGACCATCGTGCCTCCGGGCTTTAGCATGTCGCAGCATCTCGTTATCATCTGTCTCTGGATATTCGAGAGCGAGGCTATCGCCTTCTCGCTCCACCTGGCGATGATTTCCGGGTTCTTCCTCAGCGTTCCCTCGGAAGAGCAGGGAACATCGAGAAGTATGCAATCGAACTGGACGTCCGGGCTGAAGAAGCGCACGTCCCTGTTTATCACGACCGTGTTCATGCAGCCCAGTTTCTCGAGGTTGTGCTTGATTATCTTGAGCCTTCCGAAAGCCACGTCGTTAGCGACTATCAGGTCGCGGTTTCCCATGAGCGCGGCCAGCTGCGTTGTCTTGGAACCGGGCGCGGCGCACGCGTCAAGCACTGCCAGGTCCGGATTCTCCTCGATTTTCTTTTTCAGGAGGAGCGGCGGCAGCATGGATACGAGTTCCTGGATGTAAATATGGCCCATGAAATGCTCCAGCGTAGAACCAATCTTCCTGCCGGCTTCGCCTTCGGCGATGAAGGCCGCGTCGTACCATTCCACCGGCCGGATGCCCATTCCATATCCCGCAAGCCTTTCGGTGGCTTTCCGCGCCTCGGCCTTGAGCGTGTTCACGCGGAACGCTTTCGGCAGCGGGCGCGCAAGGGAAGCGTAGAATTCCTCCGGGTCGTCCACGATCCTGTCGTACCTGTCCCTGAATTTCTGCGGGATTTCAGAAGCAGTTTTATTTTTTGCCATATTTGGTTAATTCGCGGAGGGAATTTAAATTCAATATTTCATCTTCTGCTGGTATTCGGACTTGAAATGGTATTCGCTCTTGAAATGGTAATCACTTTCGCCGAGGACTTCATGCTGTGAGAAGTCGTATTTGCCTTCTTCTTTCCCATCGTCATCATGCGAATGCGACTTCTTGACCGTTGCCTCGAAGATTTCATAAGCCGGGGGTATGTATGATTTGGTAAGGGTGGAAGTCGCGAATTTCCAGATTTCCTTCCCGTTGTCTACATCAAAAGCGTACAGATGACAATCCACAGAACCTAAAAATATCTGGTTGCCGTAAATTGCAGGAGTGCCAAAACTGACTTCTTCTATTTTACGCCTCCATATTACATCTCCGTTCAAATCAACCGCATAAACATTTCCGTTCTCGTCGCAGAAGTAGATCATGCCATTGAATATAACTGGGTTCGAGCCTGTAATTCCGCCATCGGTTCTGAACCTCCAGATTTCCTTGCCGTTCAGATTTAGCGCGTACAGATAACCATCTCTTGAGCCATGGTAAATAACGTTGTCGTGAATAACTGGTATGCTGGAGTTGCCGTATTTTCCGGTTGCAAAACGCCATATTTCCTTACCAGTCTTGCAGCTCACAGCATAAAGGTTGTTATCCATGGAGCCGAAGTAAAGAACGTCATTATGAACGAAAAGGTATGAACAAGATAAAATCTCCTCACCCGTTCTGAACCTCCACAATTCTTTTCCTGTTTTAGCATTCAAACAATACATGTTTCCGTCCATGCCACCAACAAGCAGTCTTTCGCCTGATATCGCAGCCGAACATGTGACAGCGTCGCCCGTCCTAAACCTCCACAGTTCATGACCTGTTTTTGCGTCAACCGCGTAGATGTAACAGTCTCTCGAACCCAAATAAATAATTCCATTATGGACCAAAGGATTCGAGAATATTTCGCCGCCGGTGCGAAATCTCCATAACTCCTTTCCGGAGAGGGATATTGCATACAGGCAATAATCGTAGCTGCCGACGTAAAGGACATCCTCATGTATCGTTGGCGAACACATGTATATCATTTTTCCAGCCTTAAACCGCCACTTTTCCTTTCTCGTTTTGAGGTCGACTGCGTACAAATATCCGTCGGCTGCACCAAAATAAATCGTGTCGTTGTTGACAAGTGGGCTGTTGACTATGCTTCCGCCTTCGCTGACCTTCCACATCCTGTCGAACTTACGTTTTTTGCGCACCTCGAACTCCTCGAGCTCGATGGAAAAATCGTCAAAGGAAAAGGACTGGTCCATGATTTAAATTAAGAATGGAGCTTTAATATTTCATCTTCTGCTGGTATTCGAACTTTATCTGATATTCGCTTCCCGCCCCGTAAGAACTATCAAGATTGCCGGCAACGTTGATTTCGTATTTTTCACTCTCTCTGATTTCCTCATCGGACCTCGATCTTTTTATCTCGGTCCCCCACATCTCCTGGAACGGAGGCATGACCGATTTTACCAGCGTGCTGGTGGGGAATTCCCATATTTTCTTTCCGGTATCCTTGTTTAAGCAATAAAGATGGCAATCCCAGCCTCCGAAATAAATTCTGTTTTTCCATATAGATGAACGGGACCAAAACAGATTCGTGGAGTGGAATCTCCACACTTCCTTGCCGTTCACGTCAAGGGCGTAAAAGTTGTTGTCGCAGGAGCCGGCGTAGATTTTGCCATCATGAATCAGCGGAGGGCCGACATTCTCCCCGGTGACGAACCTCCATATTTCCTTTCCTTCAAGCGTGATGGCATAAAGAATGCCGTCCCTGCTGGGCACATAAAGGACGCCATCGTGGATTTCGGGCGAGGCGGAATTGCCGAACTTGCCCGTCTTGAACCTCCATATCTCCTTCCCTGTTTCCGCATTGAGGCAGTAGCAGTTGCTATCGAAAGAGGAGAAGACAACGAAATTGTCATGTATAAGAAACGGATTCGCGTTGTAGATTTCCTCACCTGTCTTGAACCTCCATAACTCCCTGCCTGTTTTCTTGTCCAGGCAATAAAGATTCTCGTCAAAGGATCCTATGAAAAGCCTGTTGCCGCTGATTGCCGGCACGGAGTTTACCTCTTCGCCCGTCCTGAACCTCCATATAAGGCTGCCGTTCTTAGCGTCGAGGGCGTAAGCGTAACCATCCCTGGAGCCGAAATAGATTACACCCTCGTCTGCGCACGCTGCGCATACTATCTCCCCACCTGTCTTGAATTTCCACTTGATTTCCCCTTCAAGGCTTATCGCATACAAGTAGCCCTCATAATTCCCGATATAAAGCACGTTGTTGTAAACTATTACGCCCGCTTCAAATATGATGCCGCCGGTTTTAAGCTTCCAGAGATTCTTTCCCGTCTTGGCATCTACCGCATAGATATTATGGTCGCATGCACCGAAGTATACGCTCCCGTTATGCACAAGAGGCCTGTTCACCACGCTTCCTCCGAACGTGACTTTTGCCGCTCGGTCGAATTTTTTCAGTTTCTTTATTTCAAAATCCTCGAGTTCCGTCTCGAAATCCGAAAACCCGAGTCCGTGGCCTTTTTCCATATCTGTTAATTTGAAAGAGGGTTTAAAATAAATTCCCAAACCTTAAAAATTCCCGAACCAATTTCTTTTCATGATCACCCGCATAAAGCTCACGAACTGGAAGTCGCATCTGGAATCGGAGGTCTCGTTCTCGAAAGGCGTGAACGCGCTCATAGGCATAATGGGCAGCGGGAAGACGAGCGTCATGCAGGCTATCGCTTTCGCTTTATTCGGCACGTTCTCGGCGCTCGGCTCGAAGAAGCTCAGCCTCGACGACCTGATAATGGGCAAGCCGCACAGGAAGGACAGCGCTTCAGTCGAGCTGGATTTCATCGCCGAAGGCAAGACGTACACGGTGAAAAGGACGATCGAAAGGGCGAAGGGCACGACTTCGGCGGAAATCCGCGAGAACGGGAAACTGCTCGAGGTCAACCCGCAGGGAGTCACGCGCGAGGTCGGGCGCATACTCCAGATGGACTACGACCTTTTCCAGCGCGCGGTCTATTCGGAGCAGAACGCGCTCGATTATTTCCTGCAGATCCCGAAAGGGCGAAGGATGCAGCAGATAGACGAGATGCTCAAGCTCGACCGCTACGAGAAGGCAAGAGAATCCGCAGTTTACATAAGGAACAGGATTTTCGAGCGCAGGAAGGAGATGATGCGTGTCGTCGAGGACATGAAATTGCGCAGGCTGGAGGACAAGGTAACGGAGCTCGGGAAGGAAATCAAGAGCATGGAAAGGGAGAAATACGGGGTCGAGGAAGAAATGGCGAAAGTCGAGAAGGAGAGGAGAAAGCTGTCCGAAGGCGTGGTAAAATACGAGGCCAGCCACGACCTGCTGAACGAGACAGCTAAAAAAAGCGAGTCCCTCGCTTCCCGCGCGTCCGAAATGAAGAGGCATATCGACAGCAGGAAGCTGAAGATGAAGGGCACGAAAATAAGCGCCGAAATCCTGAAACGGATGGCCGGCGACATCTTAAAGCTGGAGGTGAAGCTCGAAGAGAAGGGGATAGAGACCCGCATGCTCAGGGACAGCGTCTCGTCGAAGAACAGCAGGATGCTTTTCCTCCGCGACCAGTCAAAGGAGGCGAAACTCAGGCTTTCCGCGAGCAAGGAGAACGAGCTGAAGCTCAGGAGGCTCGAGAAGCTGCTGGGCGAGGACCCGGACAAGAAAACAGGAGAGATGCTCGAGAATCTGGAGCAGCTCAAGAAAAAACTCTATTCCCTGACGGCCGAGAAGAACGAGATGGAGAAAAGCCTCAAGGAACTGAAAGACGCCGGCGAGAGATGCCCGGTCTGCGAATCAAGGCTCACCGAGGAAAGGAAGAAGGACCTTGTCGGGCGCAGGATGAAGCACATGGGCAGCTTCGACATGACGATACGCGAGGCGAAGGAAAGGCTTGCGAAGGAGACTGCCATGACCGAGGAGTTCAGGAAAAGCGTGCTGGAATACGCCGGGTTAAAAAGGGACCTGAAAGACCTGGACTCGGCAAAGGAGAGGATAACGGACAATGAGGACAAAATGACGGCGCTGGCGAAGGTGGTGAAAGGCATAGTTTCCGAAATCCAGAAAAAGGAGGAGGACGAAAAAGGCCTCAGGCTGCTTATCGAGAAGACGAGGCTCAGGAAAGGAAAGGCTGAAGACATGCTCAAGGAGAAAGAGGAGTTTGACAAGCTTGTGAAGGAGAGGAAGGAACTGACAAGACACCTGAGAGGGCTCGGGAAGCAGATAAAAACCCTTGAAAAGAAGCTCAAGGGGAAGGACATAAGGTCAATGAGAGCCGCGCTGCAGGAGGCGGTCGGGAAGTCGAGAAGCATGGAGACGAAACTCAAGGACATGCTGGAAATGCTGAAGGACAAGAAATCCGCCTTCAGGGATATGGAAGAGCAGGCGGAGACGCTCGCGAGATACAGGAACGACGCGGAAAGATACGGGAAGATAACGGACTCGATGGACGTTTTCGTTTCCATCTTGCGGGGAACGCAGGACCAGCTCAGGGACGAGTTCCTGAAGACCGTGAACCAGATAATGAACGGGATATGGGACGAGCTTTACCCATACGGGGATTTCAGCGAGATCCGCCTGCTGGTCGACAAGGACTACGTGCTGCAGCTGAAAAGCGCCAAAGAATGGATGAATGTCGACAGCGTTTCCGGGGGGGAGCGCTCGCTCGCCTCGCTCGCGCTGAGAATCGCCTTCTCGCTCGCCTTCACACCGAACCTCCGCTGGCTGATACTCGACGAGCCGACGCACAACCTCGACGCCAACGCAATCGAGCATTTCGGCTCGGTCCTCAAGGACAGGATGGAAAGCATAGTCGACCAGGTCTTCCTGATAACCCACGAGGAGCGCCTGTCCGATTACATAACGGGCCTGACCTACAGGCTCGAAAGGGACAAAGAGAGCGATGGTGTTACCAAGGTAATAGAAATTTGAATTTTTGACGCGCAGGACTTTTGAATAAGTCTTGCAGGGACAAAGAGAGCGACGGCGTCACGAGGGTAACTGAGCTCTGAGATTTTATTTCCGTGGCAAACCGGGAGAGGGAATGATTTATTATTCCCTGAAATAAAAAATAATAGATAGCAAATGAAGCGCAGCATGAAATTCGGAATTCTCGCGGTTCTTGCGCTCGTGCCCGCGCTCGCTGCGGTCTCCTCTTACGGCCAGCCGGTTGCCGCAGGGAGCATCAACACGGCGAGCATCAACACGGCACTGGGATGCGATGGCAACGTATCGAACTTGGCATGCTCCGGCCTGAAACCTTTCCAGTGCCAGCATGGGATTTTCAGGCCCAACTGCTCCTTTTGCGGCTGCGACGGAGGCGAATGCGCCTCCGATGGCAAGTGCTACGAGAACCATCCCCCGATACTTGAGCCGATAGGCAACAGGGACGTGGAAGAAGGTGAAACGCTTGAATTCGTGGTGAGCGCCGGCGACCCGGATGGCGACGCGGTGGCATTGTTCGTTTCCGGCCTTCCCAACGGGTCGAGCTTCGACAGGAAAACGGGCAGGTTTTCATGGGCCCCTTATTACGGCCAGACGGGAAACTACTGGGTGACTTTCTATGCCATCGATGATGGCACATCGCCGCTTGCAGCACAGGAAATGATAAGGATAACCGTCGGTGATGTCAACAGGCCGCCGGAGATAGAACCGGTCGGCGACAGGAAAACCGATGAAAATATTCTGATGGAATTCACGGTTCACGCGGACGACCCCGACGGCGGGAAGCTGATTTATTCCATCGATGGCCTTCCGGCCGGGGCGAAGTTCGATAATGCAACGGGCAAATTTTCATGGGTCCCGGATTTCGGCCAGGAAGGCAATTACAAGGTTAAAATCACGGTTTCCGACGGCTATCTGAACAGTTCAGCGGAATTCGCGATCACCGTAGGCAGCATCAACAGGCCGCCTGATGCCGTGATATCATCCCCCGCTGACGGCCAGGAATTCTTTGCAGGAAGCAGGGTTCTCTTCAGCGCTGCCGGCAGCTCCGACCCGGACGGTGACGCATTGAAGTATACGTGGGATTTCGGGGACGGCGAGAGCGTGACTTCGGCAAATGCCACCGGAGAACATGCGTACAAAAACGCCGGCGGATACGCCGTAAGCCTGCTCGTTACCGACGGGAAAACGTACGACGCCGCAACGGCCGGGATAGCGGTAAAAGAGCCGCCCGCAAAGGACAGCGATGGCGACGGGGTGGACGATCCGGAGGACAGGTGCCCTGGCACCCCGCAGTTCGCGGAGGTCAACATTTACGGCTGCCAGGTACCAAAATATGCGGCATTCGAAAACAACGTGACGACAGATTTCTCGAAGGTTGACCTGACAAACGCCACGAACATAACCATCGGGGTTCCCGAAAAGGGTAAAATAGAATTCCGCAAAAACTCGTTCAATCTCGTCGGCAAGAACCTCGACAAATACGTGGAAATAGGGAACATGAGCGTGACCATAAAAACCGGAATCGCGCCGGAGCTGAACAAATCCGCGGTCATAACCTTTTACAACGTGAGCATCGGGGACCCTGTCATAACAAGGGACGGCGAATACTGCTCAGAGTGCAAGATCATAAGCCATGAGAACAGGACGCTGGTCTTCTCCGTCCCCCACTTCACCACCTATTCGCTGTTTTCGCGGATTTCATTCGCAGGTTACTGCGGGGACGGGCTGTGCTCTGTCTATGAGACATGCCAGACGTGCAGGGAGGACTGCGGAGAATGCAGGAACGAGACCGGAATACCCATCAAAGCCTGCGAAGAGATGTGGGTTTGCTCTGGCTGGTCAAAATGCAACGAGCTGAACCTGATGACAAGGGAATGCGTGGACGTGAACGTCTGCGGGACGGGCGGCAAAAAGCCAAGGGAGGCGATGGAATGCAAGGAAGAGCAGGACCTTACGTCCTTTGCGCTTTTCGGTGCGATAGTCATGTCCCTCCTTCTTGTTTACCTTGCCAGCGAGGCTTACAAGAGAAGAAAGGAAACGAGAAAAATGGACGAGTTCGAGCTTGAAAAATTCGTAAAGGGCTACATCTACAGAGGGTACACGAAATATGAAATCAGAAAGATGCTGGAACCAAAAGGCTATACTGAAAGCGAGATTAGCAAGGTTTTGAAGGAAACCGAGAAGGAGATTTTCTAAAAGCTCTTTTGGAAAAGGCTTTACATGAAGGACTTCGCGTCCTCTTTCTTCTTTTTCGCCCGTTCGGAGAATTCCCTTGCGGCGTCTTCGAGGGGCATCCCTTTGGCGGACTCCCTGGACCTGCGCTTCCTTATGCGCACGAAAATCGGATAGTTGACAGCTTCCCCCACTATAAGGCCCGTCCCGACGCGCAAACCGGATATCTGGCCGAGCACGTCCTTCGTTATCCCTTCCGACGACTCGCCGATGTGTTCGAGGTCGTAAGGATTCGTGACGCGCAGGATGATGTGCGTGTTACACTGCGAGAGGACGGTGGTGGAAAGCTGGACCGGCCTCTGCGATATGAGGCAGAGGGAGGCATGGAACTTCCTCCCCTCGCGCGCGATGGTCTGCAGTATTCCGCGTGAAATGGCCCTCTCCGCCTTCGCCGTCTCAGGAACGAACTGGTGCGCCTCCTCGAGCACCAGCAGGAACGGAGGAATCTCGTTTCCGCGGCGCAGGTTGAATAGTTTTTTCGCGAGGTTCGACACGACCATCTGCTTGTTGACCGACCTGACGAACGATGAGAGGTCGACTATGCTCACCTTTCCCTGCTGGGCTATTTCCTTCGCCTCCGGATAATCCGAGGCGCCGAACATGCCCGTTTCCATGAGCTCGCACAGGACCGACGTCAGGACGTCTTTCGTGGAAGACTTCACTTTTTCGTCCTCTTCTATCGTTTTAATGAGATCGTCTATTCCGAACTGTTTCTTCCCTGTTTTTACCCCTCTTAGAAGGCGGGCGAGTTCCCTTGCCTGCACGGCCGAGAGATTCGGGAGGAATTCCGATATCTGGCCTGCGGAGAGGCCGGGAAGCCCTATCCTTATTTCCTCCCCGCGGAAGACGTTTACCTTGTCCGCATAGGCCGGGTCTTCTGCCAGCGAGACGTACTCGCCGTGCGTGTCTATTATTATGGTCGCCAGCTGCCCGTCCTCCTTCTTCCTCATAAGCAGCTCCTCAAGAATGACGGATACGAGATAAGATTTGCCCGCACCAGATATGGCCAGAATCGCAAGGTGTTA
>Ga0315275_10001104_pt1 | contig 23304 bp, 18 predicted proteins | sample YL17G03_0_MG_FD_205557 | JGI IMG/M metagenome (GOLD analysis project Ga0315275, IMG submission 205557) | Sediment microbial communities from Yellowstone Lake, YNP, Wyoming, USA - YL17G03_0 | ecosystem: Environmental > Aquatic > Freshwater > Lake > Sediment | place: USA: Wyoming | collected...
CCGAGAAACCGAGTGAGGTCGAATATGTGCACCGCCTGACCAACCAGGAACGCGTGGGCTGCGTCGAAGCCCCAGAGATCCGGGTACGGCCCCTGCGTGAACTGGAGGTGCACCTGCTGCAGCCCTCCGAACTCCGCTGTCGCCATGATGTCCTTGACCAGCAGATAGCCGGGCGCGTGGCGCTTCATGAACGCCACCATCCCCCACACGCCGGCCTTCACGGCCGCGTCCGCCAGCCTCTGCGCGTCAGCGGGATTCAGCGCCGAGGGCTTCTCCACGAAGATAGGGAGCTTCCGGCCAAGCACCTGCATGCCCACATCTCGGTGCATGTCGGGCAGGCCGCAGATGCACACTCCATCGAGTTCCTCTTTGCTCAGCATTGCGTCCACGTCGGTGTACCATCGGTCGGCGCCGAACAGCTTGGCGTTCCGCTCTGCTTTCACAGCCTCAAGGTCACACACCGCCACCAGCTTAGCACTGGGCGCCTGAACCAGACTTGGGTATAGCTGGCTAGTCGCATGCGCGCCAGCCCCCACAAAGCCGATGCGAGCTTGTCTGCTGCTGTTCATGTGCTCCCTCCTGTTCCAGGTCTGCCGGTGTCAGCCGTTCACAGCGATGCGCCGGCCTCCTTGCTCCTGCGACTGCTTGCCTGCCGCGAGGATGCGGATGATCTCGAGCGTGGTGTCCAGTGGAATCGGCATCTCGCGGGTTTCGACCATACGCGCGAAGGCGCGTATCATGTTGCCGTAGTAGGCAGCCCCGTCCTCGACCTCGATATGAACGCTGCCGCTCGTCCCGAAGAAGCAGCCGTGCATGCCCGGCCATCCTTCCTTGCCAAGGACCTGCAGCATGATCGAGGCGCCGTCGGGATAGGCGCAGCGCACCAGCGAGATCTCGCCATCGCCGATGTTCTGCACCCATTCCACCCCCGGGCCCAGTACAGAGTGGACGAGTTCCAAAGCGTGGATGCCGTAGAAGACCAGCTCATTCGGGGCGGTGCCTGTGGCGCACCGGATCTTCCCGATCTCGGCGATGCGCTCCATCGCCTCCAGCAGTTCCCTTGCGTACCTCAGAGCCGAACACGACATCAGAGGAGCGCCGGACTGGCGAGCTAGCGCGATGATCTCGGCCGCCTCGGCCGGATCGGGGCTCAGCGGCTTGTCTATGTAGGTTGGAACGCCGGCTTCGAGAAAGGGCCGCGCACGCTTCTGGTGCTCCATTGTGATATCGTCACAGATCATGACGCCATCGACCTTGCCGATGGCATCTGACGCCTGATCCAGCACCTCGGGAATGCTTGCAAGGGTCGCCAACCGGCGCGCTTCCTCCGGGATGGGATCCCAGATCGCCGTCACTTCCACGCCGCCTAGCGGCTCGGAGTTGAAGTGTGGGAACTTGGCCTCGGAGTAGCCGGCGCGGTCGTAGTCGTTGATCAGACTCGCAAACGCTCGGCAATGATAGGCGTTCGCCCCGCCGATCAGCGCAATCCGTACCATCGCCCTCTCCTCGTGCAGTCCTGAGTTGCTTCCGGAGACGATCGCGTCTTCGCTCTCGGACCGCTGGTCTCTTTCCGCACTGGCCTCACCAGTAGCCGCTGGCCGCTTCGCACTGGAACGGGCTCGCCGCTTCCGTCGATTCCGAAGGCGACACGACAGCCAGCAGGCCCCGCTTGTCATACACGCCGCCGTGCCCTAGAGTTCGCAGAACCGGGCGACTCACCTGCGGATCTTTCCCGCGGTTGTACTCCGGCTACCCCTCGGCTGAATCCGTCCGCGGTGATCCGGGCATCGGCGAAGGCGCGCTGTGCGGGGATTGGCTCAAACAACGCGCCGAGCTCTGCAAGCAATCCAACAGGGCCATAGGCGGCGTCACACCGCCACCTGTCATATACGAGGCCTCTCACGGCGGTCTGGCAGGGGCACTGCGACCTTGCCGGGAAGATCGCGGGCACGACCGGTTCATTCGGTGTTCATGCCGAGGATAGAACGCAGGACATACAATGGCTGGCTATAGGTTCTGCAGTCACGGGGACACCAAAGACTCTGGCTGGCTTCGTCGCGCGATTGCCGGCCTCAACCGCTTGGCCTTCGCCTACTATGACGGCGTGGTCGTTCCGAGGGGCTCGTTCGTTGACTGGTATACGGCTCGCCCGGGCATGGACCCGCGTCTCTGTCAAGCCGCCCTCGCGGGAGGCGAGCTGGTCTCCAGCGTGCTAGTGACGGTTGCGAGCATGTGGCTTGGCGGCCGACGGGTGCAATGTGGCATCATCGACGAGGTGATGACCCACCCCGATCATCGCAGGCGGGGGTTGGCTAGCACTCTCATGGACCGGGCGTTGGACGCGATGGCGTCAGCAGGCGCGGCAGTCAGCCTGCTGTACACGCTGGAGGCGAATCCAGTATCGCGGCCGCAGTGCCTCTACGAGATCCTTGGATACCGCCTATGCGAGCGGGTGGACCGTTTCGTGGCGCTTCCGGGACGGCCCGAGGCGGGGCACCCGGCGCGTTGGGCGCGCTCTCGACAGGTGACCTGATTGATGGCGGACGCCCGACGCCCTTCGCGGTGCTGAGTGACCTCGTGCTGCCGGAGGACCGACGCGCTGCAGCTGGTCTGGGAGAGCTCATGGGCGCGGTGCCCGCCGACACACCACTTACCGTGCTGTGCCCGAGGTCCGATTCACGGCTGGGTCGGCTTCTGCAGCGACAAGGCTTCCAACCTGCGGGTACCGAGGTGGCGATGCTGCGGCCGTTCACCTCTGAGATAGCACAGAACCTGGGACAGACCTCCGGTGGCTGGTATGTCGCTGTCGAGTCAGTGATCGGCGTGTAGCGAGGCGTGCGCTGCCGCTTGGCGACGCAAGCGCCTGTACGAGCCCAGAGACCGCAGTCTCGCAAGCGGTTGGCGTATCCACACACGCTCCTGCTCTTCGAGGCATATCTGGTGTCCCAACTCAACCTAGCAAAGATAGGTTGGTCCGCCCCGAGACCGCAGTTCCACGATGGCAGCTCCGTCCCAGGAGCAAGGCTAGAACGGTTCTGCGGCGAAACGGGCGGCACAGGTAGCACGAATCGGTGGGGCGGGACGTGGCCCAAGGAGACGATCATGCCGCGCGGTATCGTGGTTTCTGCGTCCGGGCTGATGGCAAGCAGCTTTGCACTGTCTGCTCTCCTGTGCGGTGCGTGTCTGGCGGGTACCGGACTTGTGTCCGCCATGGCGCGACCGGGGCTAGCGTCTGCGGCGAACGCTGACCTCCCCGCTCCTATCTATGGCGTCACCGTCGATAGCACCAGCGATCTGCCGGCAGTCGTCACCGCCCTCGAGAAGCTCTCCCGGAAGGTGACGGTCAGAATCGTGTTCGACCGGGGGATGCATCCGGCCGACTACCGAAAGGCCGTCAAGCAGATCCACAGGGTCGCCTACATTCTGGGCCAGCCCGCGGATTCCAGCTATGTGGAGTACTACACCCTTGATGAGTACAAGGCGCTGTTCACTGAGTACCTGACCGCCTTCGCTGACGAAGTGGACCTGTGGGAGATCGGCAATGAGGTCAACGGCAATTGGCTTGGCCCGCCGGCGGAGGTCTCGGCCAAGGTCTCGGCTGCCTACGATATCGTCAAGGCCGCGGGCAGGAAGACGGCGCTGACTCTGATGTACAACGAGGGAGAGGGCTGTGCCGCCTCCCCTCCCGCGTGTGCAGAGGCTGCCCAATACGAGATGTACAACTGGGTGCGAACGCACGTCCCCGCGCGGATGAGAACTGGTGTTGACTACGTGCTGTTCAGCTACTACCCGGCGAACAGCCCGGAGTTCAAGCCCGACTGGAAGCGCGAGTTCAACAGGACCGGCAACCTCTTCCCACATGCCAAGTTGGGCTTCGGGGAACTGGGGATCGAGGGCAGTGACGCTCAGAAGGCCGCTCTGATAGATGAGTTCTACCCGATGCACATCGACCATCCGCGCTACATCAAGGGCTTCTTCTGGTGGTACTTCCGCCAGGACATGGTGCCGTACACGAAGCCCCTCTGGGGAGTGCTGAACCGCGCGATCAGCCAGTGAGAAGCCAGGCTGGGTCGGGGATCGTCCTATGGCAGCCCCTCAGAAGGTGCTTCGCCGAGTGTCGGCGCATGGGTCGCTCTCAGCCCGGTGCGTCGCCCCAGTCTGGCACCTCAAGGAGTTCGCCGTCTCTCATAGCCGACTTGTGGGCGGCGACGCCGGCGGCCATATACCGGACGGCCTCCCAGGCGCTGATCGCTGGGGTCCGGTTGCCGGCGATAGCGTCGACGAACTCATGGACGAGGTAGGCATGAGAGCCGCCGTGTCCGCCGTAGAAGTCTGACTCGCCACCTACCGCTTTGAACGCCTCAACCACGTCCCGCGGCAGCGGGTCCCGCATTTCGTCAACGGTGAGCGCGGACGCTCCGTTCTTGTCACACCAGGCGTCGTGCTCGAAGGATCCGTGGGTACCGTAGACCCGGAAGATCTCCCGGCCCGGGTGCCCGATTTCGCGGTACTCACAGATCCTGACCGTCGCACCATTGCTCATCAGGAACAGAGCGGTCTCGTTGCTCGGCCCGCCCTCGAAGTAGTCGTCGCCGGTGCGGTTGTAGTAAGGTAGGGCACAGACCTTCACCATATGGGCCCTCATGACCGAGACCGGGCCAGCGGCGGAATGGGTCGGGTAGTGCATTGGCCCCGACACTACTCCCCTGCTAGCATAGCGCCTCGACTGCTCCGCCCACTCGCGACCGGCTCCCGACGCCATGCGCGCGGCCTGCACCTCCCGCAGATTCGACTCGGGGCAGTCCACATCGTGAAAGTACTCGCCCTCTCCATACACGAAGCTCCCGAATGCGCCTTGCGCGGCCCGTCGCCTGCAGTACATGGCCTGCGGCCGGTAGTACGTCGTTTCGCCCAGCATGTAGTGCATCCCGGTTCGCCGGCTGGTCTCGATGATGCGGTCGCACCAGTCGAGGATCTCGTCCCCATCCGGCAGCCAGACGACGGGCACCGCGCTGTAGACGTGCTTGCCGGACTCCATCGCCTGGATCGCCTGCTGGGCGTGAAGCCATGGCTGCGTGATGATGACCAGGGCATCGAGGTCGGCGCGGCAGATGTCGTCGAGCGACGAGTAGGCGTCCGATGGGTCGAACTTGCCCTGGAAGGACTCCCTCTTGGCGAAGGCTTCGACCCGCTCCGGCTCTCTGTCGCAGAGCGCGATCCGATCAACTGCGGGGTGGCTCTTGAAGAGCTCCGCGAACTCGGAGCCGAACATGCCGAGCCCGACCAGCCCCAGGCTTATCCCCATGCCGTCCTCCTTCCGACAGAGTCGCAGAACCGCCGCGGCTGGAAGTCATACTCCAGCGGACAGGAATGTCAGACCGACTGACACTGTTGCTTCGCCATAGAACCGCCCCAGCCTTGCTCAGGAAGCGATCTCGGGGGTACCGCGGGCACACTCCGCATCGCCGGTGGCTGAACGCACGTGCACGTGTCAATGCCGCGTCGTACCCGGGCCGATGACTTGCGGATATGAGCCCGCTGACCCTGGCTTCACGCTGTCTGGTCGTCAAGCGCTCCAGTTGAGCTTGACCTCCTCGCCCGATTGCGCGCTGTGCTCGGCGGCAAGCACGACGGACACCGCGGCGCGGCCCTCCTCGACCGTGCACAGCGGCTGCGTGGCGGGGGCCGACGCGCCGCCCCTCGACTCCGCTCGGAGTGGTTCTTGCCTCCCTCCTCGGGGCGACCCTGAGCCCGTCGAAGGGCCGTCATCCCGGTCTGCCTGGCCCGACCCAGAAACCCTCGACCGGACGATTTCGACGAAGTGGCGCATCTCCTCAACGTAGACGCCCTGCGGCTTGCCCCGCAGCACGGGGAAGTAGACGACATCGGAGTATCGCAGGCCGCCGACCCCGTCTGTAGACAGGCCCTGGTCATTGACCGAGATAGCAAGCGAGCCGTTGCTGCCAAGCACCTCGAGCTGGAAGTCGAGCTGCCGGGAGCCGGCCTCCGGCAGGATCCACGCCGCCTCGATGCAGGCGAGCGCGCCGCTCGGAAAGCGCATCAGGATGCAGTAGACATCGGGAGTTCCCATATCGGAGAGCATCCGCCATCCGGCGCGCGCGAGAACGGAATGCGGCCGCTCCCCGAGCGCCCAATGAACCCAGTCGATATCGTGAACCGCCAGGAAACGGGCGACGTTGGTGCTTGCGCCGACCCGGCGCGCCACGCTGATCACGTTGCAGCGCCTCGCGTAGATGTAGCTGACGTCCCCGATGTCACCTCGCGCGATCGACTCTTTGGCCAGCGCGTATCGTGGCTCCCAGCGTAGCGTGTGGCCGACCAGAACGCTCACGCCGTGCCGCGCTGCTTCCGCCGCGATGATGTCGCAGTCACCGAGTGTCGTAGCGAGCGGCTTCTCCACCAGTATCTGTGCGCCCGCACGCGCGGCAGCGACGCACGGATCGCGGTGCGCCGCGTCGCTCGTGGCAACGACGACACCGTCCAGGTTCTCTCTCGCGCACATCTCGCGGTAATCGCCATAGGCCGCTGCACCCGCCGGCTCGGCGAGGGCGCGAGCGCGCGACTCGTCGAGGTCCGACACCGCAGCCAGCGTGCCCTCAGGCACAACGGACAGTGCCTTCGCGTGGACGGCGCCGATGAAGCCCGCGCCGATCAAGCCCACCCGGATGGTCCTCATCCCGTCTCTCCTTCCCGTGACCCGCGAGCCGTAGGGCCCTCGTCGCCCTCGAGGCGATCCCACAGTAGCTTGGCCGCGCCAAGCAACGCCGCCGAATCGCCGAGGCTCGATCGCTCAAGTCGCGCCCTGCCCGGCGACGTGGTCTTCGCCAGTGCGTCTTCCACCGGCCGCCGGAATAGGTCGAACGACAGGGCAATCGCCCCGCCCAGTACCACGACATCGGGGTCGAGGGCGTTCACCAGGAATGCCACGGTGGCGCCAAGCCAGCGACCGAACTCCACGAATGCGGCGAGCGCCGCTGCATCACCGGCTGCCGCCAGGTCCGCGATCTGGGCGCAGGGGCGCTTCATCCCTGACAGACTTCGGTACTGGCGCTCGATCGCGCGCCCCGAGACATGATCCTCGAGACAGCCATCCCCGGTCGGCGTTCTCCAGATCTCGCCCGCGAAGCCGTGACTGCCTGAGTAGATACGGCCATCAATCACAATCCCCAGGCCAATGCCCGTGCCCAGCGTCAGCCCGCAGAGGTGCGAGCATTCTCTCCCCGCCCCCATCCAGGCTTCGCCCAGGGCGAAGCAGGAAGCGTCGTTCGCAACCGCCACCGGGAGCCGGGTCCGCGATCCGATCAGATCGCGAAGATCGAGATTCCCCAGGGCAGGCAGTGTCGGGCAGGGCACGGTTCTGCCTTCGTCGTCCAGCACGGTCGCGATGCCGACGCCCACCCCTGAGATGGGCCCCGACTCCGCCGCAACGTGACCCGCGGCCTCCTCGATGAGCGCGAGCACGTCGCCGAGGATATCCGCGTGCGGACGGCCGGCCGCCGTCTCCCGACGACCGAGGGGTCCGATGGCGCCGGTGTCCGAGACCGCCGCGGTCCTGATCCAGGTGCCCCCGAGGTCCACTGCAACGGCCCACCGTGTGCCCTGTCCGACGTCGTGGTCTATCATACTCGGTGGCGTGATTCGAGCAGTGCAGACCGATCCCCTATCGCCGGCCTGGTCTGCGCCATAGGATACAGGGGCCTTTCTTTGCGCAGGTGGCTCGAGCATGCATTATGAGTCGGATCTCATGTACCTCCGGACCCCAAGGGACAAGTCCGTGCGTCGCCGAAGCCTGGGCGAACGACCGGGACGGGGCCCGCCCGACCGGGAGGAGTGAACCGTGAAGCAGACAGGCTTCATCGATCCTGCCGAGATCAGAGCCGTGGCCGGTGAGCTCGCCGGCCGTATTCCCCACACGTTCGAGCTGATCACCGCGCTGGGGGACGGGACAGCTATCCCCGTCGAGGCGCTCAGTGAGGATCACACGATCGGCCTCTACTGCCCGACCGTCCCCCACAAGATGCGTGACAATCTCGACGGCTTCCGTGAGGTGGAGGTGACCGACTTCGTGACACAGAGGAGGCTGCTTCCTACACCCACGGGCATCCAGGTGGAGTGGTTCCTGGAGTTCCCGGGGCTGCGGAATGTCCGCTTCCGCGCCGAGCGCCTCCAGTATCTCGACGAAGGATGGTGGGCGGTATCGAGCGAGGTCAAGTACCCGGCCGAGACGGTGCTCGCCTGTCTCCAAATGACCAAGCAGATGCATGGCGCGGCGCGCCTCTATCTCAACACCGAGCTCCCCATGCCTCTCTGGATTCGTTCGAACGAGCTCACGGAGGAGTCACGAGGCGTCCAGATCGTCATCCAGGCACGAGGGGAAGGGCGGATCCTGTTCACCAACATCCACACCGAATGCACGATGAACTACGCCCGTCAGTGGGCCAACGCCGCGCGGAGCTACTACCGAATGCCGGACGACTAGCCCGCAGCGGAGACCGATGTGCCGGGCGGCACGATCGCATCCACGGCCGCCAGCTCCTCGGGGCCCAGTGCCCAGCCGAGCGCGCCTATGTTGTCGTTGAGCTGCTCCGTGGTTCGCGGGCCGACGATGGGAGCGGTCACCGCTGGGTTCGCCAGCAGCCACGCGAGCGAGAACTGACTCAGGGTCTTGCCCCGGGCCTCCGCAAGCGCGTCCAGCCGCTCGACTGCACCGAGGCATCGCTCGGATTCGGGGGATTTCAGGTCCCACTTCTCTTCGATCGCTCGTGAATCGGGCGGTGCCGGCTGACCCTTCCGGTACTTGCCGGTGAGCATCCCGCCGTCTAGTGGGCACCAGCAGATGATGCCGATCCCGTACTTGCGGGAGGCGGGGATGATCTCGCGCTCGAGGGTCCGATCGAGCATGCTGTAGTGCGGCTGCTCGCAGACGAACCGGACGAGGCTGCGCCGCTCAGCGATCCACTGCGCTTCGACGATCTGCCAGGCGGGGAAGTTGGAGGTGCCGATATAGACGACCTTCCCCTGCCGGACCAGTTCGGTCAGCGCTTCCATGGTTTCCTCGAGCGGGGTCGTCGGATCGGGGTGGTGGAGCTGGTAGAGGTCAATGCGGTCGGTCTGCAGGCGACGGAGGCTTTTCTCGACCTGGAGTCTGATGTGCAGCCTGTGTGCGCCCTCGTCGTTCGGTCCCTCACCCATGCCCCAGCGGAACTTCGTGGCGAGCACGACCTGGTCTCGCTTGCCGCGAAGCGCCTTGCCCACGTATTGCTCGGACAGGCCATTCGCGTAGACGTTCGCCGTGTCGATGAAGTTGATGCCGCGCTCGAGTGCCTCGTGGATGATCTGGACGGACTCCGCTTCGTCGTTCCGCCAACCGAAATACATGCCGCCCAGGCAGAGCGGCGACACCTTGACTCCGGTGCTGCCGAGAATCCGGTAATCCACAGCGCACTCCTTACTGAATCTCGCGTATATGGTTATGTTCACGGCTGCCCAGAAAACCCCTCAGAACGCTCGAGCTTGCGAGATTCAGCCATTTAACGTCCAACGTATTGTGCGAAGCTCGATAAGAGCCTCTATCAGAACCTCTGTGGAAACGGAGCAGAGCGCCCTGGAGGCTCTTTCCGGGACGCGACAGAGGGTTCTGTTAGGCGCTCTCAGCGTGATGTTCGAAGGTTGGGTGAGCCCAGTCTGCCCCGCCGGAGGGCGCGGCTGCCTGCGGGCTCACCCAGCCTCCCGGGAGACGAAATCCGAGGGAACCTGATGCTCCTTACGGTAGCGGCCGGGGCTGACACCGAAGTGCTTGGTGAAGGCGAGGGCGAAGTGGCTCCCGTCTGTGAATGAGAAGCGCCCTGCGACGATCTCGATCGGCGTGTCTGCGCTGACCAGTACCTGTGCGGCGTAGGCGAGGCGTGCCCTCAGCGCGAGCTTCGCGAAGCTCATCCCCATTGCTCGCCGAAACACGAATGAGAAATGGGGCACGCTCAGGGAGCAGGCCGCGGCCGCGCCGGCCAGGCTCAGACGTTTCTCGGGCTGCGCGTGCATCAGCCGCAGGGCAGGAAGCACCCGCGCGAGATCGCTCTGGCGGGCGGGGCGCGCGCGGGTCGTCGGCTCCGGCGGCCACCATCCACGGCTGACGGTCGAGAGGAGCAGCAGCGTAGACAGACGCACCTCTGTTAGCCACCCGCGCCTGGCCTCGTGCAGTTCACAACACATATCCCCCGCAAGGCCGAGGATCCGCTGCCGTTGCTGGTCGGTCCTAACCCGGGGGCGATCGCGTGGAGAGGTGGCGAACAACATCAGCCAGTGCATCCCGTCAAGCAGTTCATCGCCAAGGAACTCGGCGAGAAACTGCAGCACGAGCTCCCGCGTGCCTGGCGCGGCCGTCCTGCGCCCATGGGGTTCCCAGGCCGGGCTCAGCCAGAGGTCGCCCGGCTGAAGCCTGATGACGTAGTTCTCGAAGTGCCGGTCCTCCTGGCCGCTCAACAGCACGCCGATCTCGAAGGCGCTGTGCATGTCGGCATCCAGCGGCTCAGGATAGGGCTGAGCGACGACAGCGCCCCTGAACGGCTCTTCCGAAGACAGACCGCTATCCAGAGGTCGTGCGAGCATGACCGCCCTCCCTGTCTGGCGGGGTCGTCTGGCTTCTGCAAAGGACCATCAGAATATACCGAAACCCCGAAGGTCTGTCCAGTGACAGCAGATCGGCGAGCCCCGATAATGAGAGTGTTGGGCTTCAGCCCCGAGCACGGAGGTGCTTGGAGCGCAGGATTCATCCTGCCGGGGGCCTCTCGGACAATGGTCCGCTACGCCAGAAGAGCCCGCGAACCGATGCTTGGTCGGCGGAGCAGCAACGGTGCGGCGCTGCCAAGCACGAGAGCTGAGCGCCGAGGCCGACTACTCGGCGCGGCCACTTGTGAGCCCCTCGACGCCTCCCGGTCCTCGTCTACGCGGTTTCCTCCCATAGCGTCTCCCCCACCCTATGACACCCGTCGGGACGCAAGCTACGTGCGCCCCTGCCGGGTCTGGCTGGGGAGACATAAGGCCCATCGCCACGAAAGGAGGTGGTCGGGCGCGGAGACGCGATGGCGGTTGTGTACCGAACGGATATAGCACATCACGAGGAGGTGCAACAGAAGTGAGACGATGTAGAGCGGACGGGTTCACCCTGATCGAGTTACTAGTCGTCATCGCGATCATCGGGATACTGGCCGCGATGGTCTTCCCGGTCTTCGCGCGGGCGCGTGAGTCGGCCCGCAAAGCGGTCTGCCTGTCAAACGTCAAGAACATCGCCCTGGCGATGAACATGTACCTCGGCGACAACAACGACACGCTGCCGCCGACCGAGCACCGCCAGGAGGTGTTCGACTACTTCGCGACCGGTCCAGCCGGGGGAACGCCTCCCTGCGACTGGCATGCCTACCAGGGTAATCCCTACCTGCGGTGGCCGGTGATACTGGATGAGTATGTGAAGAACCGTGACGTGTGGCGGTGTCCGAGCGCCAGGCTACAGGGGGGTGCGTTCTGGATCGTCCCCGGCAACTACCCGGGAGGTTGGCTCGGATACCTGAAAGCCACCGAGGGCGAGTGGGGGTCGAGCAGCCCCGGCGGCGGCCCCTGCAATACCGCCTGGCCGCCTGGCTGGGGCGGAGAGGTCACCGACTCGATCCTGCAGCAGATCGCCGCTCGCGACAACACCGGCGCTGCTAAGAACAAGGCGTTCGTTCAGTCCGTCATGCTCACCGAGGACCTGAGGGGATCGAAGCTCTCCCAGTTCCAGAACTCAGTATGGACAGTCATCGCCGGCGACGGCGGGGGCGTCAACTTCACCGTGCAGATCAACTCGCTCGTGCTCCCGGACTACTGCTTCCCAGGGTGCTGGGGCGGCGACTGCAACGCCCCGGACTGGACGGCTCCCGACTGCGTAGGTCAGGACTGCAGCGCGCCCCCTGAGTGGAGCAAAGACACCAGCCTGCGCTCGTCTTACGGCCGCCACCTCGGCGGATCCAACATCGGCTTCCTGGACGGGCACGCGGCCTGGATGTCTCAGGGCTCGATCATCGCCCACGCGCCGAAGTACGCCTGCGGCTGCTGGGGAGGAGGACTAGTGGGCGGAGACTTCGAGGGCATCAACCCCGGCTGTCCGACCACCTCGCCGGCCGGCAACCAGGGCGGCGACGCGTCGATGGTCGGTTGTTCGTTCGTGCCGTTCTACTAGACGCCTGCCCAAGCGGGTGCTGTGCCTGTTGGCATGCCTATGGATCGCCCGGCGGATCGCAGATTGCGCTCCGCCGGGCGATGCGAGGCCGGTATTCGAGGTCTCGGCAGGCTTCACTTGCGCAACCATACACGGGGCTCTGCGATGGCACCACCGGCTGAGCCCTGACCGGAGATGAGGAAGGCTCCGTACCCCGATGGTTGCCGCGCTCGTTGCAGCTTCCCCAGGCGATGGCGCCGCAGGCAAGCGTCCTGTCTGCTGTGTTTACCGGCATGAGCTGAGAGCTGAGATATGCAGAAGAGCATCATCCCCCCAGCCTGGGCGGCGTCTGTGCGGCACCCACAGGGCCGCCGGTCAGCGGGCCCGCCCAGGTGGAGAAGCGTTCGTACATATGACGCCGAGATCGCTCTTGCTGCTGCGTTCCGCAGCCCCGGCGGCGTCGCAGCTGCGCTGTTCACCCGGGTGCGCGCCCCCCTGGGTGGTCGGGCCGAGCTGCGCGTGCATTGCGACGGCGATGTCGAGGTCCATCTGGCAGGCCATCCCGTCCCCGCATCGGAGGAGGCGGGCTTCGTTGCAGCGTCGCTCGACCTGGAGGCTGGGGCCAATGATCTCCTGCTTACCGTTGGTCAGCGGAGGCCCGCGCTCACGGTGTCGGCCGAACTGCTCGCCGCGGAATCGCTAGGCTTCTCCTGTGTGTGTCCTCCCGACACGAGCCGGCCCGATCGGATATCCGGCGTATTCCTGTTCTGGCGGGATCAGCTCGCGCAGGATGCAATTGGCCAGTGGCGCGAGCGCTTCGGCTTCCTGCGCGGCCTCGGCATGGACGCACTCATCGTGCAGTTCAGCGTGGTGGAGGGGAAAGCGTTCTACCCATCCCGCCAGTTCAGTACGGCAGCCCCGGCCGGAAGCGATCCGACGCTATGCTTGCTCGAGGCGGCCGCCGAGAGCGGCTTCTCCGTCCACCTCGGCGTCGCCTCCGATGAGAGGAACTGGTGGGACATCCCGTTCCGCCCTGCCGACCTGCCCGGGTATGTCGAGCAGGAATCGGAGCGTAACAACCTAATTGCCACGGAGCTGATCACCCTCTACCGGGACTCTCCCGCCTTGGAGGGCATCTACCTCTCCCACGAGATCCACCTGGGTGATGAATGGGGTGAGGCGAACATGCCACACCTCGTTGAGATCTTCAACCGGATGGCTGACGGCGTCCGCCGTCTCGCGCCGGAGCTGGTGGTGAGCACCGCCCCGTTCTTCTCTCTCCAAGGAACCGTCGAGCAGTACGAGGACCGTTGGCGGCGCCTCCTAGAGCAGACACGCCTCGACGTGCTGATGCTTCAGGACGGGGTAGGCTGCGACCGTCATATCACCGTAGACAATATGGTCCCCTACTACGAGGCGATGGCCCGCGCCTGCGACGCGACGGGCGTGGCACTCTGGACCGACCTCGAGCTCTTCGACCTCAACCCACCTCACACCGTCTCGCCGGAGAGGATCTCCGCGCAGCTCAGCCGCGAGGCCAAGTACGTACAGAAGGTTGTCGCCTACTCGCTCTCCAATCTAACGCCCGAGTTCGCGGCCGCGCTCCCTCGCGTTAGCTTGCACGGAGCGCGGCAAACCTGAAGCAGCCGCCCGGTCGCACTATGGCGAGCCCGCTCGACGGGGACATTGGCCAGGCCTGGCGAGGGTGAAGCAGGAGCCATGCAGAGAGCCGAAGCATCGGGGACAGCGTGGGGGGTGACTCCGCGGGCGCTGCTGGTCGGTTTCGCGCTCACCCCGATCAACGTTCTCTTCCTGGTCAAGATGCTGTGGGTGTGGGGTGGGTTCACCGGGGACGAGTCGCTCTTCCAGAACACGGTTGCGGTCATCGTCCTGTTCGGCCTATGGAACCGCGTCACGAGGAAACGCTGGCCGCGCCTGGCTCTCCAGCCGGGGGAGGTCCTTACGATCTACTTCGTGCTCGCGCTGGGCACCGGTCTGGTCTGCTCGGTTTGGGATCTCGGCGGGGCTCTCGCGGGCACCATCACCTACCCCTTCTGGTTCGCCACCGATGAGAATGGCTGGCGCACGCTGCTATGGCCGAACCTGCCGGCATGGTTGACCGTGCGTGACTACGATGCGCTCGAGGGCTTCTATGCGGGACAGACCAATCCGTACCAGTGGAGCCTGATCAGGTACTGGCTGGGGCCGGCGCTGTGGTGGGGAAGTGCGGTGGGCAGCCTCATGTGGGTGGGTCTGTGTCTGAACTCGATCGTGCGCCGACGATGGGATGACGAAGAGAAGCTCCCGTTTCCTATGACGATGCTCCCTGTGCAGGTGGTGGACGACACCTTCGGGCTCTGGCGGAGCAAGCTGTGGTGGGCCGGCATCGCCATCTCCCTGGGCATGGGAGTCTGGAACACCCTCGTTCGGATCTGGCCGCTGCTTCCGGCGATCCCAATGGGCATCGACTACAGCGCTTACGTGCGCAACCAGCACCCCTGGGACCTGATCCCGTATCAAGCCGTCAGCTGGACTCCCTGGTACATCGGCATCTGTTATCTCATGCCACTCGACCTGGCGTTCTCGCTGTTTGTCTTCGACGTGCTCTGGGTCTCGGAGTACGTCGTCGCCGGACATTTCGGGTGGTGCACCAATCCGTTCGGTGGCTTCCCCTACGGGCAGGATCAGACGGCAGGCGGATTCCTCGCCATCGTCGCCTCGTTCGTGTGGCTGGATCGGCGCTACTTCGCGCAGGTGGCCCGTAGAGTGCTCGGGCTGAGATCGCAACTGCGTGGTGAGTCCCAGGAGGCGTTCAGCTATCGCGCCGCCGCGCTGGGCGCGGTCATCGGGTTCTGCTATCTCTGGTGGCTGCTCTCGCGAGGCGGGGTGCAAAGCTACATCGCGCCCACCTTCCTTCTCCTGTACTTCGCGGTGGCGATGGCGCTTTCCCGGCTCCGGGCTCAGCTGGGCGCGCCCACCCATTCGGTCGAACTTGCCATGCCGAATTTCATGCTGCGCAATCTCCTGGGGACGCATCTCCTGGGCGCCAAGACGCTCGGGATGTTCACCCTGATGAAGCCCTTTCTGCTGGAACAACGCAACAGCCCTGTGCCTCTCCAGCTTGAGGCACTCAAGAGCGCCGAGCGCGGACGGATGCAGCGTCGCCGGCTGGCAATCGCGCTTGCAATCGCCGCGCCGTTCGCCGTTCTCTGCTACTTTTGGGCCAGCATTCATGTCGGATACCACATGGGTCTCGCAACCGGGTACACCGAGCAGACCATGTCATCGGTTCCCCGGTGGCTCACCGAGGAGCTGGCGGCCGATCTGCGCCAGCCGGGCGGGCCGGGGCAATCGGCAAGCATGGCGATGGGCTTCGGGCTTCTCTGCACGATCATCCTCATGGCCTTGAAGCTGAGCATATCATGGTGGCCTCTCCATCCGGTGGCCTTCCCGATCGCCTTGTCCGCAACGGTGCAATCAATGACGCTCGCCATCTTCGTGACCTGGCTGGTCAAGGCCCAGCTCATGCGCTACGGCGGCCTGCGCGCGCACCTGGTGGCGCTGCCGTTCTTCCTCGGGCTGATTGCCGGAGACGCGACTGGCTACACGATCCAGCGGGTGGTGATGCTCGCACTTGGCATAAAGGTCTGACCGCGCGTCACAGCACCAAGCGCGCGTTGATTCGGGCCGCGAGGCCCCCTGAAGGAAGCTGAGGAATCGGTATGCGGAAAGTGCGGCTGGGTGTCGTCGGATGCGGCGATGTCGCTCTCCGGAGCTACTTGCCGCCGCTCTCGAACTTCGCCGACAAGGCGGAACTTGTCGCAACCTGCGACACAGTGCCTGCGCGAGCTCGAAAGGCGCAGGAGCAGTTCGGCGCGCGCAGAGCGTACCAGAAGCTGGATGATTTGCTCGCCGATGGCGAAGTCGATGCGGTGATCAACCTCACGCCTGTGCGATGGCACTATGCGGTTGGCCTGCGGTGTCTCCAGCGCGGGAAGCACCTCTACCAGGAGAAGCCGCTGGCTTCGGCCATGGCGGAGGCCGACTCCCTCATCAGCGAGGCCGAGCGGCGCGCGCTTACGCTCGTCTGCGCGCCCGCGACCAACATGCTTCCGTCGCGTAGGTACGGACGTCAGCTGCTGCGCGATGGGAGCATAGGCAGAATCGTGCTCGCCATCGCACACGCCTCGACCGGCGGCCCCGCCCGGTGGCTCGACTACACCTCCGACCCGACCTGGTTCTACCAGGAGGGGGCCGGTCCGCTGGTCGACACCGGGGTCTATGCCATAGACTACCTGGTCGACACCCTCGGGCCGGCGAAGCGCGTCATGGGACTGGCCGGCATCGCCGTACCACAGGTCATCAGCCAGGCGGAGGGAGCGAAGGAGAAGCCCATCAGCGTGACCGCTCCCGACAACACGGCGCTGCTCATCGATTTCGGCGAAGCGACCTTCGGCGTCATCGAGTCGAGCTTCTGCGTCGTCGCGCAGCACGGCCCTCCGGTGGAGTTCCACGGGGAGCGGGGCAGTCTCGCCGTCCACCACTGGTGGGACGATCCCGCGCTCGAGATCTTCCGCGATGGATCGGACTGCTGGGAACCCGTCATGCTGCCGGCCGAGTTTGCGGCCCTGCCTGACTTCGGCTGGGCGGTGGGAGTGCTCCAGCTGGTGGATTGCCTGCTCACCGGTGAGCCCCCGGTGCTGAGCGGCGCTCGCGCCCGTCACGTGCTTGAGATCATGCTCGCCGCGTACGATTCCTCGCGGGATGGGCGGGCTGTCGAGATCAAGACGAGTTTCTAACAAGAAGCTATCTCGAAACTCCGTCAGGAGGTTGGAGATAGCTTGCCTCACGCGCTCACGCGACTTTTGCGATGACTTCAAGGCGGCCGCAGGCGCGCACGGACGGAGGAGAGCCGCGATGCCGAGAAGCAGGCTGATGAGAATCGGCGCTGTGCTCGCGACAGCAGTCGCACTGACGTGCGTCACTTCTGCGCAAGGGAGCGAAAAAGTGGATCCTTATGAACTCTGGCAGCACGGAAAGCTTCGGGGGGCAAACGTCTACTTCCCCACTACAGGGCCCGCATCGTCGGACGAACAGCTGCTCGAGGACCTAAAGACTCTTCGGTCTTGGGGCGCGAACCTGGCGGTCGTACCTCTCCAGCGCGTCTACGACCCGGACCCGCCGTATCAGTTCCACCCCGAGGCCCTCGGCTGGACGGATCGCTATGTGGCCGCGGCCGAGAAGGCGGGCCTGTTCGTCTGCATCACCTGCCGCACGGGCCCAGGGCGCGCCGATTTCGACAAGAGCTACGAGATCTACCAGAACCGGGACGCCCAGGACGCATATGCGCGGATGTGGCGTGAGATTGCGAAGCACTACCGCGATCGAGAGATCGTCATCGGCTACAGCGTGACGTGTGAACCGCACCCGGACGACCTCTTCACCCAGAAGGGGATGACGCTTGCCCAGGCGGCCGAGGCCATGCGAGGCACCCCAGCAGACTGGAACGCGCTGGCGAAGAAGTGCACGGCGGCGATCCGCGAGGCCGACCCATCCAAGCCCATCATTATCGGGGCCGTCTCCTGGTCATATCCCGACGCCTTCGCGTTTCTCGAGCCTACCGGGGACTCGCGTACGGTGTATGCGGTCCACTACTACGGCCCGCACAGCTACACGCACCAGGAACGCGGCGGCAATGTGCTCTATCCCGGCCCGGTGCCTGGGTGGAGCGGTGCGGCCGAACAGCTCGACGAGAAGGTGATCAGAGATGCGTTCGAGCCGGTCCGGCGCTTCCAGAGAGAGCACAAGGTGCCGATCTTCGCGGGCGAGTTCGGGTGCGTCCGCTGGGCGCCCGGCATGCTCGACTTCCTCCGCGATGTCATTGACCTCTACGAAGAGCAAGGGTGGTCGTGGGCCTACTGGGTGCTGCGGTCCTGGGATGCGATGGACATTGAGGGTACCGCCGACCCGAACGAGAAGGGGCGTTACCCGGACACCCCGCAACTGCGGCTGTTCAGGTCGTACTTCGCGCGGGATGATACCTATCCGTAGGGGCGCCCGGCTCAACCTGAGCGGCCCGCAAGGTCCGGACGCCCCTACTTGGGAAGCGTCCAGACCGCGACGCCGTGCGGTGGGAGCCGCATCGGTGCCGTGAGTTCTCCACGCTTGCGCTCGACCTCAACCGGGCGGTCCTGCGCATCGATCACGGCCGAGTAGTCGCCCCGGATGCGGACGATCCCCTCCGCGCTGGCTCGGTCGAGGTTGATGAGGAGCGCCAGGTCTGCGCCCCGCGCGGCGCGGAACAGAGCGGTTTCGACCCAGGGCACGTCTGCATCGACGGGGGGGGTGCAGCCAGCCAGGTCGCGCGCCCCTCGGAGCAGCCCCAGCGCAGCCCGGCAGGCGGCGCTCCGCGGGTCAGACAGGGCGACCAGCGTTGGGAATGGGATGGTCGCGAGTGACGCGCGTCCCTTCCCGACGGCGCGCGTAATGAGCAGAGGGCAACCGTCATCGAATAGCGCGATCGACTCCGCCGTATCCGGCCGGACCCAGAGGCGGCTGGCCCCGCCGAGGAAAGTGCAGCTCGTGCCCGCGGCGAGGTCGGCCCATGGTCTGGCGAACGTTGCCGTCGTCGAGCCCTGCCGGAACCCTTCGACACTGACCCCGAACAGTTCGGCGAACGCGGGGGTCAGGAACATGAACTCGTCCATGATCGCCAGCAGGTGGCCTCCGCCCTGGACGAAGTCCCGGAGCTTCGCCCAGGTCGAGAGGCGAAGCTGGAAACCGGGCGCGATCAGCATGCGGGTGTGGTCGGGCAGGCGATCCTCGCGCAGGAGATCAACGTTGATGCCCGCTCCCTTCGCGAAGGTGAAGTGGCGCCAGAGCTTGTCGTGCAGGCCGCCGGCCCGCTCGTAGTAGTCGTATGGGTAGATGAGAGCGGCTTGTGGCGTATCGCTCTCCAATTCGTCGAGCGGCAGGCGGCGGACATCGGCGGCAAAACGCAGGAACTCCTCTCCCCGCGGCTTCAGCGAGCGATCGGCTCTGCAGATGCCGAAGTTCGGCTCCTGGGGTGCGTCCTCCAGCGGCCACCGGTAGTGGACATCCTCCTCATAGTCCGTGTAGTTCCAGGGCAATACCCCGACGGTGCCGTTCGCCAGGCTCGAGTACATCCACACGCGGAACCGGCCGGCAAGCAGACATTCCGAGGCCGAGGAGGATGACGCGCCCGGACCCTCATGCAGGAACGGTGGCTTTCCTGCGGCGAAGAAGCGCGTCTGGAACGCGCCGTAGGCCGCGAGCTCGACCTCCGTGCGATCCTTCACCCACGGGTAAATGCAGTAGGACATGACGTCGAGGTGTTCGGCGATCTCCTCCAGCGCGAAGCCGTTGTTCGTGTTCACCGGGTACGGATCGAAGCCGAGGGTGATGAGGTGATTGTGGTCCACCTCGCGGATGGCAGCGACCAGCCGGGCCACCCATTGGGTGGCGATGTCGCGAGCTGATTCCCCAACGCCGACGGCAGTGCGCGGCGAGGGTGACGGCAGCGCTTCGAGGTAGTATGGTTCATCGCTGAGGTCCCAGCACAGGATCGCCGCGTCATCGGCGAAATGCCGTGCGAAGGAGGCGATGTGCCGCGCCTCGAGGTCGAGCATCTCTCCCTGATACATGCCGGGTGGCTTCCAGTACGGCGCGTCATACATCCCCGTCCAGGTGCCGATCAGGAAGACCGGCATGACCAGCAGATTCCGCAGGCGGCATTCGTTCACGAAGGTGCGGAACGCGCCCAGGAACTCCTCGCTGTAACGGCCTTCCTCGGGCTCATACCCGGCCCAGAATACAGGAACGCGGACAGCGTTCAGCCCGAGCCCGGCCAGGTGGTCCAGATCCGCGCGGATGTGATCGGCGCGGTAGTCGGCGAAGTAGTTCCCGCAGAGGTAGCTCGGAAGGTAGTTAATGCCGATCGGGAAGAAGCGCTTCCCATTGCGCACGAAGTACCGCCCGTCGCTGCTGACGAATGACATCACCGTACCTCCACGTGCGGTCCGTGAGTTGGCGGACCACCAACGATGATCGCGCCGCCGTGTTTCCCGTCCGGGCGCTCAGCTGCCTGTCCGATGCAAACGCCGAAGTATGTGTACTCCGCAAATACTCGTCGGTGTCCCTGACAGGCTCCAGGGGGTTGCTTCGGCACTGCTGCAGGTGAGCCCTTGCGTTGGCGGTGACACACATCGCGCGCCCCGGCAAGGCTCCGGTGGCCGGCCTGCCGAACCTCCCAGCTCCCCGACCTTAGCCTGGGAGTGAGTGGATGTTCGTGCAGCTTCTCCTCTGGATGGTCCCGCTGCTCTTCCTTGGCCGACGCGAGCAGTGTCTTCGCATCGTCGCGCTCCAGCAGCAGTTGGAGGTATACCAGCGTCAGCAGAACGGAAGGCGACTGCAACTCACCGAGGAGGACCGGCGGTTCTGGGTGATGCTGCGGAAACGTTGGCCCAGGTGGCGTGACGCGTTGGTGATCGTGAAGCCGGAGACGGTCGTTGACTGGCACCGCAGGCTGGGCCGCTGGTGGCAGCGACGGCAGCGCAGGACCCCGGGTCGGCCTCCGCTCCCCGAACACGTGCTGGACCTGATCCGGCGCATGGCCGGCGATAACCCACTGTGGGGACAGGAGCGCATTGCCGGTGAGCTCGGCAAGCTCGGCATCGACGTCTCCCCTCGAAGTGTCGCCAAGTACATGGGAGATCACGCTCCCAGACCTCCCTCCGTAGGCTGGATGGTCTTCCTGAAAGCCCAGGGGGGCCACATCTGGGCCTGCGATTGGCTCCGAGTGAAGACCATCACCTTCAAGACGCTCTACGTGTTTGTCGTCATGGCCCATGGGAGGCGCCGCGTCGTGCACTTCCGGATCACCGACCAGCCATCCGATGTGTGGGTGGCGCAGCAGATCGTGGAGGCGACGCCCTTCGAGCAGGTCCCGCGGTTCCTGATTCGAGACGGTGATCCACTGTACGGACAGACCTTCGCCCGCCGGACCTGGGCCCGGGGCATTCGCACGGTTCAGATCCCCAAGGGCCGGCCTCAGTACAACGGCTACGTGGAGCGGCTCATCCGTACCCTCCGGCAGGAGTGCCTCCACCACCTGATCATCCTGGATGAGAGGCATCTGAGGTGGCTGCTTCAGCAGTACCTCGCCTACTACCACCGTGCGCGGCCACATCAGGGCCTGGACCAGGAGACGCCGTTGCCTCGACCGCGGCTGGTGTGCTCCGATGGTGTCGTCCGATCGCGACCGGTGCTGGGGGGCCTCCATCACGATTACTTCCTCACAGCCGCCTGAGCGCGCGGGCCACCGAGTCACCGAACTGCGTCCGCTCACGTGAGATCGGCGTTGGTCACTCGGGTGCTGGGCCGCGTCTGCCCGAAGTCACACAATGGCCCCTGGGCTCTGGCGCCGCGATAATGAGACGCGGCTGGCAGGAGGCCGGTCCCGTTCTCCGAACTCAGCGAGTGCAGGCCGTTGTCCTGGCCTGCAGATGAGTATTTGCGGAGTACAGCATCTTGTGGCAGACGACCACACATTGAGCCGAGTGAGGGTTACGGCTGAGCAGCCAGGAGGCCCCGGCCACCGCACGTCCATGATAGCGGAGGGAAGGAGAATGCCCCAGTACTTCGTCGGGATCGACGTGAGCAAAGGCCGCCAGGAGGAAACTAGGGACGAGGAAACTAGGAAACTAGGGACAGTGGGGCTGTTGAAAAAGGCCCTTTCAGCAGGACAGGTGTTCGATGAAGTGGTATTCGGATAGCAAGTAATCACTTGCTTGATGAGAGTGCGGCCATGTATCGGAAGCCGAACCCCCGACAGGCGACTTGTTTCATCCCCGGCACGCTGTCGCAGTACGTTCCCGATGATCACATCCTGCGGCGCGTTCATGGTGTGCTGGATCTGAGCTGGCTGGCGGAGGAAGTGAAGGGGCTGTACTGCGAGGCTAACGGCCGGCCCTGCATCGATCCGGAGCGGGCGGTGCGCTTGATGCTGGCGGGATTCCTCCACGGGGTGGTGCAAGACCGCAAGCTGATGCGGGAGGCGCAGGTGAACATCGCCTATCGCTGGTTTGCTGGCTATGAGTTGGATGAGGTGTTGCCCGATCACAGCAGCCTCACCCGGATTCGCCAGCGCTGGGGGGAGGAGCGGTTTCGGGCGATCTTCGAGCGCAGCGTGATGCAGTGTGTGCAGGCGGGATTGGTGGGGGGAGAGATGACGCATATCGATGCGTCGCTGATCCGGGCGGATGTCAGTTGGCGCAGCCTGGTGCAGGTGCACGTCACCAAGGTGCTGGCAGAGAACGAGGCACCCGAGCAGGAACCCACCGCCACCGGCAAGCTGAAGAAGGTCAGCACGACAGACCCCGATGCCTCCATGGCCACCGCCAACCCCGGGCAGCGGCTGGAGCCCAGCTACAAGCAGCACACGGCGGTGGACGATCGGGCGGGAGTGATCGTGGAGGTGGCGGTGACCAGCGGAGAGGTGAGCGAGAGCCAGCAATTGGCTGGGCAACTGGCGCGGGTGGCCCAACAGACCGGGCAACTGCCACAGGTGGTGACGGCGGATCGCGGTTACGCCAGCAGCGCCAACTATGCGGCACTGGAGGAACTGGGCATCGAAGCTGTCATCCCGCCCCAGCCGGAGGCGTCGCCGCGCCGCGGTGTACCGCTGCGGCGCTTTTCCTACGATGCGCGTCACGATCGAGTGCGCTGTCCGGCGGGGAAGCATCTGTTGCGCATGGCACGAACCAAGAATGGCTGGTTCTACCGGGCGCGGGCGGCTGACTGCCAGGGGTGCCCGTGGCGAAGCCGCTGTCTGCCAGAGACGTCGCGGGCACGCAGTGTTTGCATCAAGGACGGTTACTGCGCGTTGCTGCGGGCGCGCCGGCGCAAGGAGCAGGGCTGGACCGTGCCGATGATGCAGGCCTATCATCGCCATCGCTGGCAGGTGGAGGGAGTGCATGGGGAAGCCAAAACCCAACACGGCTTGCGCCGGGCGGTGCGCCGGGGGCTGGGCAATATGCGCATCCAGGCCTATCTGACAGCCGCAGTGATCAACC
>Ga0315275_10001105_pt1 | contig 23296 bp, 22 predicted proteins | sample YL17G03_0_MG_FD_205557 | JGI IMG/M metagenome (GOLD analysis project Ga0315275, IMG submission 205557) | Sediment microbial communities from Yellowstone Lake, YNP, Wyoming, USA - YL17G03_0 | ecosystem: Environmental > Aquatic > Freshwater > Lake > Sediment | place: USA: Wyoming | collected...
CCGGGTTCGTTATATACAATCACATCATACCAAGGAGGATTCCGATGAAGTCAGTTGTAAGTGTTATCGTAGCAGGAATGTTTTTGTTCGCCGTGCCGGTGTTCGCCCAGACTGCGGGCAGTGCCGATACCAACATGGAAATCCTGGTGCAGAAGCTCAAGGCGGACAAAAAGCTCCTGGTCGCCAACAACATGGAGCTGACCGACGCCGAAAGCAAGGGCTTTTGGCCGTTATACGACATGTACCAGAAGGATCTTCAGCAGGTGAACGAGCGGCTTGGCAAAACCATCTCGGACTATGCCGATGCCTACACCAAGGGCAAGGGCTCGATCTCAAACGACACCGCGAAGAAGCTGCTCAATGAGGTGATTTTAGTTGAGGAAAAAGAGGTGGTCCTGAAGCGTGCCTATGCGGACAAGATCGGCAAGGTGCTGCCGGCGGCCAAGACGGCGCGGTATATCCAGATCGAAAACAAAATCCGTGCGCTCATCAAGTTCGAACTCGCGCGACAGATTCCGTTGGTGTACTAGCAGTTGAACCGATTGGGGGGGCGCCTGTTGTCTAGGCGCCCCCCCAGCGGTCGTGCAGCGGGACCAGGTGGACTTCAAACTCATCTATATTCAGGAAACTCTCAACGCGCCGCATTAAGGAAGAGTTCGGTGACGCATATTTGCGGCAACTGTTCCAGTTGGGGTATGACCTGATCAAGAATGGTTACACCTGGACCAAGACGCCACCGGGGTATTAGCCGGTTGCAGAAAAAATCTGCGGGCAAGCAAAACTTCACTGTCCGCACGTCTGGAACAGCGCCGCGGGGCAGGCGAGACGGGCGGAGGTTCGAGGTCCGAAGTTCGAGGTTTTCGGAACTTCGAACCCTGAACTTCGAATATCGAACCTCGGATCGCGCCTTTCCCGCTCGTCTCGCCCTTCATGCGGCACGGTCTGCGTTCAGAGAGCACAACATTCGCATAGGTGGGACAGGGTGAGCAAATCACGAGGAATGGCTCAGGGCTAATCCGGGACAGGACTTAATAATGGGAAGGATGCTTGTGCGGCCAAGAAGTTGTGACGGTCATGTGCGCGTTCTTGGTTGGGTGCTTATCTGTGTCCTCCTGGTTGCTTGTTCGGTGACTAAAGAGCGGGCGGCGCTTCCACCCCCACCGGCGCCGGGACCGCTCGGATGGGAAGTGCCTCCCCCGCTGTCTGCACAGGCGCTGCTGCCACCGGAATGGCTCAAGGGGCCACACCACCTGGTCCAGGACGACGTCGTGAACGATGGCGCCCAGCACCACTTTGTCGTGACCGCTGACTTCGGGCTGTTTCCTGCCACCGGGGCGGCTATGCTTCGGACTCGCGTCAGGGAAAGCGAGGCCATTGCGGCGCTGAAGGATGCGCGCCAATCGGAGGTGTTCGTTGACGCCCTCAAGTTTCAGCTTCTCCACCCCTTGCGCGGCGTGAAGATGCTGATCATAGAGCCCGAACGCGTGGTTGGTAGTGTCGGCGGGGGGCTCCTGGAGTTTCTCGCCATGCCCGGACGCGCCAGCAAGTTTGAATGGAGCGATCGGGAAGATTCTGTGACGAAGGCGACGATCGGCTTTTCGTATCTGAAGCGAAAACTCGCGTTTCAGTTCGGGGTGGATCCCTATTCGTCCAATGCCGTGCTGCAGGACGAACTGAACGAATTGACCTGGGTCGCCTTCACCGCCGATTTGGTCCCTCAGTTCGGGTATCTCTTTATGCCTGGAGGCGCCGTCCTCTGGATGACGTTTAGTGCGACCCGCTGGACCTCATACTTGGATGAGCAAGTCCGCGACTATTCACCGAGCGATCTGCGGGCTCGCGACCGGGACAAATTGGAGAAGATGGGAGTCAGTGAGGAGGACATCCACCGGTTCTTCCTCAATCCGGTCTATTCTCCGCGACACTCGATCATCATTACCACGGCGCTCGATGAACTGACCGGGGTCGACGACCGTGAAGTGTTCCTCGCGGTGGCGCGGGAGGCGAATTCCGAGGAACTGGTCCTCTTTTACCTGCACGTGGCGGAGATGATGCGTGGCTATCACCTGCATGTCGGGGCTGCTGACCGGCTGCTGGCGCTGCCACGCATCCCGGCTCTCTATACCAAGGATCAGGCACTCGTTGTGATGCTGCCCGTCGATTACCTGTTTTGGACCTCGCGCGTCGCTCGTGTCGCACAAGCCCTGACGGCCCATGTCCCCAGCCGGCCGCGTATCGCTCGGCGTGAGCTCTGGATCGCGGGAAATGTCTCGCCTCGCGCCAGACAGGAATTAGAAGCGATGGGGTGGATGGTGTATGAGCAGGTATTCGCACGGCTGAATCCGCCGGCATGAGTGGGAGATGAAGAACGATCTATGCTCCAGGTAGGGATGAGATTGTTGATGTCGTGTCCGATCGGGACGCTCGCGCGAGCTGTCTTTGCCGGTGGCTTCAGTTGAAGACATCACGAGGCAATCTCGGGTGTGTCTGTGCCTGGCTTCTTGGGGCGATGCTCCTGTTCACGGCATCCCCCCTCGCTGCGCTGGGACAGGAGCCAGAGCCAGAGAGATCTCCCAGGGACGGGCTGTCTCCGTCTGCGGCCCCTCAGGCGGAGATGGACAGTCCCGCAGAAGAGCCCGAGGTCGTGCCCGAGAAGCGCCGCCTATTCAAAAGGCTGGGGCCCCAGCCGGTGACGCCGGAGCAGCAGGAAGAAGCGGAGCGTCTCAGAAAACTAGGCGCCAAGTATGGAACCGACCCCACGGCCATCGTGGGACGACTGCAGCTGTCTTCCCAATACCAAGACCTCCCTCAGGGCGCGCGGGCCACTGATGCCGTGGCTCGTGTCGATCTGCCGTTCCGTCGGGATTTCTTGCTCCGGATGGATGCGCCGTTTTTGAAATGGAGCGACCCGGATCGTCCTGGCACCACCAGCGCGCAGGGCTTCAGCGACCTTGCCGTTACGGCTGGGTGGCGGGCTTATAATACGCCTGAATATGCCATACTCGTCGGCGTGGTTTCGACCATGCCCACCGCCGGCTTGCCAGGATTGGGCCTCGGCAAGTATACGGTCGGCCCGACCATTGCCACAGCCCGGTTTCTCCCCCAATGGGATTCCTTCCTGATAGGGCTGTTCAGCCAACAATTTTCCATCGGCGGCGATCCTGCTCGAAACCCCGTGAATCTTTCGAAGCTCATAGGGCAAGTCAATTCGTTCTGGGGCGAACGGTGGTGGAGCATCGCGCAGGCTGTGTGGCAGGTTAATTGGGAACTGAGCGCGAAAAGCAGTATGACCTTGGAACTCGAAGTCGGTCGGAGCGTGGTGGGACGATTGGGTGTGTTTGTCCGTCCGGGCGTTGGAATTTGGGGGCAGAGTCTTCCCGGTGCCTTTGACTGGAATGTCGAGGCGGGCGTGCGCTACATGTTCCCGAGTTTCTAGCCTGCGCCAGGTCCCCCCACGTTCCGTCAGAACCAGGGCCCCTGGCATCCAGACTCATGACGGGCTGGGCAGCCCCTCGCGAATCCGCTGGGAGAAGTCGGGGGCCGTGCCGGCAGCCTTCGCTTTCTCGGTGATCTCGCTCTTTGCCTTCAGCTCCGGAAACGGCATGCTGGTATCGAGCCGTCCCCGTTCATACCCCATCTCATCGAGACGACCGTTCAGCAGGAACCGCAAGTCCCAAGGCCGTATCTCCCCGATATGCTGGCCGTGGTGGCGGATCGAGGTCGTGCAGTTATAGATCACAGCGTTGTACCACTGCGGCTGTTCCGCCAGACCATTGATCGCCTTGAAATAATCGAGCAACAGTGCTCGCGCCCGCTCCGGAGGCACCCGTATCCGGTAGAGGTAGGTGCGCGCTCCAGGGTATTTCATCCGTATCCCGATCACGTCGCGCTCGTCCGCCACCACGTAGTACAACTCGAACTGGCGGAAGAACCCGCGGAGCATGTCGTAGGACTCCCCCTTCTCCTTGCGGGTCTCGATCGAGATGGCAAGTGGCGGCGCGTTCTCGAATTCCCAGCTTGCGATGGTGTGAGCGATGAGCGTGGGCCCCCAGAACGAGAGAAACATGTCGAAACTGCGGACCCGGTCCAGATCGTAGATACGCGTTTCCCACTGTTCTTTGTAGTCGGTCTCGCTCTGGTACTCGAAGTTGCGCACGTTTTCAATCGTGACGCGGTTTCCCACGATCGTGGCACGGGGTAGTCGGGCCACATCGGGGGTCCAGTTGCGGTCGTTACGGGGCGCAATCTGACTCCACCAGGCTATGACCAGCACCAACCCGCACGCGACCAGCAGCACCGCACGGGAAAAGGGACGGAACAGGATCAGCACCGTCAGACCGCCGGCGACGAACGTGAGAGCGAGAATCGCGGCCAGCCAGGGAGTCGACGGGCCGTCGATCCACAGCGCGAGCCCCGCCCAGGCGACGCCCATCACGACCAGCGGCCAGGCCAGCGCCTTGATCAGCACAGTTCCTCGCCGGGTACGTGACCGACTCACGGCGTCCTTTTCTTACCGGTCCATCCGGCAAGCACCGATACCGAAGGGGACAGTGCGCGCGCCTCTTGGCCATCTTCTGTGTAGGGAACTATGAGCCGGTTCTCATCACGGCCGGCCATGAGGTGTCTGATTGACAGGCGATGACACTGTACTCGGCGGGAATTGACAGGTCAAACGCAAGAGGGCAACATGGCGCCCGCACATAGTTTAATGTAGGTGACACGTTTCTGCTTGGTCGCATAGAAGGGTTCACCACGAACTGGACTAGCAACGTACCCGGAACAACGGCTGGCTCGGCTGCACTGCGCGTCGACGCGTGAGTTAGCCAGGTCAGGCGGCGTTGAGGATAGGCAGAGGCTGGGGTCACACCATGAACGGGAGAGTGAGGCAATGGGGCAACAAGCAGCGTTCGATCTCGGCAATTCATGGGGAAATCCACCGTGGTCCGTGGCGGCCGGCTTCGACGGTCTGCCGAATTCGCGGCGCGCGCGCCTGCTCCTGGACCTGAGAGACGGCAGTTGGTCCATCCTCCTCGGGGCCTTGTGTCTGCTCCTGGCGGCTTGTGCCGGCCCGATAGAAGCCGTCCGGACGGCCCCCGTCAACCAAAATATAGGCGGCGTCGACCTTGTGGACAATCACCTGATGCGGAGCGCCGATTACTTCTGGCACATGTGGCAGAAGATCGAAGCACAGAAGATCAAGGTTCCGTAACTTGTGCGTCGAAGACGTGCCCTTCGACTAAAAGGAAACACGATAAGTGAGTCCCATGTGCGTGGACACCTCGGGAAACGGGGAAGGCCCAACGAGGTGTCCAATGGCGACAAACGAACCGGGTGACCGTCGCGCTTCGCGGCATGCGACAGAAACGCTCAGGCTCGCACAGACCGGAGTACGGAATCTCTCCACAGCCGTTCTATTGGATAGATATCTGTAACAGGCACAGGGCCATTGCCTGCCGTCAAGTGGCCGACACCTCTGCCTCCTCCTGCTGGTGAACCGGGGCCGATCCCGATCCGGCAGCAGGAGTCAACGACGTTCCGGCATTCTGCGTAAAGGACAAAGTTTTCATGAACCTTTTGCCGGATGAAGCGACTCACTAGATTCCTCCTCCAGTGCCTCGAAACGTCTTGATTGTCGGTGATGTTCGATGCGACTCACGTGTCGCGCAACAAATCGGAGGGTGATATGAGAATTCGCGTGACTGTCGTGCTGGGGCTCGTGTCCGTTGGCGTTATATGGGGTGGACTAGCTGTCAGTAAAGAGGTTCCTTCAGGACCCACGATCAAATTGGAGCGCGCTGTTCATTTCCTCTCTCCGGATGGGGCCGATACCGTCCTTACCCCGGGAGTCTATAGGATTGAGGCCAAAGACGAGAAGGTCATCAACGTCACCGCGGTCGACGGTGGCGAAATGATCACCATCCAGGCCGAAGCTGGCACACATGAACAGCAGCTCTCAGCACCTGAGGCGTTGACCGTCGCGCAAGAAGAAGATCTCTTTCACGTCGTGTTACTAATGCCGGGCGGAAAGACTTTGGATGCCCTCGGCACGTTCAGCGGCGTGAGCACGAGAGCGCCGAGATCGATGGTACCGTTGCGATCCTTAATGCCGCGGCCCGTCAACCCGGTATTTAACTGCGTGGCGCCGACCGGCCCTGGCACGACTCACGCCAGCGTCACCGCGGCGCAGACGTGGACGGCGGCAGCCAGTCCGCACGTCCTGCCGTACGACATCAACATCTCCGCACCGGTCACGATCGAGCCCTGCGCCGTCGTGCGTATTGCAGCCGGCAGGACGATCACGATCCTCAACCCTAACGGCGCGTTGATCGCAGCGGGTGCGCCTGGGTCGGCGATCACCATCGAGCCGCAGGTCGCCGGCATGGCGTGGGCGTCGATCCGCAACATGGGTGGCACGCTGTCGTTGACCCACGCGGTCGTGCGCGGCGGTGGCCACCCGCTTACCACCAATCCGGCGTATGCGGGCACGCTGAACATGCAAAGCAGCGGCGCGGTCGGCACGCTGCACGTCGATGATGTCGAGATCGCGGGCTCCCTGAGTCAAGGCATCTACATCAATGGCGATGTCGGCTTTGATGCGACGTCACAGAAGCTGTACATCCATGGCTCGGCGGGCTACCCGGTCCATGTGGTTGCTCGCGTCATCGGCACCATTCCAAGCGGCGCCTACGCGGACAATGGCCATGCCGCGATCGCCATTGCTGGAAGTGGCGGCCCGGTGCGCGACGCCCAGACGATGCATGATCGCGGCGTGCCGTATCACATCGGCAGCGGGCAGGACGGCGGGCGGATGGATGTTAGCACCCAGTATAAAGGGCCGGCGGCGGTGCTGACGATCCTGCCCGGGGTGACGATGCTATTCCCGCCGGGTGGGTCGCTAAACATCAACGCGAGCAACTACGGTGGCGCGCTGATCGCGGTCGGCACACCCATACGGCCCATCGTGTTTACATCCGATAAGGGCCGCGCTTCCGCATCGGGCGACTGGCTCGGCATAGGTTTTGACGGCCAGCTTGCCCCCCAGAGCGTGATGCAGTATGTGCGGGTCGAGTTCGCCGGCGCTCCGCGCACGGCGGGTAGCTATTCGTGTCCGTATCCGAACCGCCCAGGTCCTAACGACGCCGCGATCCGGATATCCGGACCGCCGTCGATGCAATTCATCACCAACACTGAAATCTTTGCGAGCGCCCACGATGGCATCGATCGCGGCTGGCGCGCCAACGTGATCACGGACTTCCTCGCGACCAACACATTCACCGCGGTCGCAGGGTGTAAGCAGACCATGCCAAGCACGCTCGCCGGGGTGTGCCCGATGTCTGTGCCCTGCCCGTAACAGCCAGCGCAGCTGCACACGGGAAACCAGTGGCATTTTCAGTGGGCCAAAGGGAGATGGAGATACAGGGCCGGTGCCATTCAGCGTGGCTTCACCGAAGGGGCCGATACCTATACCTCCTCATGGTGGTGGGCCGGAGCCGTGAACGAGGCCGATTCAGTAGAAGGATTTGATGACGGAAGGACATTCATTCGAGGAAAATGTTCGACACATCATTTCAACCTAGGAGGTTCAACATGCCCCTCATGGGAATAGTCAGAATCACACTGGCAACTTTTGTGCTGATACTGTTCGGAACTGTCACTGCGCAAGCAGACACAATCTATGTTTCCATTAGAGGCATGAAGCAGGGGCCGTTTAAAGGAGAGATTCTACAGGAAGGTGTGAAAGGCAGCAAGATTGCAGGGCTGAAATTCCACTATGCCGTCGTGAGTCCTCGAGACCTTGCCACCGGCATGGCAACCGGCAAGCGTCAACATAAACCAGTGACGATCACAAAAGAATGGGGTGCGGCGTCTCCGCAACTCTTTCAAGCCCTGGTGACCAACGAAGTGTTGCCAGAAGTAGTCATCGATTTCGTCGGCGTTGATCCTAAAGGGGCCATGACGCTGTCTCACAGTATTAAACTCACCAATGCCTTCATCTCAGACATCTCCCACTCGACTGAGCCGATTGCCATAGGGGGAATCCGACATTTGGAGGACGTGAGCTTTACCTTTCAGAAAATCGAACTCTTGGACGTACGGAGCAACACCATGGCGATGGACGACCGAACTCTCCCATAATAGACAAGGCATGGCTGCTGGCTGAATGACCGGCAGCCATGTATGAATGTTATGAGTGCTGAGAGCGAGGAGGCGATGCGAAATCTTCCGATAGTCCGGTCGCAGGAGACGGGTTATACACGGGCGGTTTCAAGTTCCAAGTGCAACGGGTGAATGATGGCGCAATTGCGCATAGACCTCCAGGGGCGTGGCAAAATCAAAGTATTTTCGTGGGCGCGTGTTTAGCCGATGGGCAATGGTATTCAGTTCGCGCTGCGTGTAGCCCGACAAGTCCGTGCCCTTGGGCAGGTACTGGCGCAGCAGCCCATTGGCGTTCTCGTGGGTGCCGCGTTGCCAGGGGCTGTACGGATCGGCAAAGAAGATTTTGATCGCGAGCCGCTTGGCCAACTGCTCGTGCTCGGTCATCTCTTTCCCTCGATCATAGGTCAGGGTTTTCCGCAGCAGGGCGGGCACGTGACGCAGTTTTTTCGTGAAGCCCACACGGGCACTCCGTGCATCCGTCCCCTCCATCCTGGCCAGGATACCAAGCGGGTGGTCCGCTCCACCAGGGTCCCGACGGCCGACCCATTGCGGGCCCCCTTGATCAAGTCGCCCTCCTAGTGGCCCTGCACGGTAGGGGTGGCGGCTTCGGCCGGACGCTCGGTGATCGACGTCATATTGGGGATCTGGCCGCGGCGGTCCGTCCCCCTCGATCGAGGCCGACGCGCCTTGCGCGCCTGACGCAGGACGGCCAGCAGTGCGCTCCGCAGCGTGCCGCGGGGCAGCACACACAGCCCCGCATAGATCGTCTCAGCCGAGAGCTGTTTGCTCATGTCGTCAGGATACGCGCGTCGGAGGTGTCCGGCAATCTGTTCGGATGAGCATCCCTGAGTCAGATGTGTCCGGACATACTGCCACAGCCAGGGATCCAAGAGTGTGCGCAATCGCAGACGCTGACAGGCCATGGCTCCTGCCAGCGTCTGCGCCGTACAGGCCCGATAGGGGCGGCCCCGCGTGGTGTTGCGGGCCGACTCACGGCTCACGGCTCAGGGTACTGGGCGCTCGTCCCAACACCCTCGCCATCGTCCGCAACGAATGGCCACGGGCCAGCCCCAGACTCAAGGTTTCACGTTCTTCGGCACTCATGTGTTGATAGGATCTCGTTCGCATGGCAACACCGAAGCCCATCAGGGCCTCCAGTGTTGTACTTGGAGTTAGAACCCAAGGAGGAAATAGCGGTGAGGGCCGGAGCTATGGCAAACCGGCGGAAAGTTACGGATTGACCCGATCGAGCAAGTGAACTCCCCGTTTCAGGACTTCGGGATTCCCCAGTAGCTGCGGGACCTGATCATTGTTGTACTCTCGCCGCGCCACTCCTTCGACTTGCGGTTTCACGTAGTCATACAGTTCCGAAAGATCAATCCTGCCGTTCTTCTTCTCATCCGCAGCGCTCTGAAGTCCTTTAAGAAAAAAGTACGTGAACAGCCCGTGGTTCTTTTGATCGTAGGTACTTGAAATCTGCGACGCTGAACTCGCCGTCAGAACGACAATCTTATCTCCGGCCAACAGGGGATTCTCAATGCTGATCACGAGCGGGCGGGCACCTTTGGCGATCACCGATCGTCCTCCGGATCCGGAAAAGCAGGAGTCGAGGACCACCAAGACCTCTCGTGCCGGCAACTTCCCCATTTGCTCGTAGAGCCGCTTGAGCGAGTACCCTGTTATTTCCAGAAAGGTGGGATCGCCGTCGTAAGGGACTAAGAAGCCCTCTTGAGTGGTGGGGTTTGGGGCTCCATGGCCGGAGTAATAGAGCAGAACGCTGCTATCCTTATCAACGCGGTTGGGAAGCCAGCGCTCGATGTACTTTTCCAAGTCGCTCTTTGTTGCATGTTCATTGAGCAGCATTACGACATTTTCGTCCGGATATCCCAACGTCTTTGTGAGATATTCCCTCATGATCGAGGCGTCATGTGCGGCAAAATCAACGGACGGTAGGCTCTGGCGGTAACGCTCAATGCCGATGACCACGGCGTAGCGTGTTTTTTGCGATTTAGCCATCGCTTGCGGGAGGATATCCACGTCACTGGACCTGTCCACTCGGGCCACCGTCGACGGCACCTGGTCGGCCTGTTTCTTGGGAAGTTTTCGAGCGTACGCCTGCATCTGTGACGAATTCGCTAGCGCTCGAGCCATCTGTTGGAGCGCCTCCAGGACAGATTCTCGTAGAACAATGGCAACCGCGTTGGCTTTGTCGGACGTGCTTTGGAACAAGGCATCATGAGTGTGGGTTTTTGATTTGAATGTGTCCGTCAGGAGAACCTGACCCTGCCGGTCCATCACCGTGACCGGCACTTCTGCATGTGCCTCAAAACTATCAGTTGGACTGAAGAAAGGGTAAAATATGAATGTAAGGTAGAGGAATCTTCTGGATAAGCAATGCCCCTCTGCGTCAAGCTGAAGGGATTTGGGCTCAATAAGCACGTCATAATTCCCCACCGCCACAGCTTTATCATTGACAACGTCCACACTGTCGAAGACCTGTGAGAGAGCCTCCACCATCCCTGTTTCCAGCTCCCTTCCGATTGGAACTTGATAATTCCCTGCGCATGATACGCTCTGAGTAGTCACGCCATCCCTGAGTGCATCCGGCATTACCAATGCGGCGCTCACAGGCACTTTTCTGATTTTCATGGGGGGCACTGTGGGATTTAATGGTAGGAGCGTCGGCGAACAGGATTGCATGCTCAAGGCCAAGGCGACGACTGCAATGACCCTCCATCTCCAGCGTGGCTGGCCCGTTTTCATAGTTCGTCCTCTGTCTCCCGGTACCCCTTTGGTGATCATCTCTGCCCAAAACCACTCAGACATCGAAAAAATAGAGCGTCCGCTTGTGAGTGCCCATGCCTGCAATGATCATCACTTCTCATGAATCGTGAACGCCTGGCCGTCCTCCACCCATGGCACCTTTGCCCGATGAAGTTTTGCGTAGAGATTGAACAGTGTTCCCTTGTCTTGTCCTTCTACTGCAGCGGACAAATTCCCATGGATCATGTCCTCCTGAGACGGATCGCTAATCGAGAGAGGCAGGGGGGTCTTTGTGGCAATAACCCGAATCATCTCAGCGCCAGTAGAGGCATTTCCGGGCAGGCGGGCTCTCAGTCTCAAGCCTCTCCGCCTCAGGTCTTCACTCGGGAAGATGAATTGCTGCTCGGCATGAACCAGATTCTCTTTGGCATAGTCATTGGGAAACAGGAGCGCCGCGTTCTGATTCATATCAATACTGTACAGGTGGACATAGGCGTCTCGCGAGGAACTGACGTAGAGAATACCTTCGTCGCCATCGACGAAGGTGCTTCTATTCACTGCCAGCGATACTCTGAAGTCCCGATCGCTTCGGTCGACTAATGGCAGAATGCAGTCCCTCACCTTCACCTCGAACTCGCAATTCCTGCATCCCGGACCATCGTTAATGTGGGATGAAACCACCTGCTCCTCTAGAATATGGCCTGCTTGAGTCATTTTCAGGAGCGGTTCGATCAACCCCCCCTGTCCCTTGAGATCGAGCTCTTGCATGAAATCCACGAAGCTATGCTGCACCTTGATGCCAAGGTAACTCCGCATGGCCCTTGAACGGGCCTCTGAGATGGCTTGGGCTTGGGCTTGATGTTTCGTGACGTGCTCGCCGAATGGGACACGAGCCGTCGAAGACACCCAGGTGCAGCCCTTCGCATCACGATCGAGGATCTGCACGTCCAAAGAGTCGCCTGCCTGACCTCCAGCAGTCTTGACTTTCGAAGGGCTGACCTTCTGACGCACCGCGTATTGGTTCGCGGCGGGTTGGGCTTCCTTTCCCGTGCTGATTTGTACTTTCGGCTGGCTTGGCGCGCTGGTGCGGTCGAGGGAAGCGCTCGTATCCGGCACCAGCTGCGAAGCAACTTGCCGCGGAGTGTTGCGAGGCACAAAGACAAACTCTCCCTTCTCCGCCGCGAGAGACCACAATTCAGGTCTTTGCGTGTGCCCTTTCATTTGGGCTGCGGTATACACCCTGCTGTCGAGATAGGCATAGAGTTCGGAAGCGGGAATGATACCGTCATTATTCAGATCGGCCAACCCCTCTCCGATGCCGTTTAATAAATAATACGTAAAGACGCTGTGCCCCCACTCCGGGGCTTCCAAAGCTTCCTGGTCGGCGCCCCCCGCCGTGATGATTTGCCGTCCCCGTTCCCGAGTAATCAATCGGATATAGTCGGCCGTGGCTTTGGACTGAGTCGTACTCCTGAATGATTGCCCTGCGATACCTCCATAACACGAATCGACCACGAATAGGACGTGTTTTGAGGGCAATGCGTCGGCGAGCTCTTTAATCAGGCCCATGCTGATTCCTGTCCCGGCGAAATCATCTACCTCGCCATCGACGGGAAGGAGATAGCCCATGACCTTTCCTCCTTCCACCCGCTGCTCAACGCCGTGCCCGGCATAATAGATGAGGACTCGATCCTGCGGAGTCACTTTTTTCAGGAGCTTTCCCCCCAACTCGCTGACGATGGCTCGGCGAGTCGCCTGAGCGTCATACAGCGTGGTAGTGTGGAAGCCTTGGTCGTCGAGCAGACGAGCGACCCCTCTTGCGTCGGCGACGGCATATTTTAGCCGCTGAGCATACTGGTAACTGTCTATGCCTATGACGACCGCCCATGCCTTGCCGGGCTGGTCCAGAATATAGTCAGCGGCGTCACGTCCATCAACTGTGACCCCGGCAGTTGAGTGGGTGGTGAGCAGAAGAAGGGCAGGAACAACAGAACGATGAAGTTGTTTCAGAAGCCAAGTGAATGAATAATCCACAAACTCCATCTCCTCGCACGAGCAACTTCGATCAGCCCGGACAGAGTTTCTAACCCTGGAAAGGGTTTCAGGGGGGAAGTCAGAATATGTGCCGTCCACACAGCTTGTCAAGGTCGTTTAGGGTGTTCAGTTGAAATGTCATAACGTGCTATCTGTCCGCACCTGACTATTGTGAGCTAGGCTCGAAAAAATGGACGCCTTCAACCTACTATATGGGAGTTGGAGGTGTGGGATGGAACGATGATCGCGACAGACGTATACGAAGGAATTCCGTGAGCAAGCCATACGGCTCGTTCTCGAACAGGAACTGACGATTCCGGAGGCGGCGAGACGACTCGCGATGCCGGCAAGACGCTCGCGAACTGGGTGTTTCGGGCGCGGCAGGGGCGGTACTATGTCTGCGCCTATCACAAGAAGCGAGGGTCGAGTATCTGCAAGAACTCCATGCTGGCTGAGCAAGAGCTGCTCGATAAAGTCCTCTTAAAAGCCATCGCCGACGTGCTCCATGAGAAGGTGCTAGACGAAGCGATTGAACAAGCTCTGATTCAGCTACGGAACCACCAACACCAAGAACTGGACCGACGCACCGAAATCACACGGGAACTCTCGCTAATCGAAGCCTATGAGGGACGCCTGGGGGATGCGATCAAGAAGGGGGAAGGGTCGATGGAGCCTCTTCTTGCCCTGCTCAGGAGCGAGGAGAACCGCAAGAAAGCGCTTGTGGCTGAACTCGACCGACTGGATCGGGTCGGTCCTACTGAGTTGGATTCGGCCCGACTCAAACGAGAGATGAAGATTCGTCTAGCCGATTCTCAAAGCCTACTGTCTGCCCATGTGTCGGAGGGCAGGAAGCTCCTTCGCCTGCTCCTTGAGGGGCCGATTCAATGCAAAGCCGAGGTGGACGGGAAGGAATCGAGGTATGTACTGAGCGGAACCGGTAACTTTATGAATTTGCTACCAAGCTCCGCCGTGCACTCAACATGGTGTCCCCAACGGGATTTGAACCCGTGTTACTGCCTTGAAAGGGCAATGTCCTAGGCCAGGCTAGACGATGGGGACGAAACAGGCCAGGAAAATGAGAAGAATTCTTACCATACTTTAGACTCATGTGTCACTAGAGGACGCTAGAGCTTCATGGCACCCGGTCGCGTTTCCTGTCCGAATTCGGTAGGATAAAATTCATTGAGAGAAATAATGCCTCACCTGGTAGGGACCCAAGGAGCACGACTGATGACAAGACCACGATTCTCAGCATACAGATCACTGGTGCTCGTTGCCTGCTTCCTGATAGTGGCGAGCTGTGTCCACGATACCTACCAAGAGAGGGCGAACGTAATTAAGAATCATGCTGACGCGTTCTATGACAACTTGAAAGCCAATCGAGTGGAATCTGCTATCCGGGAAAACGAGCAGATTGAAGTGATGGCGAGCCAGATGGGGGACACCGTCAGGAAACGGGCCAGCCAACAAAGCACCGCGCAAGTCGAGCGCGAATTCGCGTTGATGAAAACCGCCAACGAAACCGCGGCCACAAACTGGCTCGCGCTAGGCCAATACTTTACCATCAAGCGCCAATACCCCCAAGCCAGCGCCACCTATCGGCGCGTGATCGACACCTACACGAACCCCACAGACCGACCATACCGTGAACAGGCCCTGCGCGCCTTGAAGGATTTGGACATGATCAATCCTCCCACCGCGACAACGCCAAACCCGTGAGCGGCGACTGTCTCCTTCGCCAATCCACTCGAATACTCCTCAGCGGACTCCTATTGATCAGTGGGGGTTGTGTCCACCGGATTCACGTCACCCCTGCACCTCCAGCAGTTTCGCCTGCCACTATCGCTCAATCAGTGCAAGTACTCGTGCCATTTCTCGCAGTGGAAGGAGCCGATCACATGCCTGGCATTGCCTTGTTTGAATGGCCGGCACAGGATCTCCGCTCCGCTGCGATCGACTATATCCAATCGCGTCAGACCTTTACCTCGGTAGGAGACAGACCGGCTGATCTCACCCTAACCGTCAAAGCCTGGCTGACGATGCGATCCCACGGCAACTACCGGTATAGTCTGCGCCTGGAATCAGACCTTGGCCCATCGGAAAAGCCGCCGATCAAGTCCTATCTGGTGGAAAAAGAAACGGTAGGGTCGCGCGTTCGGTGGATCACGGCTTCGGATCAGACCCCCGTTGCAGAGGCTGTCCAAGCTGCGCTCGACGATCTACTTTCGCAGATCGAAGCTGATCACCTCTTGTATCGAAAAGGACCGCGCTGAAGTCGAGAGGGACTAAGAGGTTCGAGACCGTCGGTCGAAAAGGCGCATAGCAAAACATCCAGCTGCCACGCCCACAGCAAACATCACACCGGCTACCCAGCCGGAGAAAAAGCCCGTTCGCCTCGGTTCACAACGTCGGAGTTCCCGACTCAGATTTGGCATATGAGATTCAGGCCCGAGCCATTCATCCTCTGATAAGCGGGTCGAGCCTTTCTTAAAGAGAATGGTTGTCCTTCCTTCACTCATGATTCCCATGCTTTCCTGCAAACCCACCCACACCAATTCCACCTGAGCAGCTGGAGCAACGGACCTTAGGCTGTACGAGAATGAGTAAAGTTTGCCCAGGCCTCATTAACCTGTGCGGTCGAAGCTGTTTCGTACTCACGACAATCAAGGCGTAGCGAACGATCACCGAACGGAGCATTCACATAGTCACAGTGATGCGGCCGATCGACATTGTCGTGTTGATTGGGGCGAAAGTACTGACAGGACACGCACATCCTCGCGGCAGAAATCTCACCCTGTTCTTGGAGACTGCGAATCACCTTCACCAGGGACGTGAGAAGGATGACTTGCTCCGGTGCCGAGAGTGCCTCCGTTGCAGTCGCCAGCCGATCGGGCATTCCGGAAGAGGGCCCACAGGACCGATTCCCTTTGGCCGTCAACTGCGCCATCACAATCCGTCCATCGCTCATGTCTCGATGCCGTCGAACCAACTGCTTCCGTTCGAGCGTGGCGATGACTTCCGACGCAGTCGGAAGCCTGACTGCCAACTCGTTCGCCACCGTGGAGACTTGCGCGCGTTGCCCTGGCTTGGACCGAAGAAGCGTGAGGACCTGCCGCTGTAAAGGGCCAAGACCTGCTCGACCTTCTCGTCGCCACGTCCGGCTTTTCATCGCAAGCCCAATCTTTTCCAAGCCGGACACCAACTGCGTGGTTAACCCAGCCGCATCCTGCAATGCCGATGACTTCTTCCCGCTATTGTGCACCCGCAGTTTAGCCATAGAAGGCCCTCCTTAAATACCAATATTTTGTGAGTTTAGTGCCGCCCCGCCACCACGTCAAGGTTCCAGATGGCAAATTGACCGGGACCCCCATGAGTAGGGCAGAAAGGAGAACGATCGGAGAATGCCAATTGGCCCGCATGATTGAAGCAGGGTTCAAACAGCACCACCTGTATTCCAGATGTGCCCGAGGTTATCTCAGCAACGATTCACAACCAACTGCATCCGATTAGGAGGTCAGGCGACGCCGAGCACCCATTCAGTGCCGAAGGTCACGTGCGAATAACATCGAGGTGTCGGCTTTTTGAAAGGAGAGCCTCAGAGACAGATCTTGAGGGAAGCCCTCTTGGGGTGAGACATGCAACAGCCAAGAAATTTTGGCGGATTATTTATGGTGAGCCGGCTGGGCCTCGAACCCAGGACCCTCGCCTTAAAAGGGCGATGCTCTACCAACTGAGCTACCGGCTCACTGAATGGAAGGTGCGAATTCTACCACTGACGATCGGCCTGTGCCTAGAGAGAAAATTAATCGATTACCGCGCGCGTGGGCGAGTCTTGAGTGGGCTGCGAAGAATAATGGTTTCACTGCGCTTCGAACCGGTTGAGATCATATCAATGGGACACTCAGAAAGGTCCTCAAGATACTGGAGATAGCGCTTGGCTTCCGCGGGAAGCTGCTTATACGTGGTCGCCCCAGTGGTTGCACGGGACCATCCCTTGAACGTCTTATACACCGGCTCGCAATCGGTCAGCGCTTGGAGATCGGCCGGCATGTCTCGATAGAGCTTCCCCTGATAGCGATAGCCGGTACAGACTTTGAGTTCTTTGCAGCCGTCGAGCACATCCAGTTTCGTAACGGCCAGCGATGTGAGTCCGTTCACTTTGGTGGCGTAGCGCATGACGACGCCGTCGAACCAGCCGCAACGGCGCGCGCGTCCCGTGGTCGATCCGAATTCCTTCCCTCGCGCCTGGAGCCCCTCTCCCACCGCATCGGTCAATTCCGTGGGGAACGGCCCGCTGCCGACACGCGTCGTGTAGGCCTTGACGATCCCAAGCACCCCGTCGATCTTCGTCGGTCCCACGCCCGTTCCCGTTGAGGCGCCACCGGCCGTTGAACTAGAGGAGGTGACGAAGGGATAGGTGCCGAAGTCCACATCCAAGTGCGTCCCTTGCGCCCCTTCGAACAACACAGTCTTCTTCCCATCGATCATCTTATTGACGAGCATCACGGTATCGACAATATGGCTCTTGAGCCGATCGGCATAGCCCATATACTGCTGGAATATTTTATCGACTTCGAACCGTTCCATCTTGTATAGCTTCTCGACAAACCAATTGACCTCGACCAGGTTCTCCTCGAGTTTGGTTCGAAATGCTTTCGGATTGAGCAGATCACCCATTCGGATGCCGATCCGCGATATCTTATCGGCATAGGAGGGGCCGATCCCACGCCCCGTCGTGCCAATTCTGCGAGAGCCCTTAGACTGCTCAGACGCTTTGTCGATGGCCTTGTGGTACGGCAGGATGAGATGGGCACGCTGGCTGACGACGAAGTTCCTTCCGATCTTCACCCCTTGAGTCTGGAGATGGTCCATCTCCTCGATCAATGAGGCCGGGTCCACGACGACGCCGTTCCCGATCACACAGAGCGTTCCGCGATACAGAATACCAGAGGGGATGAGGTGAAACACAAAGGTGCCCCGGTCATTGATCACGGTGTGCCCCGCGTTGGACCCGCCCTGATAGCGCATCACCGCATCGACATCGCGGGCCAAGATATCCACGATCTTGCCCTTGCCTTCGTCGCCCCACTGCGCCCCGATGACTACGAGATTTCCCATCGCCTGGAATGCTCCCAAAAAAAGAGCCCTGGCCAGACCGAAAGCCAGAGCCGAGAGGCCATGGTAGGGGTGGCTCTGTAGTTTGTCAAGCGCACGACTCTCATTTTTTTCAGCGAGCCCGCGACCCATCTCACATAGCACATTCCCCATGGCAAACAGCAGCGCTGCTACGCCGAACACGCAGGACACCAAGACCCACCCCTCCAGTTTTCTTGACTGTCGCGGGAAAGCCGTGTTAGCATCACCACTGTTTCGCAAGGGTTTTCGCTTATTTCCAAGCCAAACGACGTGGGGCTGTAGCGCAGTTGGGAGCGCGCGTGAATGGCATTCACGAGGTCGCCGGTTCAATCCCGGCCAGCTCCACCAAAATAATCACGTAGGTTCTGCGAACCTCCACATCCACCCCTAATCACCGAATGACCATCGGCTCCTCCCGGTAAGCGCGATCCGCCTGGTTCACGAAACATCGCATGCTCCAAATCGAGTCTGTCAGTAAACAATATTCCACGAGAGTTCTGCTTGAGAATGCGACGGCGCATCTCCGCCCCGGCTCGCGGGTCGGCCTGGTAGGACCTAACGGCGCCGGCAAGACGACCCTCTTCCGTATGATCCTTGGGGAGGAGTCACCGGACGAAGGCACCATTCGCAAGCGGCCTCGGCTCCGCATCGGCTACCTCCCGCAGGAGCTCGAAACCATCACAGGCAAAAACGTGCTGGACGCCACCCATCGCGACCTGTATCCAGAGCATGAAGCCGAACGAATTCTCATGGGATTGGGATTTTCGGAGATCGACTTCAGTCGTGAGGTCGAAAAGCTGTCCGGCGGCTATCGGATGCGTGTCGCCTTGGCACACCTGCTGCTGACCAAGCCTGACGTGTTGATGCTCGACGAGCCGACCAACCACCTGGACAAACCGACACAACGCTGGTTCGAGCAATTCCTCCTGGAATCGGAAATGACCCTGCTGATCATCAGCCACGACACGGCGTTTCTCGATCGTGTCGTCACCCACATTTGGGATCTCCGGCACCATAAGATCGAAGAATATCGCGGCAACTATACCTCGTTCCAAAAGATCCGCGCAGAACGGGACGCGCAGCAAGAAGCCGCCGCGGGACGCCAGGCAAAAGAGGTCGCACGGGTCCAAACCTTTGTGGATCGATTCCGCTACCAAGCGAACAAAGCCAGCCAGGTCCAATCGCGCATCAAGCAGCTTGATAAGGTCAAGATGATTGAGATTAAGCGCGATCCTAAGCGGGTAAAGTTCAAATTTCCCATCCCCCCAGCGAGCGGCCGACAGGTGCTCGAACTCCAGGGCGCGTCCAAACGCTATGGAGAAAAAGTGGTCTACGAGAAAGTCGATTGTTCGATCGAACGGGGCCAGCGGGTGGCGCTGGTGGGAGAAAACGGCGCCGGCAAAAGTACGCTACTCAAGATGTTGGCCGGAGTGTTGGAGCCCGACAACGGCACCAGGTCAGTCGGCCATGGTGTCACCCTGCACTACTTCGCCCAACACCAGGCCGAGACGCTGAACCCCGAACATACCATTCTTGAATCTCTATCCGAGGTCTCCAACCAGGCGGAAACGAACTTTCTCCGCGGGATTGCCGGTGCCTTTCTGTTCACAGGTGACGATCAAAAGAAACCGATCAAGGCGCTGAGCGGAGGGGAACGCAATCGCGTCGCGCTCGCACGGATGCTGGTCGAACCGGCCAATACCCTACTGCTTGACGAACCGACTAACCATCTCGATCCGGCATCGGTCGATATGCTCACCGATGCGCTATCTGACTTCCCCGGCACGATCATCTTCATTTCCCACGACCCGACCTTTCTGACCAGAGTCTGCACGCGCGTCATTGAAATCGAAGAGGGCAAGGCCCGCAGCTTCACTGGCGACTATGAGTATTACTTGTGGAAGAAAGCGCAGGAAGTCGAATCCATCAAGGAATCGAGTGACGACCTTAAGGGCGCGGATCACGGGAAGGCCGTCGGACCGACAAGGGCCATGGCCTCGCAAGCCCCGGCCAAACCCTCAGCAGGAGATCGCCGCGATTTGAGCAAGACCCAGGCCCGTCTGGAGAAGCAGGTCGCGCGAGCCGAAGCCGAGATCGCCGACTGTGAGACCAAGATTAAAGCACGGGACCTCGAACTGGCCAATCCTGCGCTCTACAAAGATGAATCCACCAAGTGGAGCGTTCTACAAACGGAATATGACGGGTGGAAGAAGGATCTTGTGCGGCTCACCGCCCGGTGGGAAACACTCTCAGCTGAACTAGAAGGCGTCAAGCAAAAGCTTACGGCATTCGCTTAGCAGGATAGCGCGCGGGACGGGCGAAACTGGCGGGGAAAGCTCAACACGCGATACCAGAGATTACTCGTCACGCCTGTCGCGCGAAACGTGCCCGTCATGCACTTGGCTAGATGGAAGACTTGACCGTTTCTTCGAGGTAGTAATACAGCCAGCGGTTCTTCTCTTTCGTGACCAGCTCGTCCCAGACGACGCCGATCAGAAACCCCTTCTCCCACGGCTTCACCCAGGCGACTTTCCCGTTGAGCCGTTCCATCTGCTCCACGCCATCCGAATCGAGAAACGCCAACGACACGGTCACCGGCTGGGCCATCGCCAACTTCTCTTTCGTGTGCAACCCTGCGCCGACTCTATTGACGTTGTCCAACACGGCGGTAATCGCCTTAGCTCTACTCTTCGGTGAAATCAGCGCAGATCCGACCAACGTCGCCCGAACAAGCTTCCGCCGCTCGTTCGTGGCGGCTATCGATATAGTTGACTTCGGACTCTGTCGTTTCATTGTACTAAGTATAACCGATTAGAAATCTTTGTCCACCACCCTATTTTGCCCAAGATTAGACGTCTTTAGGCCGGTAGTAGCGACGCCCCTTGAGCGATTCCGGGAGGTGTTCCTGCGCCTTGGCCTGGGGATCGTTATGGACATAGCGATACCCTTTCCCGTACCCAAACCCCTTCATCATCGAGGTCACAGCATTCCGCAAATGGAGCGGAACCCCGAGATTTCCATGAACTTTTGCATCTTCCATGGCCTCAAGGAGTCCGACGTAAGAGGCATTATCTTTTCGCCTGGTGGCGAGATAGGTCGTCCCCTGGGCCAAATTGATCTGCGCTTCGGGGAGCCCCACAAACTGCACGGCCTGAGCGACCGCGGTTGCCACCACCAGCCCCATCGGATCGGCATTCCCCACGTCCTCGGAGGCAAAAATAACCAGGCGCCTGGCGATAAATTTCGGATCCTCCCCCCCTTCCAACATACGGGCGAGCCAATAAAGGGCGCCATCCGGATCGGAATCCCGGAGACTCTTAATGTAGGCAGAGATGACGTTGTAATGTTCTTCCCCTGACTTGTCGTACCGGATTGATTTCTTCATTAGCGCGGCTTCCAGCGCTGTTCCATCGATCAGACGAGTCCCGTTGGACCCAAGCGGCTGCTGTCTGACCACAAAATCCAGTGCCATCAGGAGCGCCCTTGCATCGCCGTTGCCATAGGCAATCAATCGCTCTCTGGCGTCGGACGACAATTGGGCGTTCCACGCCCCCAATCCGATCGTAGAGTCGGTGAGCGCCCGGTCCAGGATCTGTCCGAGTGCCTCGCCTGAAAGGGGCTTGAGCACGATGACCAAGGAACGGGACAGGAGCGGCGAGATCACTTCGAAGGATGGGTTCTCCGTTGTCGCTCCGACCAGAATGATCGTTCCTCGCTCGACGTGAGGGAGAAAGGCATCCTGCTGAGCCCTGTTGAACCGATGAATCTCATCGACGAAAAGAATAGTCCGTTGACCGTTAATCGACTGACGTTGCTCCGCGGTCTTGATAATGGTCCGCAGTTCCGGAACACCCCCTGTGACCGCAGAGAAGGGCACGAACTGCGCTTTGGTATGGCGCGCAACGAGATGTGCCAGCGTGGTCTTGCCCGAGCCTGGCGGCCCCCAGAAGATGACGGAGGAGAGTTGATCTGCCTCAATGGCCCGCCGCAACGGCCGATCCGGCGCAGTGATCTCCTCTTGCCCGACAAAGTTCGCAAACTCGCGCGGCCGCAGACGCTCGGCCAACGGAGCCTCAACGGATTTCTCTCCTTCAGGAGTGCCAAACAAATCGGAAGTCTGATCGCGCGAAGTCGTCATCCGAGTCCTCAAGAATGGCGTGAATTGTATACGCCGGGCTTGATGATCGCAAACGGCCCCTTAACCATGAAGGCAATCGATGCTACGAAGGGCTCTTACAACGGAGACTATATGAGGGCTCAAGTCAACGGCATCACCATCGCCTACAACGACCGAGGAACCGGTCTCCCCATCGTCTTTTTCCATGCCTTCCCTCTGAACCGGACCATGTGGGCGACGCAAGAAAAAGCACTCTCCTCACAGTTCCGGATCATTACGATTGATCTACGAGAGCATGGCGAATCAGACGCGCCGCTCTGGCGCTATACGCTCGACCAATCGGCCGACGATGTGAGCGCGCTGCTGGACCAGCTCGCAATACAACAGGCCCTGTTCGTCGGACTCTCAATGGGCGGCTATATCCTCTTTACGTTCTATCTGAAGTATGCATCCCGCGTGAAGGGATTGATCCTGGCCGACACGAGGGCTCAGGCAGATACATCAGAAGGAATAGAGGGGCGGTTCCAGATGGCGCAGACAGCCTACACGCAATGACCATCAGCCATCGCAGACATCATGATCCCGAAGCTCCTCAGCCCTGCGACAAAACAAACGAAACCAGCTCTGGTTCGGCAAGTAAGAGCCATGATCGAGGGAAATCAAATCAGCGGGATCGCTGGAGACCTGATGGCCATGGCAGAACGACCAGATTCAGTCCCACTCTTAAGCCAGATCACCTGCCCCACCCAGATCATTGTCGGCGAACTGGACCAAGCCACCCCATCGTCAGACGCAAGGCTCATGGCAGATCAGATTCCCAACTCCCGCTTGGCCTTTATTCCACAAGCCGCACACCTAGCTAACCTCGAACAGCCAGAAGCCTTCAACCCCATCGTCGCGCCCTTTGCCACAGAACTCGGCAAAGGGAAACAGAGCTGACACCTCGCCCCTGTCCCATTTCAGATTTCAGTAGGCTCCCTTACCGCTCCGGCGAAAAAATGGACCATGCTCAAGCGCATTCTGATCTTGTTAGTCCTCGCCCTGGACCAAGCCGGGTGCAGTGTTGAAGAAGGAGTTGGACCCTATAAA
>Ga0315275_10001106_pt1 | contig 23282 bp, 19 predicted proteins | sample YL17G03_0_MG_FD_205557 | JGI IMG/M metagenome (GOLD analysis project Ga0315275, IMG submission 205557) | Sediment microbial communities from Yellowstone Lake, YNP, Wyoming, USA - YL17G03_0 | ecosystem: Environmental > Aquatic > Freshwater > Lake > Sediment | place: USA: Wyoming | collected...
CGACGAGTTCCTCGCCCGCGACGGACGCGTCATGGAGATCCTCAGCGAGCACACCTGCCAGGGCTGGCTCGAAGGATACCTGCTCACCGGCCGGCACGGACTCTTCGCCTGCTACGAGGCGTTCATACCGATCGTCGATTCGATGCTCAACCAGTACGCCAAGTGGCTGAAGGTGGCGCGCGAGACGCCGTGGCGGAAGCCCCTGGCCTCCCTGAACTACCTGCTGACGTCGCACGTCTGGCGCCAGGACCACAACGGCTACACGCACCAGGTGCCCAGTTTCATCGACAACGTGGTCAACAAAAAGTCGTCGGTGGCGCGGATTTATCTGCCGCCCGACGCCAACTGTCTCCTGTCGGTCGCGGACCACTGCCTGAGGAGCCGCGACTACGTCAACCTGATCGTGGCCTCGAAGCAGCCGAACCCCCAGTGGCTCGGCATGGACGCCGCCAAAGAACACTGCGCCCGCGGCGCTTCCGTCTGGGACTGGGCGGGTAGCGAGGCGGACCGCGGGCCGGACGTCGTCCTGGCCGCCGCCGGCGACGTCCCGACCACGGAGACCGTTGCGGCCGCCTGGCTCCTGGCGTGCGCGGTGCCCGACCTCAAGGTCCGCGTCGTGAACGTCGTGGACCTCTTTACGATGATGTCGCATCGCGACCATCCGCACGGCCTCGACGAGGACGCTTTCGTGTCCCTCTTCACGGAGGACCGGCCCGTCATCTTCGCGTTCCACGGTTATCCGCGGGTCGTTCACGAACTGGTGCACCACCGTCCGAACCCGTCGCGGTTCCACGTCCACGGTTACAACGAGGAGGGGCGGACCACAACGCCGTTCGATATGCTGGTCCTGAACCAGATGAGCCGGTTCGACCTGGCGATCGCGGCCCTGAAGCGCGTGGCGCGGCTGCGGTCCCACGCGGCGGAGGCGGTTGACAAGTTCCAGGAGCGCCTGGCGGCCCATCGGGCCTACATCGAAGCACACGGTAAAGACATGCCGGAAATCCTCCAGTGGCAGTGGAGCCGGCCATAGACCTGCGGACGACAGGGGACGAGGTGAACCTATGCTGGGCTACTCCAAGCCGTCGGCCACCGTGCTCGTCATCTTCGGGGCGGGGGGCGACCTCACGTGGCGCAAACTCATCCCGGCCATGTACAACCTGTCACTGGACAAGTTGCTGCCCGACCGGCTGGCCATCATCGGCGTGGACCACAAGGAGTTGAGCCACGACGAGTTGCGAGGGCGCCTCCGCGACGGCGTGGACCGGTTCTCTCGTCGCGGAAAGGCCGACGACAAGTCCTGGAACGAGTTCGCCCCGGCTTTAAGTTACGTCGCCACCGATTTCGGCAACCTGGCCACCTATTTTGACCTGGCGAACCAGTTGGCCGAACTCGACAAGCAGTGGAACGCCCAGGCCAATCACATTTTCTACCTGGCCATCCCCCCGGTGCTGATTGAAATGATGTCCGAGTACCTGGGCGAAGCGGGCCTCGGCCACAATGACCCCCGGAGCCGCCTCATCGTTGAAAAGCCCTTCGGCAGCGACCTCGGGTCGGCGCGGACGCTGAACCGGCGGCTGACGGCGCTCTTCAGCGAGCCGCAGATCTTCCGCATTGACCACTACCTCGGCAAGGAGACCGTCCAGAACATCCTGGCCTTCCGGTTCGCCAACTCCCTGTTCGAACCGATCTGGAACCGGCGGTACATTGACCACGTCCAGATCAGCGTGGCCGAGCAGGTGGGCGTCGAGCATCGCGGCGGGTACTACGAGCAGGCCGGGGCCCTCCGCGACATGGTCCAGAACCACCTCTCGCAACTGATGTGCCTCATCGCCATGGAGCCGCCCGTCGCTTACAACGCCGACGAAATCCGCAATAAGAAGGTGGACGTCCTCAGGGCGATCCGTTCGATCCCGCCCGGCGAGGTCAACCACTTTGCGGCGCGCGGCCAGTACGCCGCCGGATGGGTCCGCGGCCGCCGCGTCAAGGCCTACCGGGCTGAGCCGGACGTGGCTCCCGATTCCAACACGGATACCTTCGCGGCGGTCAAGTACTTCGTGGACAACTGGCGGTGGCAGGACGTCCCGTTCTACCTTCGGACCGGCAAACGCCTGCCGACGCGCGACTCCGAGATCACGATCCAGTTCAAACCCGTGCCGCACCAGTCGTTTCCGCTGTCGGCCATCACGCAACCGCAACCCAACCGCCTCGTGATCCGCATCCAGCCGGAGGAGGGGATCGTCCTCCGGTTCCAGGCCAAACTGCCGGGCGAGGCGATGCGCCTCGCGCCGGTCGGCATGCGGTTCTCCTACAAGGAATCGTTCCCCACCGTGCCGCCCGAGGCCTACGAGACGCTCCTCCTGGACGTGATGCTCGGCGACGCGACGCAGTTCATGAGGGCCGACCAGTTGGAGGAGGCATGGCGGGTCATTACCCCGGTCCTGGAGGCGTGGCAGTCCGCGCCGCCGTCCGACTTCCCGAATTACGAGGCGGGCACGTGGGGTCCGGAGCAGGCCGAGGCCATCATTGCCCGGGATGGCCGCAGTTGGGCCATCTCCGAACCAAACCACGCCGCGGAGGAGGCGGCTGAGGCGACCGAGTGACGCGCGAGGCGAGCGGGTGACACGGTTTGCTTGCCAAGCCGTGCTCTGCAAGCGGGCAACTCGGGTTGCGAGCAACCCGTGGCACGCGGCACTGGCCGCAAGGGCGGGGTGGCATGGCCACGCTGTGCCGTTGCGTGGCCAAGGGCTCCCAAAGGGAGGCGTATGAATACCGACACCATCGGACAACCTGAGCCGGTTCGCCACATCACGGTCGGCAAACTCCTCCGGGCGATGAGGCTCTTTTCGATCCCGGCGTCGGTCCTGCCGGTCTTCGCGGCGACGGCGGCGATCCTCCCTGTCCTTAAGTGGCGGTGGGACGTCCTCGCGGCCAGCGTCCTCGGCGTCGCCCTGCTGCACCTCGCCGGGAACCTCTTCAACGATTACTTCGACTTCGCGAGCGGCGTGGACCGGCGGACCGAGGACGACGAGTTCCGGCCCGGCCGGCTCCTCGTGTACCGCGAACTTTTACCCCGCGACGTGCTCCTGGAGGCGTTAGTGTGCCTCCTCCTGGGGGGCGCAGCCACGGCTTATCTCGTGTGGCGGTGCGGCCCGGAAATGCTTTGGTTCGCCGGGGCAGCCGTCGTTGCCATTTATGTTTACACGGGGCCTCCTTTTCGGCTCAAGTACCGGGCGCTCGGGGAAGTGGTGATCTTCCTCGTGTTCGGGCCGTTTCTGCTGGTCGGTGCGGCGTGGGCCCAGACGGGCCGCTTCGAGATGGTCGCGCTGGTGCTCTCGATCCCTGTCGGCCTTGCGACGACGGCGATCCTCGTGGGCGGCAACTTCCGCGACCGCGAGGAGGACGGTGCGGCGGGCATCCGGACCATCGGCCGCCTTGCCGGCGGCCGCGTGGTACGCATCGCGTACTTCGCGGCCGTCTTGGGGTGCGTTCTTGGCTTGGCTGGCGTGGCGGCGGCGGGATTCGGACCATGGACGCTGGCCCTTGCGCCGCTTACGCTTGCGCTCCTCGGCAGGCCCCTCGCGTGCGTCTGGCGGAACCGCCGCCTGCCGGACATTGACGCCCAGACCGCCCGCTGGGAAGCGGTCATGCTGGTGCTCGTGATCGTTGCCTATCTCATCTGAGCGGGGCCGATAACCTGTTTCCGAGATCGCCTGTGCATAATGACGAAATCCGAAGCCTGAATGACGAGTGAATGACGAAACGACAATGACGAACCATCAGCACGGCCTATGCGGCCGGCGGGCTTGGCGCTTCGATGCTTTCGTCATTCGGGTTGGTCGTTTGATTCGTCATTTGGATTTCGTCCTTCGTCATTATTCAGCCTCACCTTTGTATGCTATCATAAGATAGGGATAAGGGAGGAACCGCTTGGACACGGCAGTGGATCAGACCGCGCCCCTCTGGCCGCTGGCCGTCTATTGCGGCGCGGTCCTCGTCACGGTCGTCGGGACGGTCGTCCTCTCGTTCGTCCTGGGCGAGAGGCACCGCGAGCGCGCAACGGGCCAGCCCTACGAGTCGGGGATCGTCTCGACCGGCTCTGCGCGGCTGCGATTCAGCGCCGACTTCTACCTGGTGGCGATGTTCTTCGTCATCTTCGACCTGGAATCGGTCTTCATCTTCACGTGGGCGGTCTCCGTGCGCCAGGTCGGCTGGGCCGGTTGGGTCGAGGCGGCCGTTTTCATCGGCGTCCTCGTGGCGGCGCTCCTGTATCTCTGGGCCGCAGGGGCGCTCGACTGGGGTCCGTCGCCGCGCCCGCCGCGGCGGGCCGCGACCGGCGAGGAGCAAGGCCATGCCGAAACCCCGTGACCCCTCCACGCCGCGCGCCGGCCCCGCCGGCGGCGGCTACGATGACGCCGTCCGGCGGAGCGTCCTCATGGGCCGCCTCCAGGAACTGGTGGCCTGGGGTCGCCGGTGGTCCGTCTGGCCGTTCAACTTCGGACTCTCGTGCTGCTACGTCGAGATGGCCACGAGCCTGACGAGCCGCTACGACATCGCGCGGTTCGGGGCCGAGGTGATCCGCTCGTCGCCGCGAGAGGCCGACCTCATGGTCATCGCCGGGACCGTCTTCATCAAGATGGCCCCCGTCATCCAGCGCCTCTACGAGCAGATGATGGCGCCGCGATGGGTCATCTCGATGGGCTCCTGCGCCAACTCCGGCGGCATGTACGACATCTACAGCGTCGTCCAGGGCGTGGACAAGTTCCTCCCGGTGGACGTGTATATCCAGGGCTGCCCGCCGAGCCCCGACGCTTTTCTGAGCGGCCTCTTGCTCCTCGTGGACGCCGTGGGCAAGGAGCGGCGCCCCTTGAGTTGGGTCGTCGGGCCGCAGGGCGTGTACCGGCCGGGGCGGCCGATCATCCGGGACATGAAGCGGGCCGACCGGCAGGCGATGACGGTCCTTCGCCCGCCCGAGGAGGTTTAGCCATCATCGAGGGCCTTCAGCATCGCTTCGGCCAGGCCGCCATCCGGCCGCAGGAAACCTGCGACGGCGTCCCGACGGTCTGGACGGGCTCGGACGCGGTGCGCGACCTCCTGCGGCACCTTAAGTCCGCCGAGGGCGGCCGCTTCGCGATGCTCTACGACCTGACGGCCATTGACGAGCGGACGCGCATCCATCGCGAGGGCCAGCCGCCGAGCGACTTCACCGTCGTCTATCACCTCCTTTCAGTCGAGCGGAACGAGGACATCCGCGTCAAGGTCCCCCTCCTGGGCGACCGGCCGGCGATCCCGACGATCACGGACCTCTGGCCTGCGGCCGACTGGTACGAGCGGGAACTGTGGGACATGTTCGGCATCGGCGTCGCGGGCCACCCGCACCTCGTGCGTCTCCTGATGCCGCCCTGGTGGGAAGGGCACCCGCTTCGCAAGGAGCACCCCGCGCGGGCGACCGAGATGGGTCCGTTCCGGATGCCGCCCGACGTCGAGGACGCCATGCAGCGCGAGATGCGGTTCGTCCCCGAGGACTGGGGCATGGAGCGCGAGGGCGAGGACTTCGAGTACATGTTCCTCAACGTCGGCCCGCACCATCCGGGGACGCACGGCGTCCTCCGGATCGTCGCCCAACTCGACGGCCAGCAGGTCGTGGACCTCGTGTCCGAGATCGGGTTCCACCATCGCGGCGCCGAGAAGATGGGCGAACGCCAGTCCTGGCACACCTACATTCCGTACACCGACCGGGTGGATTACCTGGCCGGCGTGATGAATAACCTCCCGTACGTCATGGCCGTCGAGCGATTGGCGGGGATCGAGGTGCCCGACCGGGCCAGGGTCATCCGCATCATGCTGGCCGAACTTTTCCGCATCATCAGCCACCTCGTGTATTACGGCACGTTCAGCCAGGACCTCGGCATGATGTCGCCGGTCTTCTATATGTTCACGGACCGCGAGGAGGCGTTCCGCATCGTCGAGGCCGTGACCGGCGCGCGGATGCACCCGAACTGGTTCCGCATCGGCGGCGTGGCCCAGGACCTCCCCGATGGGTGGGACGGCCTTGTGCGCGATTTTCTCAATTTCCTGCCGCGGCGATTGAAGGAGTACGACCAGGCGGTCCTTCGCAATCGCATCTTCAAGGCCCGCACGGTCGGAATCGGAGAGTTCACCACCGCCGAGGCCGTCGAGTGGGGCGCCACCGGGCCGATGCTCCGCGCGACGGGCCTCGAGTGGGACTGGCGCAAGAAGCGGCCCTACGGCGGCTACGACCAGTTCGAGTTCGACATCCCGACCGGCCGCCGCGGCGACGCCTACGACCGGGCCGTCGTCCACGTCGAGGAGATGCGCCAGAGCCTGCGCATCATCGAACAGTGCCTCCGGAACATGCCGCCGGGCGATTACAAGTCGCGCCATCCCGCTTCCACGCCGCCGCTCAAGGAACGGACGATGCACGACATCGAGACGCTGATTGACCATTTTCTAGGCGTCTCGTGGGGTCCCGTTGTTCCGCCGGGTGAGGCGGCCGTCCGAGTCGAGGCCACGAAGGGCGCGAACTCATATTACCTGGTGAGCGACGGCGGCACCGGGTCGTACCGGACGCGGATCCGGACGCCCTCGTTCCCGCACATTCAGATGCTCCCGGTGATGGCCCGCGGGATGATGATCCCGGACCTGGTTTCGATCCTCGGCAGCATAGACTATGTGCTCGCCGACGTTGATCGGTAATTTCCTGGTTAGCCGCCCCGCTTGCCTGCCCTGAGCGAGGCCGAAGGGGCGGGGCGCTATCCTGCTTGTCGCCCGAGGCGACCCGCCTTGGGCGGGCAGGGCGCGTTTGGTTGCCGAACATGTTAAGCGAAATCGAAAAGCGCGAGATCGCCGCCCATCGCGGCCACTACGCCGACGTGCGGGCCGTTGTGCCGGAGGCCCTGAAGATCGTTCAGGGCCATCGCGGCTGGATCTCCGACGAGGCCCTGAAGGACATCGCGGACCACCTGGCCCTCGCGCCCGACGAGGTGGACAGCATCGCGACGTTTTACACGATCATCTTCCGCCGGCCCGTCGGGCGCCACGTGATCCTCCTCTGCGACAGCGTCAGTTGCCACCTGACCGGTTACGACGCGGTCCGGGAACACCTCGCGTCGCGCCTGGGCATCGGCCTGGGCCAGACGACCGCCGACGGCCGGTTCACGCTCCTGCCGGCGGCGTGCCTGGGCCTGTGCGAGCAGGCCCCCGCGATGATGATCGGCGAGGACGTTCACGGAAACCTGACGCCGCATAAAGTGGACGAGGTCCTGGCTCGCTATGACTGAGCCGCTTCGCGAAAAACCGCTGACCCAGAACATCCACCCCGGAGCGGAGCCGCTCGACCTCCGCGCCTACGTGGCGTCCGGCGGATACCAGGGACTGCGACGAGCCCTCAAGATGACGCCCGAGGAGGTCCAGCAGGAAGTCATCCGGTCGAACCTCCGCGGCCGCGGAGGGGCAGGGTTCCCGACCGGGAAGAAATGGACGTTTGTCCCGATGGGCCCCGCCGCCCGCCGCCCGAAATACTTCATCGTCAACGCCGACGAGATGGAGCCGGGCACGATGAAAGACCGCTTCCTCATGGAAGGGGACCCGCACCAGGTCGTCGAAGGGGCGATCATCGCCTCCTACGCCATCCAGGCCGACGTGGCCTACATCTTCCTCCGTTGGGCCTATAAACTGTCGTCCAGGCGCCTCGCCCGCGCCATCGCCGAGGCACGCGAGGGCGGATACCTCGGCCGAAGCGTCCTCGGGTCCGGCTGGTCGCTGGAGATGCATCTCCATACGAGCGCCGGCCGCTACATGTGCGGCGACGAGACCGGACTCCTCGACGCCCTCCAGGGACGCCGCGCCACGCCGCGAGCCAAGCCGCCGTATCCCCAGTCCGTCGGTCTGTGGGGAAAACCCACCGTCGTCAACAACGTCGAGACGGTCGCCTGCGTGCCGCATATCCTGGCCCGCGGCGCGGCGTGGTTCCGGTCCCTGAGTCACACCGGCGACGGCGGCACGAAAATCTACGGCGCGAGCGGCCGCCTGCGCCGGCCCGGTCTCTGGGAACTTCCGATGGGGACCACCCTGCGAGAGATCATCGAGCAGCACGCCGGCGGCATGGCGGACGGCCTGCGTCTCCGGGGGCTCCTGCCCGGCGGCGCGTCAACGGAGTTTCTGACCGCCGAACACCTGGACGTCCGCATGGATTTTGGCGAGGTCCAGAAGGTCGGCAGCCGCATGGGCACCGGCACGGTCGTCGTCCTGGATGATCGGAACTGCCCGGTCGGGATGCTCCTTGCGCTGGAGCGATTTTTCGCGCGGGAATCGTGCGGCTGGTGCACGCCCTGCCGCGAGGGGTTGCCGTGGGTCGTCCGGACCCTCGAGGCCCTGGAGTCGGGCCGCGGAGAGATGCGCGACATGGAGGTCCTGGACATGCACGCGCGTCTGCTTGGGCCGGGGGCGACGTTCTGCGCGCTTGCGCCGGGGGCGGCCGAGCCGCTGGCGGGGGCCCTCAGGCGCTTCTGGGCCGACTTCGAGCGGCACGTGGCGGAAAAGCGATGTCCGTGGAGATAGCCGTGCCCACGATTTACATAGACAATCGGCCATACGAGATTCCGCCCGGCGAGCGGAACCTGCTGGAGGTCTGCCTGTCGCTCGGCCTTAACCTCCCGTACTTCTGCTGGCACCCTGCTATGCACTCCGTCGGCGCCTGCCGCCAGTGCGCCGTCAAGCAGTTCAAGGACGCCGACGATATGCGGGGCCGGATCGTCATGGCCTGCATGACGCCGGCCGCTGACGGCGCGCGAATTTCGATCAACGACCCGGAGGCGGTCGAGTTCCGCGGCCGCGTCGTCGAGTGGCTCATGATCAACCACCCGCACGATTGCCCCGTCTGCGACGAGGGCGGCGAGTGCCACCTTCAGGACATGACCGTCATGACCGGCCACGTCTACCGCCGGTACCGCTTTACGAAACAGACGTGGCGGAACCAGGACCTGGGGCCCTTCGTCAACCACGAGATGAACCGATGTATCGAGTGTTACCGATGCGTCCGGTTCTACCGCGACTACGCCGGCGGCCGCGACTTCGGCGCCCTCGGCTGGCACGACGACGTCTTCTTCGGCCGCCACGAGGACGGCGCCCTCCAGAGCCCATTCGCCGGCAACCTCGTCGAGGTCTGCCCGACCGGCGTTTTCACCGACAAGACCTTCAAGGAGCATCCCGCCCGCAAGTGGGACCTCCAGACCGCCCCCTCCGTCTGCGTCCACTGCGGCCTGGGCTGCAACACGATCCCCGGCGAGCGGTACGGCACGCTTCGCCGCATCCGCAACCGCTATAACGGCGAGGTCAACGGCTATTTCCTCTGCGACCGCGGGCGATACGGCTACGAGTTCGTCAACCGCCCTTGCCGCATCCGCCGGCCAATGTGGCGCACGCGGGGCGAGGAGGCCGAGGCGATCGCAAAAGAGGACGCCTTGCGCCGGATCGCGCTGATCCTCGCGGAGCCGGGCAGGGCGGTCGGTGTCGGGTCGCCGCGGGCATCCCTGGAAGCCAACTTCGCCCTGCGGGCGCTCGTCGGCCCCGCGCGGTTCGCCCTCGGCATGAGCGATGCGGAGTCGCGCCTCGTGTCCGCGGCCGCCGAAATCCTGCAAACGGGCCCGGCGCGGTCCGCATCGCTTGCTGATGTCGCGCGGGCCGATGCCGTCCTCGTTCTCGGAGAGGACGTGACGAACACCGCCCCGATGCTCTCTTGCGCGCTTCGCCAGTCGGTCCTCTCGAAAGGCGTCGCCCCGGCGGCCCGACTCGGCATCCCGCGGTGGCACGACGCGGCTTTCCGCGAGGTGATCCAGAAGGACACGGGGCCGCTCTTCGTCGCGACGCCCGACTCTTGCGCGCTCGACGACGTGGCGACAGGGACCTTGCGCGCTGCGCCTGATGACATCGCGCGGCTTGCGTTTGCAGTGGCCCACGCGATTGACGCCTCGGCCCCCGCGCCGCCGGACCTCTCGGACGAGAAGAGCGCGCTTGCCGGCCGCATCGCCGAGGCGCTCAGGGCCGCCGAGCGGCCGCTTGTGGTCGCCGGCCCGAGTTGCGGGAGCGAAGCGATTATCCGGGCGGCCGCCAACGTCGCGTGGGCGCTCTCTCGCGGCGGGCGCCCTGCCGGCCTCTCTTACACAGCGCCGGAACCGAACAGCATGGGCCTCGCGCTTCTGGGCGGCGCGAGCCTGGCCGACGCCGCCAAGGCGCTCAAGGACGGCGCGGCCGACACGCTCATCGTTCTCGAAAACGATCTCTATCGCCGCGCGCCGGCCGTTCAGGTGGACGCCCTGATCGCGGCGGCCGGGCACGTCATCGTGATTGACCACACGCCCACGCGGACGACTAAGCGGGCCGAGGCGGTCCTTCCGGCGGCGGCATTCGCCGAGGCCGACGGAACGCTCGTGAACAATGAGGGCCGCGCCCAGCGGTTCCTCAAGGTGTTCGTGCCCGAGGGCGACGTGACGGATTCCTGGCGATGGGTCCGCGATATTCTGGTTGCTGCCGGCCGCATCGAGGCCGGCGCGTGGGACACCTTGGGCGCGGTCGTCCGGGCGATGGCCGCGGCCGATCCGGTTTTCGAGCCGGTCCTTGCGGCCTCGCCGCCCGCCGACTTCCGGATGGTCGGGTCGGGGATTCCGCGCCAGCCGCACCGGTACAGCGGCCGCACGGCGATGCATGCACATATTGACGTGCATGAGCCTAAGCCGCCGGACGACCCCGATTCACCGATGTCGTTCTCGATGGAGGGTTACGAAGAGACGCCGCCCGCGCCGCTCATTCGCGAGTACTGGTCGCCCGGGTGGAACTCGGTCCAGGCCCTCGCGAAGTTCCAGGCCGAGGTCGGCGGCCCGCTCGCGGGCGGCGACCCGGGCCGGCGCCTCATCCAGCCGCCGAGCCATGCCGCGCCGCCCTACTTCGCAGACGTGCCGGCAGCATTCCAGCCGCCAGGGGGCCGGTGGCTCGTCGTTCCGGCCCACCACGTCTTCGGGTCGGAGGAACTGAGCGCTGGAGCGCGCGGCGTGGCATCGCTCGCCCCGCGCCCGTACGTGGCGCTCGGTGCGAAGGACGCTGCGCGGCTGGGCGCGAAGGACGGCGACGAGATGACGCTGGCGATGGACGGCGCGACGCGGCGTCTGCCCCTCAAGGTCAGTCCGTCGCTGGCGGCGGGCCTTGCGGCCGTGCCGGCCGGCCTGGGTGACATGGCGGGCATGGACCTCCCGGCGTGGGCCGCGATCGCGCCAGCGGGTGCGGCCAAGAGCGGAGCGGAGGCGCCATGAGCGAAACCATCCGCTATCTTGTCATCGTGTTCGGCGTCCTCTTCGGCCTCCTAACGCTGGCAGCGGGGCTCATCTGGGTCGAGCGGCGCCTGCTGGCGCTCTGGCAGGACCGCTACGGCCCGAACCGCGCCGGACCCGCGGGGACGATCCAGGTCGTGGCCGACATGATCAAGATCTTCTGGAAGGAAGACTGGGTCCCGCCGCTGGCCGACAAGCCCATGTTCGTCATCGCGCCGATCGTGATCATGGCGGCGACGCTTCTCGGGTTTGCGATCGTGCCGCTGGCGCCGGGCATCCTGGTATCGGACATGAACATCGGCCTCCTTTTCTTCCTGGCGATGTCGTCCATGGCGGTTTACAGCATCGCGCTGGCGGGCTGGTCGTCGGCTAACAAGTACGCGCTCCTTGGGAGCATGAGGGCTGTCGGCCAGATGCTGAGTTACGAGGTCTTCATGGGCCTGGCGCTGATGGGCGTGGTCGTGCAGGCCGGCTCGTTCGACATGCGTCGGATCGTCGAGGCGCAAGAGGGCCTCTGGTTCTGCGTGCCGCAGGCGGTGGGCCTCGTGGTCTTTCTGATCGCGGGCCTGGCGGAGACGAGGCGGATTCCGTTCGACCTTCCGGAGGCCGAGAACGAACTTGTGGCCGGATACCACACGGAATACTCCGGGATGAAATTCGCGATGTTCTTCCTTGGTGAGTACATCGGCATAACGCTGATCTCGGCCCTGGTGGTGACTTTGTTTTTCGGCGGGTGGATGGGACCGCTCCTGCCGCCCATCGCGTGGTTCATTCTGAAGACCCTAATCCTGGTGGGCTTGTTCATCCTGGTCCGCGCGTCGCTGCCGCGGCCCAGGTACGACCAACTGATGGCGCTGGGATGGAAGGCGATGCTGCCGCTGGCCCTCGCGAACGTCCTCGTGACGGGGGCGGTCGTGCTCTCGAAGGGGAACTGACATGTTGAGCATTATGAGGACGCTGTGGCGGGTGTTCCTGCACGCGTTTCGCCGCCGGGCGACGGTTCAGTACCCTGACGCGAAGCGTCCGCTCCCGCCCAGGTGGCGCGGGCGGATCGTCCTTTCGCGCGACCCGGACGGCCAGGAGCGGTGCGTCGCGTGCTACCTGTGCGCCGCGGCGTGCCCGGTGGACTGCATCGCGCTTGAAGCGACCGAGGACGAGGGCGGCCGGCGGCGCCCGGAGTTCTTTCGCATCAACTTTTCGCGATGCATCTTCTGCGGATTCTGCGTGGAGGCGTGCCCGACGTACGCCATCCAACTTGTCCCCGACTTCGAGATGAGCGAATACCGGCGCGAGGGGATGGTATATGAAAAGGAAGACCTGACGATCAGCGGCCCCGGCAAGTATGCCGGCTACAACTTCTACCGCGTCGCGGGCCTCGCGATTGAGGCGAAGGACAAGGGCCAGGCCGAGAATGAGCGGCCACCCTCCGACGTGCGGACCCTGATGTCGTAGGCCGCTCGAAAGTAAAGCGATGGATATCGTCTTCTACATCTCGGCCGCCGTGGCGCTCCTGGCAACCATCCTGGTGATTACGCGCGCCCAGGCGGTCCACGCGCTCCTGTACCTCATCGTCTCGCTCCTGGCGGTGGCGGTGATCTTTTACGTGCTCGGGGCGGCGCTGGTGGCGGCACTCGAAGTCATCATCTACGCCGGGGCCATCATGGTCCTCTTCGTGTTCGTCATCATGATGCTGAACCTGGGTCCGCCGGCGGCCGACAGGGAGCGCGCCTGGCAGCGGCCGGGCATGTGGGTCGGTCCGAGCATCCTGGCGGCGATCCTTCTGGGCGAACTCATCTACATTATAGCCAGTGCCCCAGGATCCCGGACCGGCCTGGCCGCCGTCGGGCCTCAGGAGGTCGGCGCGTCGCTCTTCGGGCCCTACATGATCGGCGTCGAACTGTCCTCGATGCTGCTCCTGGCGGGCCTCGTGGGGGCCTACCACCTCGGCCGGCGCGACCGGCCCCGCCGGGCTTCGCCCCGGCGTAGCGGGGCTTCGCCCTGGCGAAGCCGGGACACGGGAGGGACACGGTAATGGCCATCGTCCCTGTGGAACACGGCCTGCTGCTGGCGGGCGTCCTTTTCACGCTCGGCCTCGTGGGCGTCCTCGTGCGCCGCGACATCATCTTTATCCTGCTTTCGATTGAGATCATGCTGAACGCGGCGGGCCTCGCGTTCATCGTGGCCGGCTCCGCGCGGGGCCAGGCCGACGGGCAGGTCATGTTCATCTTCATCCTGGCGGTGACGGCGGCCGAGGTCTCGGTGGGTCTCGCCATGGTCCTCCGGCTCCACCACCTTCTGAAGACGCTCGACGTGGATGCGGCCGACTCGTTGAGGGATTGACATGGGTCTGGAACTCATGGCGCTGGTGCCGGCGCTTCCGATCGCGGGCTTCGCGGCCCTCGTGGTGATCGGCCGGCGCCTTTCACGCCGCGCGGCGGCCGTCCTGGGCGTCGGGTCGGTCGGCCTGGCGGCTATCGTCGCGATCGCCGTGGCGGCGGCATACCTCGCCGCCCCGCCGGAGGGATGCTCCTATACTCAGGACCTCTGGCAATGGATGCGGGTGGACGGCTTCGGGCCGCGCATCGCGTTTCACCTCGACGCCCTGAGCCTCGTCATGATGCTCGTGGTCGCGGTGGTCTCATTCCTCATCCTCCTCTACTCGGCCGAGTTCATGGCCGGCGACGAGGGGTTCGCCCGGTTCTTCGCCTACATGAACCTCTTCGTCGGCTCAATGCTCATCCTGGTGCTGGCCGACAACCTCCTCCTGCTTTACCTCGGCTGGGAAGGCGTTGGCCTATGCTCGTACCTCCTCATCGGGTTCTGGTACAAGGACCCGGCCAACGGCCGCGCGGCCATGAAGGCGTTCATCGTGACGCGCGTCGGCGACGCGGCGCTTGTCGCGGCGCTCCTCCTCATCTTCACGAGCCTCGGCACGCTCGACATCGCGGAGGTGGGCCGCCGGGCGACCAACGAGTGGCCCGCCGGGTCGGCCCTGGCGGTGGCCGCGGCGCTCCTGCTTCTGGGCGGGGCAGTCGGCAAGTCCGCCCAACTCCCGCTCCAGACGTGGCTCCCCGACGCGATGGCCGGCCCGACGCCCACCAGCGCCCTCATCCATGCCGCAACGATGGTCACGGCCGGCGTGTACCTTGTGGCCCGGATGAACGTCCTCTTTGCACTCGCGCCGCCGGTCCAGTTCCTTGTGGCCGTGATCGGCGCCGCGACGCTCCTTCTGGCGGGCGCGAGCGGCCTCGCGCAGCACGACATCAAGCGCGTCCTCGCCTACTCGACGATCAGCCAGGTCGGCTACATGTTCCTCGGCCTCGGCGTCGGGGCATGGGGGGCCTCGATCTTTCATTTTCTCACGCACGCGTTCTTCAAGTCGCTCCTTTTCCTCGCGGCGGGCGTGGTCATCCTGAACCTCGGCCGCGAACATAACATGTTTCGCATGGGCGGGTTACGGAAACTCCTGCCGCTGGCGTTCTGGACGTTCCTCGTCGGGTCGCTCGCGCTGGCGGGCCTCCCGCCGCTGGCCGGTTTCGCCAGCAAGGACCTCATCCTCTATCGGACGTGGACCTCGACGCTCGGCGGGCCGCTCCTCTGGCTGGCCGGAGTGGTCGGCATCTTCTTGACATCCGTCTATACGTTTCGGATGGTGTTCCTCGTGTTCTTCGGCCCGGCGAGTCGGAAACCGGAGGGCCGGAGCGGCGCCGCCATGACCGTGGCGCTCGTAGTTCTGGCGGCCGGATGCCTCCTGGCGTCGGTCCTCGGTTGGCCGGAGGCGCTCGGCGGCACGCCGGTCCTCGTGAACTTCCTCGAGTTGGCGCTCCCCGAGGCGCCGGAGCATGGCGGCTCGGCCGCGCTCGAGGGCGTCCTTTCGCTCGTCTCCGTTCTGACGGCCATCGCCGGCATCCTCGTGGCGTACGTCCTCTTCCTTCGCGAGCGCGGTCTTGTCGAGCGGCTCTATCGCTCGGCCGTCGGCAGCGCGGTCCATAGCCTGTGGCTGGCCGGCTGGGGCTTCGACCGGCTCTATGAGACCGTGCTGGTCGCGCCGCTTGCGGCGATCGCGCGGCTGAACCGGGGCGATTTCGTTGACATCTTTTACCGGCTCGTCGGCCGCCTCGCCGTCGCGCTGCATTCAATCTTGAGTTTCACCCAGACCGGCCGCGTCCGGTGGTACGCCGCGGGCCTCGCGGTCGGGGCGATCATCATCCTGGCTATCGTGGTGGCGCTATGATCCTCGTGTGGCTGCTGGTCATCCCGTTGGCGGGCGGTTTCCTGGCGTGGATCCTTGCGCGCTGGAGCGACCAAGCCGCGCGCTGGGTCTCGCTCCTGGCGGCCGTGGCCGACCTGGCGCTGGCCGGCGTCCTTTGGGTCCAGAGCCCGAGCCGCCTGGAATATGTCGGAGGCGGGGCGTGGATGGCCCAGGTGGACTGGCCGTGGATTCCCGCGTTCGGCATCCGGTTTCACCTGGCCCTCGACGGCCTCAGCCTGCTGATGGTCCTCCTGACGGCGCTGCTGGCGCTGGTGTCGGTCGCGGCGTCGTGGCGCGGCATCCGGGAGCGCGTCGGCTTCTTCCACCTGAACCTGATGCTGGTCGTGGCGGGCATCCTGGGAGTCTTCCTGGCGACGGACCTCTTCCTCTTCTACTTCTTCTGGGAACTGATGCTCGTGCCGATGTACTTCCTGATTGACATATGGGGACACGGGAATCGCCACTATGCCGCCGTCAAGTTCTTCCTGTTCACCCAGGCGAGCGGCCTGCTGATGCTTCTTGCGATCCTGGGCCTCTACTTCATCCACGGACGCCAGACGGGCGACTATACGTTCGACTACTCGCGGCTGCTGTGCACCGATCTTTCGCCGACGGCCGCCATGCTACTCATGCTCGGCTTCTTTGCGGCCTTCGCGGTCAAGTTGCCGGCCGTGCCTTTCCACACGTGGCTCCCCGACGCCCACACCGAGGCGCCCACGGCCGGGAGCGTCATCCTGGCGGGCCTGCTCCTCAAGACCGGCGCGTACGGGCTCATCCGGTTCGTCGTGCCGCTCTTTCCGGGGGCGGCTGCCGACTTCGCGCCGGTCGCCATGGCGATGGGCGTCGTCGGCATCCTATATGGGGCGATCCTCGCGCTCTCGCAGACGGACCTGAAGCGTCTCGTTGCCTACACGAGCGTCAGCCACATGGGCTTCGTCCTTCTGGGCGTTTTTGCATGGAACCGCCTGGCGCTCCAGGGGTCCGTGATGCAGATGATCTCGCACGGCCTGAGCACGGGCGCCCTGTTTATCCTCGTCGGCGCCCTTCAGGATCGGCTGGGCACGCGCGACATGGGCCGCATGGGAGGACTCTGGACCGCCATGCCGCGCCTTGGCGGCGTCGCGTTGTTCTTTGCGATGGCGTCGCTCGGCCTGCCGGGCCTGGGGAACTTCGTCGGCGAGTTCCTCGTCCTTCTCGGGACCTGGCAGACAAGCGTGGCGCTGGCGGCCGTGGCGACGGGTGGCCTCGTGGCCGCCACGATTTATGCAGTTTGGTTCATGCACCAGGTGTTCCACGGTCCGCCGCGCGAGCCGTGGAAACCGGCCGACCTGAACCTCCGAGAGATGGCGATCGCGGTGGTCCTGGCGCTCGCGCTCGTCGTGCTGGGCCTTTACCCGCAGCCGGTCCTCGACACGGCCGGCGTGGCCCTTGGGGCGATCGAGCAGGCCGCCGGACCGCTGGCCGCCGCCGTGGCCGGAGGTGGACCATGAACCCCGGCGACTTGACGGCCCTGGCGCCGCTCCTTGTGACCGGCGGGGCGGCGGTGGTTGTGATGCTGGCGACGCCGCTCGCGCGGAGCCACCGCCTGATCGCGCTCCTCGCGCTCCTGGGCCTTGCAGCGGGCTTCGGCTCCCTCTGGCTGGCGTGGCCGATGCAGGCGCGCCACGTAACGCCGCTCCTCGTGGTTGACCACTATGCCCTGTTCTACATGGGCCTGGTGCTGGCGGCGGCCTTCATCGTCGCTATGCTCTCGTTCGGATACATGCACAAGCGGGCGGTCAAGCGGTGCGAGTTCTACATCCTGCTCCTCGCGGCGACGTTGGGCGCGGCGGTGCTGGCCGCGAGCGCCCACTTCGCGTCGTTCTTCCTCGGCCTGGAACTCCTGAGCGTTTCGCTTTACGCCCTTGTCGCCTACCAGCGCACCAGCCCCCTGGGCCTGGAGGCGGGCATCAAGTACCTCGTGCTGGCGGGGGTCTCGTCGGCGATGCTCCTCTTCGGCATGGCCCTCGTATACGCGACGGCCGGGACGATGGAGTTCGAGGTCCTGGCGCGCCAGTCGGGCGGCGCGGCCCATTACGGGCCGATGATGCTCGGCGGCATCGGCCTCATCCTGGCGGGCGTGGGGTTCAAGTTGTCGCTCGTGCCGATGCACCTCTGGGCGCCGGACGTGTACCAGGGCGCGCCGGCCCCCGTGACGGCCTTCATCGCCACGGTTTCGAAGGGGGCGGTGTTCGCGCTCCTGCTCCGGTACTTCACATCGTCCGGATTCCATGCATCGGAGACCCTGACGGGCGCGCTGGCGGCCGTCGCCATCGCCTCGATGGCCGTCGGAAACCTCCTCGCGCTCCTGCAGGAGAACCTGAAACGCCTCCTGGCGTACTCCTCGATCGCCCACATGGGGTACCTCCTGGTGGCGCTGCTGGCGTCGGGCTCGCTGGCGGCCGCCGCGGTCACGTATTACCTCGTGGCCTACTTCGTGACGATGCTCGGATCGCTGGGAGTCGTGACGGTCCTCTCGCCGCCCGACCGCGAGGCCGAGATGCTGACGGATTACAGGGGCCTCGCATGGCGGCGGCCGTGGACGGCCGGCGTCCTGACGGCGATGCTCCTGTCGCTCGCGGGGATTCCACTGACGGCCGGGTTCGTCGGCAAGTTCTACCTGCTTGCGGCCGGCGTCCAGTCGGGCCTGTGGTACCTGGTGATCGTCCTCGTGGCGACGAGCGTTGTCGGCCTCTTCTTCTATCTGCGGGTGATCGTGGCGCTCTATAGGCGGCCGGAAGGAGAGGAAGGCTCGCCGGTCGTACGGCCCGAGGGGGCGGCAGCAGGCGAACCTGCCTACCGGTCAGGCAGGTCTGCGCCCCCTACACGCGAAGGGGCCATACTGGGCGGCCTGGCGCTGGCGGGCCTCCTCGTGGCGCTCCTGGCGCTCGGCGTCTATCCCGCGCCGCTCATCCGCGTCATCGAGGCCGCCGTCGCGTTTCTGCCGTGACGGTGCGGGCGTCACTTGTCGTCTGGGCCAGGCGGGGCCGCGTCCAGCGCTCCGCGAGGGGACTGTCTGAGGAGCGCGAGGCCGATGGCTCCGAGGCCCGTTTCCGTCACGGTCTGAAGGAGCCGCATCAGGACGGCGATGATGGCCGCCGGACCGCCGCCGATCATCGGACCGAGGACGAGGAGGAGCAATCCTTCCTGGACGCCGAGGCCCGCCGGCGCGAAGAACGCCAGGAACCCTCCGATGAGGACCACCGTCACCGCGCACGTGAAAATCCCGAGGTCCGCCGGCGTTACATCGGCTCCGAGCGACCGCGCCATCAGCCAGTAACCGACGCCGAAGAGAACATAGGTAACCGCCAGGGCCAGCACCGGCCGCACGTAATCGCGCATCTGCGGCAGGCGCGACAGCGGCTCGTACCTCAGGCGCCGAAGCAGGAAGTTTCCGACGGCTCCGAAGACCCGCGGGTGGAGGCACACGAGGGCCGCCGCCATCCCCAGGGCGCACCACAGCCACGCCATCGGAAGAAACTGGCGGACGGGATCCCAGAGAGTGATGGGAATGGCCACCAGCATCCCGATGACCACCGACAGGCCGTCCACGATGACGAGGGTGCCGACGGCGACCTGTGCCGGAACGCCGTAGCGGCGAAGCGCCAGAGCCATGCTGACGACGCTGCTCACTTTGCCGGGGACGTATCGGGCGACCTGTGAGACCCAGACGGCCCCGATCATGCCGGGCCATGGCGGCCGGTGGCCGAATCGGCCGACCAGCAGTGCGTACGGGAGGAACACGATCGCGCGGGCCGCCGCGACGCTCGCCACCGCCAGGGCCATGAGGGCGGCGTCGAAGCGGATCTCGGACCACCGGACCTCGCTGAAATCGTTCCAGAGCGCCCGGCCGACGAACACGAGGACGGCCGCCAGGAGGCACCACTTTACGACGGCCACCGCGATGCGCTTCGCGCGGCTGCCCGTCGAGAACCTCTGGGTCGAGCGAGAGGTGACGGGAACGGGTTGGAGGTCGGATCGGCTCATCGCGTCTCGCTGTGTTTCGACACGGGATTCGTGCGCCAGTATCCTGCCGCCCCGGCGCGCGTCAAGATTAAACGGCTCTGGCGTGCGATTGCCGCCGCGCGGGCAAATCGTCTTGGCAAACGCGCGCGGATTCCTAGAATGTCCTTAAAAGAGAGGAGCGGAATGGGGATGCCGCCGTCAGTCACCAGTGCCATCGGCATAGACCTCGGGTCGCGCCTGACGAAAATCGTGCGCGTCGGCCCAACGGGGATGACCGAGTCGCAAGTGTTCGACACGGGCCACGATCCGCTCGCGCATCTGGCGGAGGTTCTGAAGGGTCTCCGCGCCGATGTTGTGGTAGCGACCGGTTACGGCCGGAACCTGGCGAAGGACCGCCTGCCTTGCCGCACGGTCACGGAGATTCGGGCGTGCGCCCGCGCAGCCGCTCGCCTGGGTTCCGGCTGCCAGGTCGCCATTGACATCGGGGGGCAGGACTCCAAGGTGATCGAACTCGCGGCGGGCGGCGGCTTCGGAAGGTTCGAGATGAACGACCGCTGCGCCGCCGGCACCGGGCGGTTCCTCGAGGTCATGGCGGCGGCGCTCGGATACACGCTCGACGAACTCGGGGCCGAGGCGCTCCGGGCCGACCGCCCGCTGGAACTCGGCAGCCAGTGCACGGTCTTCGCCGAGTCGGAGGTCGTGTCGCTCGTGGCCAGGGGCGAGGACCGCCGGCGGATCGCCCTCGGCCTGCACCGCGCCGCGGCCCGGCGCGTGGCCGCCATGGCCTCGCGAGTGCCGGCCGCCCGGCGGGTCCTCTTCGTCGGCGGCGTCGCGCGGAACCCGTGCATGGTGGCGGCGCTCGGCGAGGAGTTGGCGTGCGAGGTCGTCGTGCCCGAAAGGCCGGAACTGGCGGTCGCACTCGGCGCCGCCTGGATCGGCCTCGACGGGCCGGACGCCTGACGGATTCGCGGCCCGATTCGCTTCCGGCTTGGCTCTTGAATTGAGGCCGCAGGCGCGGTAGAGAGGGGCGGATGCTGCCGCAAGGGGTTGCATCGCAGGAAGGAGCCAACCGTGCAAACTTTGGCGCTGATCGGGGTCGCGGCGGCCGTGGGGACGCTCGCGCTTGCGGCGGGCGGATGCAAGGGCGCCGTGTCAAGGCAGGCCATGCGGCCCGCAGAGGCGGCGGCTCCCGCCCCGCCGGCCTTTCCGCAGGCCACGCTCGACAACGGCCTCCTGAGACTGACGGTGTACCTGCCGGACGCCGAGAAGGGGATCTATCGGGCCACGCGGTTCGCGTGGTCTGGCGTGATCGCGCGGGCTGAGTTCGATGGGCATACGGTCTATGGCCCGTTCCGTGCGAAGTCCGACCCGCTCACCTGCGATAATAACATCATGGGTCCGGCGGAGGAGTTCGACCTTGAGACCTCGCCGCCGGGTTACGTCGAAGCGAAGCCCGGCGAAGCGTTCCTGAAGATCGGCGTCGGGGCGCTCCTTAAGCCTGATGAGCCGAAGTACCAGTTCTGGAACCTCTACAAGTTCGCCAAGCCTCCCGTCTGGAAGGTGACGGCCGCCGAGGACCGCCTCATCCTGCGCCAGGAGGCGGAGCAGGGTGGTTGGGGCTATGTCTATACCAGGCAGATCAGCCTGGTGCCTGGCGAAAGGATTTTCATAATCACCTATATCTTGAAGAACACCGGGACGAAGGCGATTGATACGCTCTTCTACTGCCACAACTTCACCATCATTGACGACGAGCCGATCGGGCCGAACTACGATATCGCGTTTCCCTTCCCGCTGGTGAACGTTCAGCAAGCGCGCGGTCAGATGATGTTCCAGGATAATGAGATCGTCATCCCGGAAGTGGTCGAAGGATCGCTTTGGGCCGTTCTGGCTCCCGACCCGGGCAAGGTCGAAGACAACAAGGTGCGGATCTTCAACCGCCGGACGGGAACCGCTTTGCACATTGACGGCGCCTGGGCGCCGATGTCGTGGCGGTTCTATGCCGAGAAGACCGCCGCCTGCCCGGAACCGTTCCTCAGAATCCAACTGGCCCCCGGCGAGGAAAAGACGTGGTACACCACGTACTCATTCGGTGCCGCCAAGGGCAAGGAAGCGAAGAATCCCTAAGAGCCTATCCGAATGTCCCGCCTGGCTTCGGCCGGCTGCGGCCTCGGGCCGACGGCGGGCTATTCGGATAGGCTCTGAGGTCGTGCGACCTGGACGCCACGGTCGCTCAAGGCGACCGAAGGGCCGGCGCGAGCGCAAAAAAAGCCCGGACTCGATGTCCGGGCTTCTTCATAAAGGTCGGCCGTCCACCCTTGTGCCGGAAGGAAGCATTGGAATCAACCCGCTCTTAAGTTTGGGACCTGTGGCCGGCTTCGGGTTTCCCGCCGAGCGGGCATGCCTTTCACCGTCCGAATCGGTTCCCTAAGCAGGTTTCATCGGTTGTTCCAATTATGATCCTAAACTCGGTCACGGCAGAGGGCCGAATCCTCCTTCATTATCGTACACCCTGACTATCGGACCGCCAAGAGAAAATCTTTACCGCGAATCAGTCGGCGTCATCCGCCTCCGCAGCAGGATGATTGACACCGGTTCGCGGCGGCCTAGAATGGCGCTGCGGTCGGCGGACGAAAGGCGTGAGGCCATGAGGCGTCTGGTGCTCTTGGCGATGGTGGCGGCGGTCGGCGGGTGCGCGGCTGCAACTGAAACGTCGCAGCCGGCGTCAGTGTCGCCGGAGCCCGAGAGAGCCGTCTCAGATGGCATGGAGCCGATCGTCCGCGGGACGGACGATGCGGCGGCGCCGGCCGAGGGTGCGCATCCGCCGACCGCCCCGGCTGCTCAAGCGGCCGCCACGATTAAGGTGGACGAGAAGACCCGCACCGTGCACATTCCTGTCAGGCTGACCGGCGCTCGCGGCGTCGTAGAGTGGCTCCTGGCGGCGGGCGAGCGGCACAAGGCTGCTGCGGTCCTCGTGACGGACGGCTCGGTCGCTGACCTCGCGGCGGCGATGGCTCGGGCGGGCCTTGCGCCGGGCGTGAGGCCGGAGCCGGTCGGCGAGGATCGCGCAAGGCCCCCTCGGGGCGCAGCCCTCGCCGTCACGCTCGTCGCCAGGGACGCCGCAGGCCGCCAGAAACGGATTCCCGCCGAGCGGCTGCTTTCGCGCCAGTCGGGAGGCGAGCCGCTCGCGGAAGGCCGCTGGGTTTACGCCGGGCCCCAGGTGGTCCAGGAAGCCGACGCCGAGATCAACGTGACGGAACTTTCGGGAAGCCTTGCGACGACCAACCTTCGCGACTCGAGCGCCATGATCTACTGGGCGCCCGGCGACGAAGCCGCCCCGTTCGTATGGACCTATTACAACTCGAACCTACCGCTGCCCGAGAAGCCGGAGTCGTGGGAACTGGAGATCCGGCCGGCCGCCGGTCCGTAAGCGCGCCATCGGATGGGGCCGCCTGATTAGCGCCGAAAAAATCGCGGCAGCGACCGAGGGGTAGGAAGCCGCTGCCGCTTTTGAAAGACGGCGCAAGGCCGCCTTTCTTTTTTATCTGAATGTCGCCCTGCAAATAAGTTCCCTGATCCGCGGCCGGCCATGAAAGGATTCCCGGCAACCGGCGGCGGACAGGAAGCAAATTACCCTATCTGCCCATTCTGTTATGCTTACCAATCCGCAGGTTGTCAAGGATTTA
>Ga0315275_10001107_pt1 | contig 23277 bp, 23 predicted proteins | sample YL17G03_0_MG_FD_205557 | JGI IMG/M metagenome (GOLD analysis project Ga0315275, IMG submission 205557) | Sediment microbial communities from Yellowstone Lake, YNP, Wyoming, USA - YL17G03_0 | ecosystem: Environmental > Aquatic > Freshwater > Lake > Sediment | place: USA: Wyoming | collected...
GGCGCAGTTCCCGGACCGCCGGGATGAAGCGCATCCACATGGCTTCCATCAGGAAAAGGCGCTTTCTCCGCGCGGCGGCGATCATGCGTTCGGCCTGGCCGGCGTTCAAAGCGAACGGTTTCTCGCAGAGGACGGCCTTGCCCGCTTCCAGGCAGAGCAGGGTGTTCTCGCAATGCAGATTGTGCGGCGTGCCGATATAGACGATGTCGATGTCCGGGTCGGCGGCCAATGCTTCGTAGCCGGGATGCCGGCGGGGGATGCCGTGCCGCGCCCCGAACCGCTCCGCCGCTTCCGCCGTTCTCGACCCTACGGCCGCGACGTCGGCGTCCGGGCAGAAGCGCAATCCGCGGACGAACGAATCGGCGATGGCCCCCGTGCTCAGGATGCCCCAACGGATTTTCCGAGTCATGCCGGCGGTCCTTTCAAAAACGCAGGGACATGCAGGTCAAGCCGCCGTCCATCTTGCGCACTTCGCTGACCTCGATTTCCAGGACGGGAAGGCCCCATTGATCGAGCTGGCGGCGGACGGAAGGAAATCCGGCCGCCAGGATGATGCGGCCGTTGACGCGGAGGGCATTCGCCGCATAGGCCTCTTCGGGCGCCGGGATGAGGCGGCGGAACGCCCGAAACGGCTCCTGCGCTTCGAGTTCGGCGGTCACGATGATCATGCCGTCGCCCAGATCGTTGACACTCGACTTAAGATGAAGGCCGGCGGCCACGGGCACGAGCGTCCAAGGATGACCCCTCGATTCCAGGATCCGGCCGAGCTGTCGGGCGCCGTCCTCGTTGGTCCTCTCGGACACGCCGATGAACCAGCGGCCTCCCGCTTCGAGGACGTCCCCGCCCTCGACCGTCCCCGGCGGCTCGATGCGGGCGAGCGGCTTGTAACGGGCCAGGACGGGGGCGAGACTCTCTTCTTCGCCGCGCCGCGAGAGCGCCCCGGGCCGGGTGATGATGGCGACCTCCGGAGTGACGACGGCGGGATCTTCGACGAAATAGGCGTCCGGATAGGCGGACTCGGGCGGGAGGGAGACGACCTCCAAGCCTGCCGCGGCCAGAAGCCGGGCATAGGCTTGGTGCTGACGGAGGAGAAGGTGATAATCCGGCGCTCCCAATCCGGCCGTGGTCAGGCCGTCCCCGCAATTGGGGCCTGGCGTTCGGAGGATGGCCGTGCGAAATGCGTCCGATCGATTCATGGCGTGTTCGACCGCCCGATCTTACTACGGGGAGCAGTAAATATGTTACATAATCCTTACTGCTCCCCGAGTACTAGCCGGGCGGCAAAGACATCCGGGGTCAACTATATTCCGCCCGGCTTAGTATCTCACCCTCGATCGGAGCGTCAAACTGTGCTTGAATAGATCCTGCCAACCCGCGCCGGCCAGGGTGATCCCGGCGACGCGGCAAAAAAGCCGCGCGGGCTCGGGGCGTCCGGGTGCGTTCAATGGGGGCGGGGCTTCATCGTAAAGATTCGCCGTTGGCTGTCAAGGACGTCGAGGCGCGCAGAAGGCTTCCTTTTTGGGGGGGAATATGGTAAAAATGCCCCTGTTCATTCCTACCCGAGAGGATGCCCACATGAAACGCGAGATCAAAAAGCAGCTCAAAGAAGACGAATTCGTCGATGGGTTCAGTTGGCTCGTGGATTTCATCCAGAAGTGGAAGAAAGAATTCATCATCGCCGCCTCGGCCATCATCGGTTTGGCCGTTCTCTGGACGGGCGTCCAGGTCCTCAACGGCATCCAGAACCGCAAGGACAGCGCGGTCCTGGGCGAGGTCCTCGCCCTCCGCGCCGGCTTGGCCAATAATCCCCAGAATCTCTCCAAGCTCGAAACGCTGGCCCGGAAAGGCAAATTCGCCCGAGTCGCCGCCGCCCAATTGGCCTCCTATTGGGTCGAACAGGGCGATTTGAACAAGGCCGAGAAGGCGCTTGCCGGGATTGGCGCCGGGCCCCACGATTTTTTCTATTATCAGGCCCAGGACTTGGCCGCCCAGATCGCGCTGCTGAAGGGCGACTCCGGCCGGGCCATCAAGATCCTGCAGGCCATCGAAGAAGCCAAGCCCAAGGATTACAACCTCGACGCCGTTCTCTATCACCGGGCCGAGGCCTTGGAAAAGAAGGGCGATGCGGCCGGGGCCCTGGCCCTTTATAAGAGAATCCAGACGGAATACGCCCAATCCTATTACGGGTACGACGCCGGCCAGAAGATCCGCAAGCTCGAGACCTCGAAGTGAGAGGAGGGGAGGCTTGTCAACCGCTCCGAAAAGGGCGATAATGAATAACCAATTTTCGATGGAGGACACCGATGGCGTACAAAATCACAGAAGAATGCATCAATTGCGGCGCCTGCGAACCCGAATGCCCCAACCAGGCCATCTCGGCCGGCGATGAGCGCTACGTGATCGACCCCGACAAATGCACCGAGTGTGTCGGCAGTTTCGACGCCTCTCAGTGCGCGGCCGTCTGTCCGGTCGATTGCTGCGTGCCCGATCCGGACCATAAGGAAACCCACGAAGCCCTCGAGCTCAAGCACAAGAAACTGCACGGCTGATTTCCGGCCCTTCGACGGCGGCCGGGGCCCCGGCCGCCGTACTCGCCCGTGGATACAAGCCACAGGCGAGTGGCGAGCCAAAGGCTCGTCCCTTGACCGACGGTTCTCCTAGGAGTGAGGTTCTCACTCCTATTTTTTTACGAGGAACATGGACGAAACCCCGCTCACTCCTCTTCCGGCCCGCGTCCGACGGCCGAATTTTTTCGCCAAGGACCGGACCTGGTTGAACGTCCTGCTCTTCGTCTTGACCCTAGGATCGACCTTCCTTGTCGGACTGAATTGGAGCGCCAGTTTCATCTATGCCCAGGCCGCGGGGCCGGCCGGAGCGGCCCCGCCGCACCCGCTACAGGATCCCCGCGTTCTCGTCCTGAGCTTGGTCTATACCGTGGTCCTGCTCGTGATTTTGACCGGCCATGAGATGGGCCATTACCTGGCCTGCCGGAAATACGGCCTCTCGGCCACTCTGCCGTTTTTCATCCCGGCGCCGACCTTGATCGGGACCATGGGCGCGTTCATCCGGGTCCGGTCGCCGATCACGGCAAAAAGGGTTCTGTTCGATATCGGGGCGGCCGGACCTTTGGCCGGATTCGTTCTATCCGTCCCCATCCTGGGGATCGGATTGGCCCTGTCCAGGGTGGTGCCCGCCCTGCCAAGGGACCAGGCGATCATTTTCGGCGAGCCTCTTCTGGTCAAGCTGTTCGGCGCGGTTGTGTTCGGGCGGATCGGTCCCGGACTGGATGTCCTTCTTCACCCGGTGGCCTTCGCCGGATGGGTCGGGCTGCTGGTCACCGCGATCAACCTCTTCCCCATCGGGCAACTCGACGGCGGGCATATTCTCTATGCCGTCTTCGGCCCGCGAGCGAAAATCGCGGGCCGCGCTTTTCTCGCCCTCTTTGTCGTCATGGGCTTTTTTTTCTGGGCCGGATGGCTCCTCTGGGCCGGGCTGATCCTGATTCTCGGCGTGAAACATCCGCCGATTTGGGACGAAGGCGCTTCTCTAGGCCGGGCGCGCACGATACGGGCCGTTTTGGTCCTGGCCGTTTTCGTTGTGTCGTTCATTCCGGCGCCCATTGAAGGGTACGATTTGCTCTCTTTGATCAAGGGATTTTGAGGCTTAGATGAGGGACGGACTTTTGCACAGATATTGTGGAAATGTTGTGGGAAAATTGGGTCATGCTTCAATCGAAATTCGTTCAATTCTTGAAGTTATGACCGTTTGCACAAAAACTCGTCAATGGGACTATTTATATTATATTCAGCATTTTAGGGATTATTTGAAAACAAACCATTTGCGCTGACTGGGAATTCCCAGGAAAGGGAAGATCATGAGCAACCCATTCCAAGAAGTCGTCGCCACGTTTTCCGGTCTCAAGGAAAAGTTCCAGGCCGGAGAAATTTCCCGCCAGCAGTTCATCGACGAGATGAAGAAGCTCCGTTTAAAGGACGACGAGGGCCGGTATTGGATGATCGGGGCCCAGACGGGCAAGTGGTACTATTTCGACGGACGCGATTGGATCCAGGCCGAACCTCCTTCCCAAAAGGAAAAAAAGGCCATCTGCATTTATTGCGGGTTCGAGAACAAAATCGAGTCGGAAGTCTGCGCGCGCTGCGGCGGCAATTTGACCGAGGGGGCGGAGCCGGTTGACCGCTGCCCCCAATGCGGGGCGGCCTTGGAGAAACCCCTGATGACGTGTCCCCGCTGCGCGTCGAAGACCGCAGGCCTCGAGGCGGTCGAATTCGTCCATCTCGGGACTGCGGCCGACGCCAAGGAGGAACTCTTCGTTCTCAAATCCGTCAGCCCCTGGTCCGCTTTCCTTGTCTGCGGCATCTTGGGTCTTATGGCCGGCGCGGTGTTAGGGGCTTTGGCCGGGGCGACCGGTTCGCTGGCGTCCAGCCTGGCCGGTTGGCCGGCGCTGATCCGCGATCCGCAGGGCAAACTCGTCGGGGCGCTCATCGATGGGCTCATGGGGGGGGCGGCGGGATTCATCCTGCTCGGCCTGGCGGGAGCGATCTGGACGCTCCTGGTCGACCTGGCCCTGAGCGCGACGGGAGGTCTGAAGTTCCGTCTGGCCAAGCCGCTTCCCGGGCGGGCCTCGTTCAGCGAAAAGGACGAGAAGCCGACGCGGGACGCAACGGGCTTTGGATTCAACCTGAACGATTGACCGCTTCGACCCGCCTCCTGGCCAGCGCATAGGCGGCCTGGCCCAAGGAGATGGATTCGTCGTTGGGGGAGTAGGCGACGGGGCGAAGCACCCGGAATCCGCTCCGTTCCAGATTTCGGCCCGCGGCTTCGAGCAGGATTTTGTTGAGGAAGACTCCCCCGGACAAGACGACGGTCTCGATGCCCCGTTCCTCGCGCGCGCGCCCGGCGACCTCGACGATGAGACGAGCGAGCGCGGCATGGAATTTGGCCGCGATGACACCCGGAGGCGCCTTTCTTTTCCGATCATTCAGAATCGCGGCCGTCAGGCCTTTGAAGGAGACCCTATAGGGTGCGCCCTCTCCCTGGACGTCGAACGGATAAGCGGAGCGCACCCTCACACCGGACGCCGCAGCTTCAAGGCGCATGGCCGCTTCGGCCTCGAATTCAGTGACGAGCGGGGCGATTCCGGCCAGGGCGGATACCGCGTCGAAGAGCCGCCCGCAACTAGAGGCCAAGGGCGAATGGGTCCCCCGCTCGATCATGGACCGGACCGCCTCGACGGTCCGGGGCGGGACGCCGTGCAGGATCCCGCTTACCGCGGCCTTTTCCGTCCCCAGGCCGCAGAGATAGGCCAAGGCCATCCGCCAAGGTTCCTTGGCCGCCCGGTCGCCTCCGGGAAGGGGGACGGGCTCGAAATGGGCATAGCGTTCGAAGCCTTCGTAACCGGCCAGCAGAAACTCGCCTCCCCAGGGTGCGCCGTCCGCTCCGTACCCGAAGCCGTCCCAGGCGACGCCCAGAACGCGGCGGCCCGGCTCGATCCCATGCTCGAGCAGGACGGCCAAAACGTGGGCGTGATGGTGCTGAACACGGTCATGGGGGATTCCCAGCCGGCGGGCCAGCCGCTCGGCCCAGCGCGTCGTATGGAAGCCCGGATGAAGGTCGCTGACGACCCGCTCCGGCCGGACGCCGAAGAGCTTCTCCAGGTGGGCGGCGGTTTCCTCGAAATAGCGGTGGTTCCGGTAATCGTCCAGATCGCCCAGGAATTGGCTGGTGACGGTATACCCGTTCTTGTAAATCGTGACCGTGTCCTTGAGCTCGGCGCCGAGCGCCAGAATATGACCTTCCGACCGGAGCGCCTCCGGGACCCTCTGCGGCGCCGGAACATACCCGCGCGCCCGGCGGGCAAACAACGGGCCGCCGGTCACGGCTTTGAGCACGGAATCGTCCGCCCGCATATGGATCGGGCGGTCGTGGTCCAGGACAAAGTCGCACAGGACGTCTAATAAAATCCCGTCCTCTTTCATGATGGGGGAGTCCTTGGGATTGGAGCTCGTGGCCACGACCAGCTTGAGGCCGCCAAGCAGCCGTACATGGAGAGGCGTATAGGCCAGCATCACCCCGATGTCGTTGAGGTACGGAGCGATTCCGGCGATATCGGCCTTCTTCCGGAGGAGCACGATCGGCCGCTGCGGAGAACGGAGGAGTCTTTCCTCGGCGGCGCCGACCCGGGCGATCGAACGGACCGCGGTCATGTCCAGGGCCATAAGGGCGAGCGGTTTGGTCTTCCGTTCCTTGATGACCCGGAGCCGGCCGATGGTTTTCCGGTTGAACGGGTCGGCCATGAGATGAAAGCCTCCCAGCCCCTTGACCGCGACGATCCTCCCGCGGCGCAGGAATTCCGCCGCGGCCTCGATTCCGCCCGGGACCTCCGTGCGCGATCCCGCTTTTCTTAAGCGCACGACGGGGCCGCAGTCCGGACAGGCGATGGGCTGGGCGTGGTAACGCCGGTCGGCCGGATCGTGGTACTCGGCCGAACAGGCCGCGCACATCGGAAATCCGGCCATCGTGGTCGAGGGCCGGTCGTAGGGGAGGGCCCGGACGATCGTATAGCGGGGGCCGCAATCCGTGCAGTTGGTAAAGGGATACCCATGGCGACGGTTTTCGGGATCGGCGACGTCGGCCAGGCACTCCGGACAGACGGCGATGTCCGGAGAAATGAAAACGAAGCCGTCGCCGCCCGTCGATTTTCGAATTTTGAAATCCGGGGCCTCCTCGAAGGCGGCCGGCTCATCGGCCAGCGATTCGACCACGGCCAGGGGAGGCTTCTCCGCGCGGACCGCGCGGAGAAAGGCCTGGAAATCGGCCGGGGCCTCCGCCTCGAGATGGATTTCCACTCCGCCGGCCACGTTCTTGACCCAGCCGCGGAAGCCGAGGCGCAGGGCCAAACGATGGATGAACGGGCGGAATCCCACGCCCTGGACGACCCCGAAGACGAGGACCCGGCGCGCCTCGCCGCTCATCGTCCCCGCGGGCGCCAGCTGGGCTTGCAGCCGCAGTAATCCTGGCGGTACAGGCCGTGGGCGCGGCTGAGCTCGACGCTCTTTTGAAACCCGCCCTTCTTCTTGAAATCGGATTCGACGAAGCGCAGGCCGTATTTCCGGCCCAGGGCCCGGCCGATGCGGTTGAGCACGTCGGCTTTTTTCCAGGGGCTGACGCTCATGATCGTGGCGAAGGCGGGGAGCCCCAGTTCCGCCGCCCGGCGGGCCGTCTCGTCGAGACGGAGCGCATAGCAGATATCGCAGCGGCGCCCTTTTTCCGGCGCGTCGGCGAAGGGCGCGGTCCGCTTCTCCCAGCCTTTGTAATCGTAGACCCCCTCGATGAGGCGGAACCGGAGAAGGGCCTCCACTTTCTGTGTTTCCATCCAGCGCAGATCATACTCTTCGGTCGGCCAGATGTTGGAATTGGCGAAAAAGCCGCTGACGTCGTAAACGCGCTGCAGCTCCGCGATGGCGTAGATCGCGTCCGGCGCGCAGCAGATGTGGGCCAGCAGGGGGGGCTTGGACATGGGACTATTGTATTCCGGGCCAAGGCCCGGGTAAAGGCGGCCGGCGGCTATGTCCTAACCTATTTGATTCCCGCCGCCGGGCGGGTCCATCCCAGGAGGCTGGGAATTCGCCCGGGCCGGCCGGGCGCGTCGCGGCCGGGATCATTTTTATCTCGCGGTGCCGAGGGACGGAAATCGCGGATGGACCAGTCGATCAGGTCAAGCATCGCCGGCAGATTCTCGCTGAAGATCGAGGCGATATCGGCTTCGGCGTTGAAAAATCCGCCGTGGATCTCGTCCGCCGGAGGGAGCTCGATCGTATAAGCGGGGATGCCGGACACCCCGTAGGCCCAGTCGGTGAGGTCGCCGTTGGTCAAATACATGTCGCGGCTCGATTCCCCATAGGAATAGGTCCGGCCGTTGACCGCCTGGATGAGCGCGGCCATGCGCGCCGCAATCGCTGCCATCGCCGCGTCCCCGTCCGCCGGCCGGGACGTATAGCCCCAAGGGTAAACGATGCTCTGGGCGAAGCTGTGGTAGGAGATAAGGGCCCGGATCCTCCGGCCAAGAAAGAAGTCCCGGACGGCGCGGGCCTCGGGCTCGGAAAAGGCCGCCGGACCGCGATAGATCTCGGAATCGGGGGCGGGACTGGAGCCGTCATTGTCCGCGCCCCACTGATAGCCGTAATTGCGGTTGAGGTCGATGCCGAACGATCCGTCGCTGTTGTCCCGGCGGTTCTTCCGCCAGTAGCGATAGTACTGGATGGAATATTCCAGGCCGTCCGGGTTGACCAGGGGGATGATCCAGATCGTCGCGGCGTCCACCAAGCGGCGGACCTCGGAATCGAGAGCGTAATTCTCGACCAGGTATTTTCCCAACTGGAAGGGGACCTCGACGGAGATCCATTCACGGGCATGGTGGCAGCCTAGGAACAGGACTTCGGGCTTGGTCTGCTCACGGGACGGTTCGGGGCTGACCTTCAGGGCATAGATGTGTCGCTTTTCCAGGCTCAGGCCCAGGTCATAGACCTCGGCCAGCGCCGGATAGTGTTCCTGCAGGGCGAGCAGGTCTTTCCCGAGCTCCTTGTACGAATGATACGCTCCGTTCAGACCGGTCTGCGTCCCGGCCGGTTTGAATCGCGCCGCGGGCAGACGGCCGGCCTCCGGCGCCCAAGCGATGCCGGCGGCCTGCAGGGCCGAGGCTTCGGCGTCCGAGGCCAAGACGTAGATCTTTCCCTCCCATTCGGCGATCAGATCGAGGCCCATGCGGCGCAGCTGGACGACCCGTCCCGGGGCCGACTGGACGCTGAGGACCTGGGGCTCCGGGGCCGGATTTTCGGAGGGCCTGCCCAGGCCCAATCCGGCGGCCAGGGCGAGGAAAATGATCGGCACGATCCGGGCGGAGATGCGATATTTTTTTATGGCCGTTCTCCTAGGAAGTAGCTCAAGGTCAAGGCGATTCTCCGTCCGGCCAGGCTATGCCCGCTGCCGGATTCCCCGCCCAGCGAGGCGCCCAGATCAATATGGAAGGCCGGCCAATGAAGTCCCGTCCCGAAGGTGAGATAGACATAGGAGGAAGGGGGGGCGGCCATGGGTTGGGGGTCGTAGAGGACACCGATGCGGTTGGGAAAATCGACCTCGCGGCCGAACAGGCGGATCGGGGCCCGGTATTCCGCGCCGGCCCCGATCCGTACGATGTCGCGGAAATCGCGCTCCTGAATCTCGCCGAAATATTCCGGGGCGTACCGGGACCAGCCATAGTAGACGGCGTCGGCGGCCAAGGTCAGGCCTTCCAGGGGCTGGACGGAAAGCCCCAATCCGGCGATCCAGGGTTGGCGCAGGGAATCCCCGGCCGAATCCGCAATCGTGATATCCGTCGGGCCGGACGGCGCTTGGTAGCGCAGAACGCTCGAGCTGTCGGCTTTTTTCGTCCAGGGGCCGCGGATCGTAACGGCCACGGTGAATCCTTTCCACGGCTCCCAGGCTATCCCTCCCTGGAGGGCCAAGCCGGAATATTTCCGGTTGACCGTATCCGTAATGGTATAGCCGGAAAGAACCGAATTTTCCACGGATGAACGCTGGAAATCCCCCTGGAAGACAATCATGGTCAGCCCGACGCTCAGGCGGCCGCCGAAACGGCGGGCCAGGGAAAATGCGAAGCCGCGCAGGGTGCCGGTCTGGTCGAAATCGTTGGAGTAGTAGATCTGCCCGTTGTAAGACGCCTCGGCGCGGACGGGCGGACGGTGGTAGAACTCGAAATCGGCGGCGGCCGCGGACACGGCCCAGTCGCCGAAGCGGAAGGCGACGGCGGCCAGGTCGAAGCCGGCCAGGGACCGGCCGACCGGATCGGCCGTCGTCAGGACCCCGGTGTTGATGTAGGCGTAGCGGAACGCGGTGGCGTACTGGAATAAGCCGTTGACCGTGATCGAAAGACGCGGCAGGCGGACGAGAAGGGCGGGATTGGACAGACCGGCCGAAGCGTCCGCGGCCAGGGTCAGGGACGTCTCGCCCCGGCCGAGGGCCGAGGCGCCGGCGAACGGGTACGAGTTCCAGGTCCGGAACGGCGCTTCATTCTCGTATTGGCCGAGGACGAGTTGGGCGGCCAGGGGGCCGGCCGCGGAAAGGACCAGAACGAACGCCAGGGCGGATACGACCTTGCTTGCGCTCATAATGGTCGATTGTAGTCTCGGCCGCCAGCCATTGCAAATTTGAAGGCGTTGTGTGATTCGGCGCCGGATTCACCTGGGCGGCCGGCGATCGGCTGTCCCATCTCATTTTTCCGCGGACAATCTGTTGAACCAGTCCTCCAGGGTATCCCGGTCCACCGCCCCGACCTGTTTGTGCCGGATGCGGCCCTGCTTGTCGAGAATGAACGTGGTCGGAATGGCGTCGCCGGGGTCGAAATCGCGGACGATTTTTTCCGTCGCCACGATCACGGGATAGGTCATCCCGTTTTTTTGGACAAAGGGCCTTAGTTGATCGGCCGTAGCCGGCCCGCCGGTCATGGCGTCCAGGGAAAACCCGACGATTTCCACTCCGCGGGCCTTGTTCTGATTGTAGAAATCGACGAAATCCGGAATTTCGGCCCGGCAGGGAGGACACCAAGTCGCCCAGAAATTGACGATGACCACTTTCCCCTTGAGACCGGAGGAGGACACGATTCCGCCATCCAGGTCCTTGACCGAGAACGAGGGCCCGGCTTGATAGGGTGGCCGCCGGGGGGCGCAGGCGACCGCCAAGGCGAGAACCAGGACAGCAACCGCACGGCTTTTGTACATCGGTCGAAACCGCTTTATTTATTTTCGAATTTCTTGAGCAGGCGCGCGTAACGGCGGTCGACTTCCTCCTGCAGGCCGCGGACCGCCTCGGGCTTCAGATGCCGGAACCGGCCCTGGAGCTTGAGATAATCGTCGATCGGCTTTTTGTCCTTGACCTTTATAGTCTGGGTGTATTTTTCGCCGCCTTCAATTTCGTAGAGGGGGAAAATCCCGTTCTGGACCACCATCCGGCCGAGCTTGACCGTGTCTTCCGGCCGGCTTTTCCAGCCCGTCGGGCAGGGGGCGTAGATATGGAGGAATTTCGTTCCCCGGATCCCCTTGGCTTTTTTGGCCTTCTTGAAGAGATCCTCAGGATAGGAAGTCGAAGCCGTGGCCTGGTAGGGGATGTTGTGGGCGGCCATGATGGCGTCGATATCTTTTTTCGGCTGGTCCTTGGGGAACTTGACCGGTGTGGTCGTCGTCCAAGCGCCCATCGGGGTGGCCGAGCTTCTCTGGATCCCCGTGTTCATATAGGCCTCGTTGTCGTAGCAGGCGTAGATGATGTCGTCATTGCGCTCGGCCGCGCCGCTCAGCGCTTGCAGGCCGATGTCGAACGTTCCTCCGTCGCCGGCCCAGGCCACGACCGTAGTCGCGGAATCGCCGATCATTTCCAATCCGGCCTTGACGCCCGTGGCCGTGGAGGCGGCGGTTTCAAACGCGCAGTGGTAGATGGGGACGTCGGCGCAGGAATGGGGGAAGCCTCCATCGATGACTGCCCAGCAGCAGGCTGGGATGCACAGGATCGTCCTCTGTCCGAGGGCCTTGAGGACGTAGCGCAGGGCCAGGTTGGCCCCGCATCCTTGGCAGGCCAGGTTCCCCGCGCCGATCAGTTCCTCCTGGGGGAGGGTCAGGGTCATTTTCTTTTCTTTTTTCATCGTTTCACTCCGATCCAGAGGATGTCCTCCTGGGGGCGATCGGTCCGGCCTGCCGTATCGATCACTTCGCGGAAGGACTCGGGGGTGATGTCCCGCCCGCCCAGGCCGGCGATGAAGGAAAAGACGGCCTGATCGCCCGTCCCATACAGGGCCGATTTCAGCTCCTGGGAGAAAATGCCGTGGTGGCCGTAGGAGATGTTGCGGTCGACGACGGCGATCTTGGGCGTCTTGGCCAGGATGCGGCGGCAGTCGTCAAAAGGGAAGGGACGGAACATTTTGATGCGCAGATTGCCCACCTTCAGGCCGGCCTCGCGCATCTGGTCCACGGCCACGTGGGCGGTGTATCCGGCCGTCCCCGACGTGACCAGGACGATCTCGGCGTCGTCGCAGAGGTAGGGGTCGACCGCGCTCAGGCGGCGGCCGAAGATCTTCTCAAACTCGAGCCCGGTCTTGTCGACGAGCGCCGGCACTTTTTCCATGTCCTTCTGGAGCTTGTAGCGCAGTTCCATGTAATGCTCGGGCCCGGTCAGGCCGTCGAAGGCGTGTGGATCGTCGGGCGTGACCCGGGCGTAAGGTTTGAACGGCGGGAGAAACTCATCCACTTTTTTCTGATCGGGGATGTCGACGACTTCGTAGGTGTGGGACAGGGCGAAGGCGTCAAGAACGACCATGCTGGGGATGGACAGCGTTTCGGATATTTTGTAGGCCTGCAGCACGGTATCCAGGACCTCCTGGTTGGAGGCGCAATAGAACTGCAGCCAGCCGGTGTCGCGCTCGCTGAGGCTGTCGTTCTGATCCGTCCAGATCGTCCAGCCGGGGGCCATGGCCCGGTTGATGTTGCCCATGACGATGGGCAGGCGTCCGCCGGACGCCCAGTGCAGCATTTCGTGCATCAGGGCCAGGCCTTGCGAAGATGTGGCGGTGAAAGTCCGGGCCCCGGCGATCGAGGCGCCGATGCAGGCGGCCATGGCCGAATGTTCGGACTCGACCTTGATGAACTTGGCGTTCAGCGTCCCATCCGCGCACATCTCGGAGAGGAGCTCGACGACCTGGGTCTGCGGCGTGATGGGGTAGGCGGCGATGACCTGGGTCCGGGCCAGCATCGCCCCGTAGGACAGGGCGTGGTTTCCCATGATGACTTTTTTCATTTCCGCTCCTCCACCATGACGATGCACTTGACCGGGCATTCCTCGGCGCAGATCCCGCAACCCTTGCAGTAGTCATAGTTGATGACCGGGAATTCGTCCTTGATCTCGACGGACATGTCCGGGCAGAACTTCCAGCAGATGCCGCATTGGATGCAGTCCTCGAGCTTGATCTCGGGCCGGATGTTCCGCCACGAGCCGGTCTTGTTCCACAGCATCGAGCCGAGCGACATGGGCATGATGGGCATGTCTTTCTCGGACTCGAAGACGATTTTATGGGCGTCTTTCTTGCTCATGGCATCCCCTTTCAGGCGTACACGCAGGCCCGTTCGTAGGCCTCGGCCGCCGCTTTCTGGTTCTCGATCGGCTTGATGGTGATCGCCTCCTCGATGGCCTGGAGGAGGGAATCGAGCTTGGTCAAGCCCAGGATGTTGATGATGGCGCCGACGATGGCCGTGTTGACGATGGGCGCGGCCATCGAACCCAGCCGGTACTTGACGGCGATCTCGGTGGCGTTGATGGCGGCGACCCTGAACTTGGATGAAAAATGGAAATCCTGGGGACGCTTGTCGCTGTTGATGATGATCCAGCCGCCGTCCTTGAGACCTTCCGTGATGTCGATTCTCTCGACCAGCGTCGGGTCGACGACGACGACGTGGTCGGGATTGTAGATGCGGCTCTTGTCGTAGATCTGGCAGTTGTCGATCCGGATGAACGAGACGACGGGCGAGCCGCGGCGTTCGACGCCGAATTCCGGGTAGGCCTGGACCCAGTTGCCTTCCTTGGCCAGCGCGTCCGCCAGGATCTTGGAGGCGACGACCGTGCCCTGGCCGCCCCTCCCATGGAACCGGATTTCTATCATGGAAGACTCCTTGTGGTGGTTTTGGTCCCGGCGAGAGGCCGGAGCAAACGCGGCCGGCCGCGGAGGTCGAGGGCGGACGCAGCGCTGGCCCGGGTTTTCCGGACCGGCCGCCGTTCCGCTCTTCTCGCCATGACCTTCCTTTATTGGGTTGAGATGGTCTCTCATTTTATGAATTTAGAGTTTCTCAGCCAACACCGTTGTGAAAAGGCCGTAATGAAGGAAAGACGCCTGTTGATCGCCGCGCTGTTTCGAAAGGGGGAAGCAATGCGGTCCAGAAAGTCTTTCATATGGCTTCCGCTAAATCATATCAAATCAGCCCCCCGAATTAAATCTAGAATCAAGAAATTGGGGCAAGCTAAGACTTGTCATGATCAGGCACAAATATAGAAGATATCTTTCACTTTTTCCATTCGCTCTGGCTGTTGTGTCAAGGTAATGCGCCCTTTGATTGGCAATCAATTACCACAGGAATAACGTCACCACGCCGTCGAGGCTTAAGGTAGCAGCCGTGGGATAAAGATGAAGGGGGAATTAGTGCCACGAAAGGCACTCTAAAGAATATATCCCAGCGCTTTCAACTTTTCTTTGGTTTTCTCGTCGAATAAACCTTTTCTGGCGCAAAGAGAATGAAGAAGGGGCTTGATAAGCGTGAAAGGAAGAAGGTATTGTTAGAAATAAGAGATTTTGTTTATGGAACAGGGCCTAAAAGCAAAGCCGCCGCTTTAAGGAAAGTATCGGATAATTGTGCGGAAGCCTGCCAAAGGAGGTTGTATTGGAAAATATCATAGCTGTGGCTAAAAAGCTTATTCCTAATTATTTAAAGAAAATAGCCAGTGCGGGGCTTTACTTTATCGGGCTTAAAAAGCCTGACCAGGCATCGACTTTAAGGATAGGCACATTTAGCGGATTTGAAGTCGCGTATAGAAAAAATACGGCCGACGAACAAGTTATAGCGCATAGTTTTAAAAACGATATATTCTTCGCCGCAGTTCCTGATTATAAACCTGTCGACGGACATGTAATTATTGACATAGGCGCCCATATAGGAACGTTTTCGCTTCTCGCGGCCTCCAAGGTTAAAAGCGGCAAGGTATTTGCGGTGGAGCCCTGTGAAGATACGTTTAATCTTCTGCGGATAAATGCGGCGCTGAATAAAGCGGATAACATTTCCGCGCAACGTACAGCATTATCCGATAAAAAGGGCACCTGTACATTATATTATGACAAAGGTAACTGGGGACATTCTATTGTCAGGCCTCTCTCAAGACACGGCGAAACAGTAGAAATATGCACTCTTGCATATTTCATGGAAAAGAATGAAATAAGTGCTTGCGATTTCATGAAAGTAAACTGCGAGGGCGCAGAATTTCCGATCATACTTAGCACACCCATAGAAATGCTTAAAAAGTTTGGCGTGATTTTAGTGCTTTATCATAGTTTTTTGTGGAAGAAGAACGCAGAGGCTGATTTATTATTCCACCTTAAATCCTGCGGTTTCAGAACGGCACTTAGCAATGTTTGTGATGAGAGGGGTTGGCTTATCGCGATTAATGAAAATAGGACAGGCAAATAGGATAGAAAGAAAAAATGGAGTATCTATTTTGAGTCCTCAATAGATGGTCGCCGGGCTATTACTTTTGGATGACGAGGATGGACAAGGTTTTCGTCGGATAATGCACCGTCTCGGTCAGGACCTCATGCCGCACGCTTTCGAGTCTGGGGAAACCCCGAAACGTATCCGGAACGGTGAAAAACCCGACCGCTCCTTCGCGCATGAGCACGAGAATCTCGTCGATAAAATGCTCCAGGGACCAATGAAAACCCACCGCATAGAAGCTGTAGATGAGGTTATACGGTCCAGGGAGGTTGGACAGGCGGTAATCGTAGGCTTTCGCGTCGCAGATCTGGTACCGAGTCAGGCCGTTATAAGCCAGGACTCGCTCGAGAAGAGGAATGTTTCCGCAAAACGTGTCCTTCTCACGTGGCCCGAGCACCGAGTACTTGGCTTGTAGGCTCGTAGCCTCATATAGGTCAAACATCGTTTCGGTCCAGCCAAGTGTCTTCCGGAAGAAAATTGCGGACCGTCCGATTCCGGGACCGAGCTCCAAGACTTTCTGCGGATGAGGGATGGCCTGGAGATGCCGCTTGAGGACCTGGTACTCGGCGCAACTCGTCAGATTCTGGTCCCTTTCGAAAAACGATCGGGATTTCTCATCAGCCTTGATCAGGAGGTGAGGGCCAATCAGGCGGATGGCTTTCACCAGGTCTTCGTCGAGAGGGGGGATCCTAACAACGACTTCCTTGAGGGCAATCTTCCTGGAGCGGGCCCGGAGGATCAGGTAGTTCCTGTGGACCATCAGCATCCGGTAGAGAGATGTTTTAGCTAGCGCGGACCCCTGGACGACGCCTTTGAGCTTACGGGCCAGCTTCGCTCCATATCCCATAGTTGATTCTCAGTTTAGAAGTAGACGTCCCATTCAGGTCGCTGAAGATGAGCCCTGATGCCGTGGTTTTATCATCAGCCCAGAGATGATTATTTATATGCAGAAAAGAAATCGGCCTTCCTGTTTAATATTATAGCCATAATTACTGAGAAATTCGCATAAATCATCAATCGTACGGTCATTCTCATGCCGTGGATGGGCCTCCAAATAGAGATGAGGATGACAATTCTTTAGGACGTTTTTTGCGCCCAATAGGATAGGAAGTTCAAAGCCTTCTGTATCAATCTTAATGTGATTAGGGTTCGCGATTTTGTACTCAAGGAGGATTGCATCTAAGGGTTTAACAATGACATCTTCTTGAGCGACTATTTTTCGTCCCCACATTGTCGCCCATTTCGGATCAAAGGAACTCGCGGAATCGCTCCTAGCGATATTTAGAGGTAGAGATCTTTCCGTTTCTCCCACCGCAAGGTTAAGCGCAATAATCCTCTCAGACCAACTATTCAAACGAATGTTTTTCTTTAGCTTCTCGAATACATGCGGATTGGGCTCAAATGCAACAACCTGAGCTCTTGGCTGGACTGCCAATACAGCTAAGGCATAGTAGCCTCGATTGGCTCCGATATCTAGTAAAACATCATTCGCGGATACATGATCGAGCATCCATGAGAGAGGTGGGGAATCCTCCATATGCCATTTTTTAGGGTGCCAGGCATAGGTTCTATAGCACGACTTTCTAATAATGACCTTTCTTTTGATAAGTTTATGCTTAAATGATGTATTCTCTAATTTTTGCCTTAGCAACTCTCTCCAATGTTTCATCTTTTAAAAATATTAATGACTATATTATACCCTTTAACATAAAATTCCAGGCAAGGTCAACAAGCCTCTTGTCCAGATATTCCGATCGCTCATGAGAAAGATTCCGTAGGATCTCGATCCGTTTAGGACTTAATTGATTATGAGACGCTTTTTTGGGAGTTCAAGGTTTTCGAGGGCCAGTATTGCATCGATATCTCTTTTACTTTATCATTTAATCATCAACATTGATGTTATTTATTTATATTCTATGGGGAGATGCCCAGATAATTATTAAGGTCACCATTCCTCGCCCAAGTTTCTTGCTCATATGACAGAACAAAACCCTTCTCGATTAACAGCAGCGACTTCTACGGCGGACTTCAAGGTATCCTCCATTGCGCGCAATTCTCTTTTAAACTTTATCGGTCTTGTCATTCCCTATTTTATTGGATTTCTCGCAATTCCCTTCATTATAAGAAAACTTGGAGTAGAACGTTTTGGCATTCTTTCTCTTGTCTGGGTGATATTCGGCTATTTTGGCATATTTGATCTTGGACTTGGACGGACGACGACAAAATATATTGCCGACGCCTTGGGCAAAAAGGACTATGAAAAAATTCCTCAGTATCTCTGGACAACAGTAATATTGCAGTTGGTTATTGGATTCTTCGGACTGATTCTGCTTGTTGTTCTAGCCCCATGGCTGGCCGAGCATGTCATGAAAATTCCAGCTAAATATATCCTGGAAACAAAAGTGACGCTCATGCTAGTAGCTTTATCGTTACCCATTATGCTTGTTACCAGTTCGTTTCGAGGAGTCTTAGAGGCGAGTCAGAGATTCGATCTTGTGAACGCCATCAAAATCCCTGTAAGTATTCTTTTTTATATCCTTCCTTTAATTGGAGCACTTCTGAATTATGACCTGCGAGGCATAGTCATCCTTCTTATTTTATCTCGAATCGCAGGCTTGATCGCCTGGCTCTTCATGTGCTTGAATGTTTATCCATTTCTTAAGGGAAGGCTGGCCTTTCATAAAGAGGTTTTGCGTCCCCTGTTTTCATTCAGCATATGGCTGATGCTTTCAGGGGTTCTTTATACAATCTTAAGTTCTGTCGATAAGTTTTTTATCGGATCTCAAATTTCTCTTAAAGCTGTCAGCTACTATTCTGCTCCCTATGAGGCGATACTCCGATTGGGAGTTATTCCAGGAAGTTTGTCCATGGTCCTATTTCCTGCCTTCAGTTTCTTGGCCGCAGGGAATCATTTGGAAAAAACAGAAAAGCTCTTTGGCCGCTCGGTGAAATACCTGCTCTTGTCTACCGCCCCTTTGCTTTTGCTCCTCATTTTCTATGCAAAAGAGTTGTTAAGGCTCTGGTTAGGACAAACTTTTGCCGATAACAGCGCTCTCGTCGTGCAGCTCCTAGCCGTTGGCTTTATTGGCAATTCTATTGTCGTGGTGGCCTACAATTATCTTCAGGGTATTGGAAGAGTTGATATTACAACGAAATATCAAGCATTCGAACTTTGCATGTTTGCCGGCATGTTATGGATTTTTATAAACTTATGGGGCATCAATGGCGCGGCTTTTGCCTGCATGATTCGATATATTTTATTCACAATATTCCTTTTTTGGTCGGCTTTTAGGGTCGGGCATATAAATTTTCTAGCTTTCTATAAGAGCGGCGTTTCAAGAGCTATAAGTCTTATTATATTTTTTGGACTTGGCCTTTTTTTAAATAAGATGCTAAAGTTGGAGATTATTGGAGCTTTGGTTCTCACTTGCATATTGATAGTATCCATTTATTTATACGTACTAGACGACACTGAAAGAAGAATTCTGCGTGTAAATTTATTATTTCGAAAATCAAGCTAATGTTTTGTCCAGTTCATGGATTGCCCGCAGATTTAATATTACTACGGGGAGCAGTAAATATGTTACATAATCCTTACTGCTCCCCGAGTACTAGCCGGGCGACAAAGACATCCGGGGTCAACTATATTCCGCCCGGCTTAGTAATAATCTTGCCTTCCTATCGCTCTTGTAATATTGGCGAAGTCCTGATAAATAGATAAAAAGACAATCATGGATGGTTTATAGGTTTAATAATTATTAGAAAAAACGAACGCTTTTCCAATTGCCTTCCAAAAGTCGCTGTCGTATTCCCTCATTTATCTGCCGGCGGTGGTTCTGAAGCATGCGCGGTTTGGATTCTCGAAGTGCTCAAAGAACAATACGATGTGACTTTAATAACCGGGCATCCGATCGCGATTTCAGAATTGAATAGCTTTTACAGTACTTCGCTTAGAGATAACGAAATTTCCGTTTGTGTCGTCCCACTGCCCCATTATTTGGGCGTCCTGAATAGATTTGCTGCCCTTCGATGGTATCGCGTATTAAGATATAGCAAGAAAAATTCATCAAACTATGACCTGATGTTCTCGTCCTTCGGCCTTATGGATTTTGGAAAAAAGGGGATCCAATATCTTCTAGACCCCAATTTCAATGAACGGCTTCTGAAAATGCTGAACCCTTCGCCACGGAAATGGAAGCGGTGGTTCTATAAAGATACGGTCTTTAGGAAATTCTATTTAAATCTAGCTGATAAAATGAAAAATTATTCTGTTGAAGGTATGAAGAAGAATGTTACGTTGGTAGATTCCAATTGGACCGGTGCCCTTGCTCAAAGCATCTTTGGCCTTGAGACAATAACGGTTTATCCTCCGGTTTTAGCTAAATATCCATATGTTCCCTGGGGGGAGCGTGAGGATGGATTTATTTGCATGGGCAGAATAGTCCCGGAAAAACAGATAGAAAGAACGATTGAAATTATTGGAAAATTACGCTTGGTATTCCCCAAGATTCATTTGCATATTATGGGGAAAATTGGAGATAGGGCTTATGGCAACTATCTAAAAGCCCTAATCTCTGAGAATAAGCGCTGGCTTTTTCTTGAAGGAGATGTCGGTTGGGAACAAAAAACAGAATTGTTATCGAGACATAAATATGGAATACATGGCAAGGAAAATGAGCCCTTTGGAATTGTCATTGCCGAAATGGCATGCGCCGGATGTCTTGTTTGGGTGCCCAATAGCGGGGGCCAAATAGAAATAGTTAATCATCAACTTCTGACCTATGCCAACGCCGATGAAGCCGTTCATAAGATTAACAGGGTAATCCAGGACACTGATTTGCAGGATAAAATGAGGACTCATCTGAGCCAACAATCAAAACTATTTACCGTGACGAAATATCAATCTGATATCCGCAGGGTTGTTATTCAAGCGTTAGCCAAATAGGTTTTAGATCGTGAAAAATAACCTAGCGCTGATTGTGGCGACCAAGGACAGGCCTGGCGAGGTAAAAAAATTGCTCGATAGTCTGAATACCCAGACTCTCCCTCCAGCCCAATTGATTATTGTTGATGGGGGTACCATACGAGCGGAACAAGTGATTCGAAAATATCCGAATTTGAACATCCGCTATTTCCGGTGTTCTCCTCCATCGGCCGCAAAACAGCGCAATATCGGAGTCAAGGCAGCGCCTAGGGAAGCCAATCTAATCGGCTTTTTAGATGATGACACCACACTACCAGAAAAATCAATGGAAGAAATGATGAATTTCTGGGAGAATGTTGACGATCATGTTGGTGGAGCTGCTTTCAATTTATTAAACAGTCCTCCTCTTTATGCCTCCAGACTAAAATCAATATCCCTGGTTAAGAAACTGGGATTATACAGCAATAAGATCGGAGCAGTTCTTCCTTCAGGATTTCAAACCGTATTGAACTCCGTGTCAGAGAACACGGCTGTAGAATGGATTAGCACTTGCGGGGCAGTTTGGAGAAGAAGAGTTTTTGATGACTATCGATTTGATGAATGGTATGAGGGATACAGCTACCTGGAGGATTTAGATTTTAGCTATCGAGTTGGAAGAGAATATGAACTTGTCGTTGTAGCGAAGGCGAAGTTCTATCATTATCCGGCTGCCACAGGAAGAGACGATGGGGAAAAATTCGGAAGGCGAGAAGTTGCAAATCGTATCTATTTCGTTAAAAAAAACAAAGAATTAAGCCTAACAAAATGCTACCTCGCGATTTTCATCAGAATATTAATCAGCTTGATCATGGGTGTCAGAGGATTTAATGCTATTTTTTTTGAAAGGATCATAGGCAATATCAAAGGCCTATTCGATGAGCTTAAAAAGGCCTTGATCCTGAAATGGGGATAGAAGATTACGAAAGATGATGAAATATTCCATCCTGGGAACATCTTAGTGAGCGCTCACCACAAAAAATGGATGGCCAAGGCCTATCGAAAGGATATCGTGTCCGTCATTATCCCTACCTATAACCGCGAGGCTCTCATTTCAGAAGCGCTGGATTCTGTTTGGGATCAGATTTATAGACCCATTGAACTTATTATCGTAGACGATGGATCCACAGACCATACACGTCATAAAGTTCTTAATTGGATGCAAAGTCATAAGCCAAATAAGGAGTTTAGCGTTAACTATTTTTATCAGGAGAATCTTGGGACCCAGGGCGCGCGAAACAAAGGATTATTGGAATCGAGCGGTGAATATATTCAACATTTAGATTCCGACGATCTGCTGCTTCCAGATAAGCTTTCTAATCAGGTGAAAATATTAAAGGATAATCCAATAATGGATTTTGTTTATGGTCTAACATCTAGAATTAATGAACAGGGCAAATGTGATGCCTTTTTTGGGTCCCCAATGAAGGGAGAGATGGAGGATTGGATTTCCTCATACAATTGGACGGTTCATAGCCCCCTGTATCGACGAAAAGTCTGTTATTCGATCGGCCCCTGGGATTCAGACAGATATATGAGTGATGATCTTGTGCAGGATGCGAAAATAAAAATCCTCGGCTTCAAAGGTATTTATATTAATAAAGCATTTTCTATTTGGCGCATGCATTCGGGAGATCAAATAACAAAGCAATCCCACATATTTTCTGCTCGATCGTCGGAAATGAGCGCCCTTAAGATTAAAAGCTTTGTTGATCAATTTGGAATTCATAACAAAAAAGTAAATAATGTATTAGCCAGATACCTTTTGCGGGCTTCAATGATTATGCATTCTGAAGGATATTTAAATGATCATAAAAGATGTATCGGCCAAGCCGAAAAATTAGCATCTGGAAACCTGAAATTATTAATACAAATCGTCGGTATTGTTTCCGCACTGTTGCCAGGGCGTATTATTGAGCGTTTTTCTTTTCTCTGGAAATTTGCCCATATTCTAAGGTTAAAATAAGTGCAATACTAATTAAGGATGTCCGATAAAATCCGATTTATCACCAGAACCTTCTTCCCGTTGCTGACCTGCCCCCACTTAGTGTACCACCTGTGAAGTGAAAATTCGAGGCTCCAAAACCTCCGGAGCCGGCGGCCGATAGCCCAAAGAACTGTGCGGGCGGAATCGATTATAGGCCCGTCTCCAGTTCTCTATTACCACCCGGGCTTCGAGTAATGTATCGAAAATCTCGCCGTTGAGAAGTTCATCCCGAAATTTTCCATTGAAGGACTCGACATACCCATTCTCCCAAGGACTTCCTGGCTCAATAAACAGCGTCCTGACGTCAACGTGCGATAGCCATTCCCTGACGATCTTGGCCGTGAACTCCGAACCGTTATCCGACCGAATGTATTCCGGCGTTCCGCGAACAACGAATAGGTCGCACAGCTGATCCAACACCTCTTGAGAACTGATCCGACGGGCCACATGAAGCCCTAGACATTCCCGGGTGAATTCATCGAGAATGACCAAAATCCGCAGCGGTTTTCCTTCGGTCGTTCTGATCAAAACAAAGTCGTAGCTCCAGACATGGTCTTTTCTCAAAGGACGCAGTCGAATGCAGGACCCCTCATTCAGCCAGAGTCGTCCGCGTCGGGGCTGTCTTTTTGGCACTTTCAGTCCTTCCCGCCTCCATATTCGTTCCACTCGCTTATGATTGACCCGCCATCCTTCGTTCCGAAGAAGCGCGGTTATGCGCCGATACCCATATCGCCCATATTGGCTGGCCAGCTCCACGATACGATCCACTAATCGCTCCTCATCATCCGCGATCTTGAAGACTTGACGTTGTGTCGAGCGCGGCTGATTTAAGGCCCGACATGCTCGCCTCTGCGATATCCCCAGCTGTTCACAAACATGTTGGACAGCCCGGCTCTTTTTGGCCGGGTTTAGAAGTTTCCCCGGACCGTCTCTTTCAGAATCGAGTTATCTAAAGACAGATCCGCCACGATCTTCTTCAATCGGGCGTTTTCCGCTTCCAGTTCCTTCAACCGCCGGGC